>MDTD01202356.1_pt1 | contig 10415 bp, 17 predicted proteins | sample 811221 | NCBI WGS metagenome assembly MDTD01 (sample SAMN05326646, study PRJNA326480) | marine metagenome | isolation source: seawater | place: Pacific Ocean: South West | collected 2011
GAGAAAGAAGTGGAAGCCCCAGTAGTAGCAGAAGAGAAAGAAGTGGAAGCCCCAGTAGTAGCAGAAGAGAAAGAAGTGGAAACGTCTAAAACCGATAATAAAGTAACTAAAGAGATGAACGTAAAATCTACTAATCCAGAATTAAAAGAAAATCCTAAAAGGAGGTTATCTCTTAAAAATGCTAAAGATTCTCCTAAAACCAAAGATAAATCTATCAAAAAAGAAAAAGTACTAAAGCAAACAAAGATAAGACAAGATAAGAAATCTAAAGATTCTGAGAAAATCAAATAAATCTGAAAAATTTTTTATAGTTTGAATAAAAATACATTTTTGCCAATTAACTATCCTAAAAATACTTTTTATGTTATTTCTATGAATTTTTGTTGAAAATTTCTCTATATCAATTAAATTTTAAATTATTTATGAAAAATGAATAGAGATCTTCTAGCTAATATCCTCACTAGACTTCATTTTTGCAATAATCCTAAATTAGAGACTGAAGATGAATATATAAGCATGAAAAACTACATACTTGAACTTAGTGATCATAAATTTTATGAAAAACTTCACGAGTTTGGTATGTATGACAAAGAAACTTCCTAGAAAAATTAGTAATCTAAAGCTACTTCAATTGCAGCAATAAGATTTTCATCTAAAGGTTTTACCCCAGACTTAAATCTAGCAATTACTTTACTATCTTTACCGATTAAAAATTTTTCGAAATTCCATTCAACATCTCCTTTTGGTTCTGTTTTATTAAGGGTAGTATAAGGTTCAGTTGTTTCTCCCCTGGCATGAACTTTGTCAAAAACTTCAAATTTTACGCCAAATTTTGAAGAACAAAAATTTTGAATTTGATCTAAAGAATCAGGTTCTTGGTTCCCAAAGTCATTACAAGGAAAAGCAATAATTTTTAAACCTTTATCTGTATATTTGTCATGAAGAACTTGAAGATCTTCATATTGGATTGTGAAACCGCAATAGCTAGCAACGTTAACAATTAATAAAACTTTCCCTGAGTAATCACCCAATTTAAGTGTCTTGCCTTCAGAATTTACTATTTTAGTATCACTTACATCAATAGTCATGATTTATAAATTAACTATTTGAAGATAGCATTACTGAAGACTTTTCGCGTTCAAATACATTGTAAAAATTTATGATTAATTCAATTTAGATGAAAGTTTTAATACTTTGAAGAGTTTAGTTAAAGGGATATATAATTGGATTATTACTTTAGTAACAACTTTGGATCCTTTAGACCCCCTAACTGAAATAGTAAAGACTGGACAAGCTTTCTCTTCATTAATTTTTATAGAACGAATTATTTGGCTTTTTATAGGATGTTTTTTTATTGGAGCTATGTCTACTAGTATTACTAAAGGGATGAGAGAACAGGGCTTTTTAAGTAAAACTTTTATTTTTGGAATTAATAAAAAGGAAAATAAGAAAAATGACCAAATTGCCCGAGATACTAAAGAAAATATTAGTAAAAATTAGAATTTTTTTTTATGGCAAAATCAATCTTTACTAATAAGTGCTTATTATTGCTAGGAAGTGGAGAGTTAGGAAAGGAAATTGTAATAGAATCTCAAAGATTAGGATGTAAAACAATTGCAGTTGATAAATACCCAGATGCACCTGCGATGCAAGTGGCAGATGAGTCTTTCGTCTTAAATATGAGTGATAAAAAGTCTTTGAAAAATCTTATCTTAAAGTTAAAGCCTGATTTTGTTATACCAGAAATTGAAGCTTTATCTATTGATGCTCTTATTGAGATTGAGCATGAGGGTATAAAAATTGTTCCAAATGCAAGAACCGTAGAAATGACGATGAATAGAGATAAGATAAGAGACTTAGCCGCTTCAGAACTAAATATTAAGACGGCAAAATATAAATATGTTTTTGATAAAGAATTTTTAAAAAAAGATGCATTAAAAATTGGCTTTCCTTTAATTTTAAAACCTTTAATGAGCTCATCTGGGAAAGGGCAGAATGTAGTGAAGAATGAAGATCATTTATTAGAGGCATGGAATGAAGCTTTGAAAGGCTCAAGAGGAGATGTTAAAGGAGTTATCTTAGAAGAATTTATTGATTTTGATTATGAATTCACTCTTTTATCCGTTAGAAATAATTCAGGGGAAAACATATTTTGCCCTCCAATAGGTCATGAACAATATTCTGGAGACTATCAATGTAGTTGGCAGCCCCTCGAATTAAGTAGCTACATTCTTAAGGAAGCAAAAAATATTTCGTCTGAAATTCTTAACAATCTTAATGGTGCTGGGCTATATGGAGTTGAATTTTTTGTAAAAGGGGAACAACTTATCTTCTCTGAATTGTCTCCGAGACCTCATGATACAGGTTTGGTTACATTGGTGACACAAAATATTAATGAATTTGAGTTACATTTAAGAGCCTTATTAAACCTGCCTATTCCTGAAATTAAATTGATTAATATTGGGGCATCGAGAGTCATCTTATCAAATGAAGAGTATGAAACTTATATGGTTTCTGGACTTGTTGAAGCTTTAGAAATTAATGCTACTAAAGCATTGATATTTGGTAAAAAGATTGCGAGAGAGAATAGAAGAATGGGGGTTATATTGGCAACTGGAAAGAATGTTTTGGAAGCCAGATCAAGAGCAGATGAGTCAGCAAGCAATATTAGTATTATTTCATCAAATAATTCATAGCTTCAAAAATACTTATTTCCTTTGTTTTTGTTTTGATGAGTTGTAGTTAAGCTTAAAGAGCAAACAAATTCTAAAAATATGATAGAAAACTATAAAGGATGGGATATAACATTAACTTGGAGTGATAAAAACGTCGCTAGATTAAAAGATTGCGATTTCAGTAGAACCAAGAAAGATAAAAAGTGGGTTGGGGTTGATTTATTAGGCCATCGTATTTATGGTTCATCTCTAAATGAGATTAGGCGCTTAATTGATTACTCTAGTAGCTATAAAAGTTAGTTTATTTTAAAGTTTAATTAATTATCTGTTTTGTCATTATCTTCTATTAATTCTGCTGCAAGTTTTCTTAGATCACCTTTAATTGATACCCAAGTAAATGCGCCGATAAAAATGAAACTTGAGATGGCTACTGTAATAGTTTCTAATTTTGTCATTCCTAAAGCTATTGCAAACATGGTTTTTAATTAATTACTGATATTATATTTTATGTAAAGTTTAAAATATGAGTATTAAATTTTTTTGATAATAATCTTATTTTATTAACTAAAGTACTTTAAATATATTTAATAAAAAAAGTTTAAATTTTATTTGTTTAAAATTAAATTTATAACTTCTCTAGAATTATTGGATAAATAACTTTTATCTATCATATTGATGGCTTTAAGCATTAGTGATCTATAGGGCTCTTTGTATAAATCCCACCTACTAAATATTTTTAAAAAACGAGATATTATTATTGGATTTATTTTATCGTATTCTATTATTTTTTTAGCAATGTAATTATATCCAGTTCCATCTTTAGAGTGAAATGACCTATTATTGGTGACATAACCGTTAAGGATTGACCTTAGAGTATTTGGAGATTTTTTATCGAATAATTGATGATTAAATAGGCTCTCAATTTTCTCAATAGATTTATTCGATCCTATAGAAGCAGAAAAATAAAACCAACTATCTAAAACTATTTTATTATTGGACCATTTATCAAAAAATAGTTTTGATGCCTTCTCTCTTTCTTGGCAATTAAATTCTTGGAAAACATTTAAAGCTGATTTAGATAAAGTCATATTTCTACTATCAATAAATTTTAAAATCCTTTTTTTTATAAATGAGTCATCACAAAATAATAGAAGTTTCCAAATAACTTTTATTAATTTTCTCTCATCTTTACCATTAGGCCATGATTCATAAAAACTATTTTCAATTGAATTAAATTTATAAATTAGTTCATCTTTCAATTCTATTGAAAACTTTTTATTTAATTCATCTAAAACTTTAAATATATTTTGAGGGTCAATAAAATTTGAATAAGATTCGATTTCAACAAAAGTTGGAATATTTAAAATCTCAGACAACAAAGATAAATTAAAGGTTTTTGATTTTAAAAGAGACTTAAAAACTTTTATTAATTTTTTTTCATGATTTATTAAAGGATTACCTTTAACTCTCTCTGAAATTAAGAATTTATAAATTCGTGATGCTGAGTCATAGATTGAAAAATAATCCTTTTCGTTTTCTAAAATAAATAATTCTTCTTCTAAATTTAAATCTGTTTCCCATTTTACAGGAGCTGAAAATCCCCTTAAATAGGAGGTAATTGGCTTATCAAAATTTGTATTTATATTTTTTAAAGTGATTTGATCATTTTTTTTATTTAAAATAAATTTAATTTTCTTATATTTATTATTATCTGTAAAAATAGCAAGATTAATGGGAATGATAAGAGGTAGTTTATTAATTGGATTTTTTTTATTATTTTCTTGCGATATATATATTTTAAGTGTTTTGTTATCTCTGTCCCAATCTCTTTTAAAAGTTAAATGAGGAGTCCCATTTTGCTTATACCAAATTTTGAATTTTTCAGTTTTTATGGCTTTATCTCTTTCGAATATTGTTTCTATGAAATCATCTATCGTTGCTGCTTTTCCATCATATTTACTTATAAATGATGAAAATCCTTCTTTAAATTTCTCTTCATTTATTATTGTTTGCACCATTCTTATTATCTCTGAACCTTTTTCATATATTGTTGTTGTATAAAAATTATCTATTTCAAGATATTTTTCTGGTTTTACGGCATGAGAGGTAGGACCTGAGTCTTCTCTAAATTGGGTATTTCTTAAAAACTTAACATCTTCAATCCTTTTTATAGCATAATTATGCATATCAGAAGTGAATTGTTGATCTCTAAAAACAGTCAGACCCTCTTTCAAAGAAAGCTGGAACCAATCTCTGCATGTGATTCTATTGCCAGTCCAATTATGAAAATATTCATGGGCAACCACACTTTCAATACGCTCCAGTTCTTCATCAGTGCTTGTTTCTGAGTTTGCTAGAACCAATTTAGAATTAAAAATATTAAGACTCTTATTTTCCATAGCACCCATATTGAAATGCCTAATTGCAACAATATTAAATAAGTTAAGATCGTATTCTAAATTATATTTTTCTTCATCCCATCTCATAGCTTTTTTTAGAGATTGAATAGCATGTTGAACGAATTCTTCATCTCCCTTTTCAACATAAATGTTAATATCAATTCTTTTATTTGATTTTGTATTGTAAATGTCTTTAATGCAAACTAATTTTCCAGCAACTAAAGCGAACAAATAGGATGGTTTTGGGAATGGATCTTCCCAAATAACTGAATGTCTATAATTATCAGTAGAAGATTTTTTAATTAAATTTCCATTTGAAAGTAATATAGGGTATTTTTTTTTATCAGCTTCAATTCTTATTTTATATTTGCTTAAAATATCAGGTCTATCAGGATGAAAGCAAATTCTCCTAAAACCCTCAGCTTCGCATTGAGTAGTAATTATTCCATTACTTTCATATATTCCTAATAATGAATTGTTTTTTTTAGGTTCAATTAAACTAATTATTTTTAAATTGAAAATTCTTTTATTTATACAATTTATCGTAAGGTCATTATTTTTGAAGTCATATCTATTTTTATTCAATTCTTCATTATCTAATAATATTTTAATAATTTTGATTTGATCACCTTTTAGTTTTAAAGAATTAGATTTAAGATTTTCTTTGATGAATTTATATTCTGTAAAAACCTTTATATCTTCCTTTCCGATGTCAAAATCAATAAAAATATCGGGAATAGAATAATCAAATGGTTTATAGTCTGATAACTTAATGTAATTAAGAGCTTCTTTTCCTTTATCTTTCATTTTTAATTATTTATTGTTTATTTGGCATTTATGTTCAATATACTTTCCTTGAGGCAATAATTCATATAAAGCAGGACTACTTTCATTTACTTCATCATTTTCATTTATTAAGTATCTCCAATCCCATTTTTTATCAGAAAAAGATATAAATTTTGCTCTTGGAGAGTATGGCAACATTAAATTTTTCTCTTGCCAATTTATGATAATGAATGATCCTGGTTTTAATTCTTTAATTTCTTGCACGACTGAAAAATCACCATTTATATTATTTCTTATTGCTAAATTAAGTTCTTTCTGATCACATAAAAAGCTTGTATTAAGACTCAATAATATAAGTATTGTTGTTATAGTAATACTAATTTTAAACTCCTTTATTTATTTTTATTTTAATCTATTAATATCATTATTACTTATGATCTTAATGCGTTTTTCTAATAAGATATATTTTATTTTCTTATTTGTACTTAGATATGCAAAATATAATTTTTAAAAATATAATTTTTAACTTTTTTATTTTTTTTATTTTAATATATACACTAATATTCTTTGATATAAAATATTCCTTAGCGCTAGACTCTTTAATTGATCAAAATAGTTTAAGTGGTTGTGCAAACCAAAATAACTGTGTTTTAGAAACTTGGAAGGTTGAAAATGCAGATATGAGTTTTATTGAATTAATAGAAATTCTTGAAAACACTCCTAGGGTTAAAATAATTGCTATCCAGAAGGATTATCTACATGCGTTGGCTACAAGTAGAATTATGAAATATGTAGATGACATTGAAGTTAAAAAAAATGAGAAAGATAATACTCTTAATGTAAAGTCAGAATCTAGAAAAGGTTTTTATGATTTAGGCGTTAATAAAAGAAGAATTAATACTTTGCATTTTCGACTTCTTGATATTTATAGTTAACTATATATTTATTGATTGCAAAGTTTTTAAATCGATTAATTCACAACTTATTTTATTTTGACAATCTTTAACTGAGATAAATTTATTCAGCAATCCACTAAATTTTACATCTCCACCAATAGTACTTGAAAGAATAAAATTGGGATTAAACTTATCAATCAGTTTAGGTATAACTTCAGCTCCTTTTACAAAGGGGCCAACTATAGGCAATCCTAAATTCTTTGTTGGAGTGATTACTGCATCAAGTTTTCTTGATTTTATATTTTTATCAAAATACCCATGAGGTTCAATATAAAAACCCCCTTCTTTATTTTCTACAATATAGCCATTTTCTATCTGAGGAACTGGTGCTCCAGAAGTAGCTTCTATTTTAATATCTCTAAAAATTAATTTTTCAGAAGGTTCAATTACCCTTATTGAGCTGAAATTTAATTCTTTAAGTATCTTAAGGGCGCTTTTTGGACAAATAATTTCAATATCTTGTGAGAAAAGCTTTAAAGAGGGAATATGGCAATGATCTGGTAAACCTTGAGTTAATAAAATTAAATCAATATCTTTTGGCATTGGAATATCTTTTTCTAAAGTACCTTTAAAGAACCATTCACCTGGAGGGAAGATAAGATCTCCGCAAAGCCATGGATCTATAACTATTTTGCTTTGAGAAAATTCAATTATCCATCCATTAGAACCGAGATAAGTTGCTTTAAATGACATTATTATTTAGAAAGTATTTATAAATGATAAAAATTATTTTTACTATGTGAGAATTATTTTTATTTTATCTAGTTGCATTCATTTAATATTTGAAATAATTTCTTCTTGGGATTTAATATAAAAATTTGATTACCTTTTACATTGTCCAGAGAGGTCTTTTTCCTTACCAGGTCTAAAGATATTAAAGCTAATCCACCGGTACCTGAAAATATTAATGGTATTGTTATATCTTTTTTGCCATTCATTTTTTGAAAATCTACCGCTTGAGATATTATGTTTTTTGACTTTTGAAAACCAAATTTATTAATCAATTCTGGCCATAAATGATCAACGTAATTAAATTCCGATAATTCTATGGATATACTTTTCACTTTTTTATCGGAGAATGGTTTATAAATTATTTGTATTCTTAAATCTATCCATAACTAGTTGAAGCATATCTACTACATCTCCATCAGATAGATTGAGATCTTTTTTTAAATCATTACAAGTTAAATTCATCTCAATAGCAGCTTCAGCTATATGATTAATTTTCTCATTGTCTCCACCAAGACATATAAAAGGATTAAAGTTTTCTATCATTTTTATTATCTATTTATTTATTAGTTCTAGCTAGAAAATACTTTTATTTCTTAAAAGGTTAAAAAGTTTATGTATATGTTAATAATTCTTTTTAGATAAATTGCCAAATTCTAACTTAACGAGGTAGAAACCCCTTTTGAAATTAAGGCAAATCTCCTTGCAGTGACTAAAAAAGGAAAAATAAACTTAGCCCTTTTTGAGGATTTAAATGTAATAGAAAGAAAATGTAATAATTTACTTGATGGATCGGTGATTTGGTTACAAATTGTATTAATAGCTGCATGTCCATGAAAAATTTTGTCTTCATGTAATAGCACTGCTCCTTGGTCGATATCAAAACCTTTTATTAAAAGATCTTTTACTAGTTTGGGATTTTTGCGTCCATCAATTATAGAAATATTTTTAATTTTGCTTTTTAATTCTAAAAGTTCTGCAAAATGAAGGCAAAATGGACATTCTCCATCGTATATAAAAGTAAAACTAGAATCGCTCATTAATATTATTTAAAAACTTATTTTAGGATATTAAAATAGTAAATTGTTTTATAATCATTATTGAACCTACTATTCAATAATAATTAATAAATACATAATTCCAATTATTAAGGATTTTAAACCCTCTCTAATAAATTTATATGTCCATCTAATTACAAAGAAATGTCTCAATATGGTTATATCCACTCTTAAATTCTGTATGCTGACTCCGAGATAACATGTTTCTAAATTTTATGGACTTCTTTGCTTCTTTCGCATTAGGCGGCTTTAATCCCTGGGCTGCAGGTTTTGGTATTGGATCTTTAGTATTATTTGGCTTGGTAGGCGTTATAGCAGGACCAAACCTACAAAATTTTGATCCAGAGGCAAAAAAATAAAGTTTTAACCTCTATAAGATAATTTAGGCCTCAATCTAATGAGGCCTTTTTTAACAGTTTTAGAAAATTATTTTTATTCTATATATAAATGTATTTTCAAACATGTTAATCAATCCTTTTACTCCACTTTACTTTTTAAAAGTATCTTCTCTGAAGGCCACTATTACCTTACTTTTTATTTTACTTGTCAAGTCAAACTTGCTAAGACTTAAAGGTGGTCTTATTGGCGGAATAGTTGCTTTAATATTATTATCAGGCATACTTATATCTTCAACAGTAGCTTTCGCCTCTTTATTTTACGCTTTTAATCTTAAAAATAAAAAAAGTAAAAACGATGAGTCAGAAGTTGATGATAAATTAGAGGCAATAAGCATATAGTTATCTAAGTCCCTTTGTTATCAAATACTTTTAACATTTATTTTTTAATAGCTTACATATAAAAAAACATGTATTAACAAGTATGTATAAATAATAATCTTTTAATATATTTCTTCTAAAGTTATATTTTTAAAAAATTAAACAGTACTTATAATATGAAATATTATTTTAAATAATTTATATTATTGGTCAGTTAAGTGTTTGAAAGAGATTCTTATGGTAATCAACCACATTTTGACAGCTTATAACGGGAGTAAATTCCATGTGAATACCAAATTTTGCTCTCCAAGGAGCAAAATGTGCAAAGATTTCCTTATCACTTAATGCTCTACATAAACAGACAACTCTTCCTTCTCCAGGGGCATGAACCCTAAAAAGCATTTCGAAATTGTCAGTTTTATCTGCTTTAGACATCTCACCATTCTCCCACGCTTCAATAAAAGCTTTATAAGCATTTATTTGATTCTCAATGTCTGTAAACTGACAGTCAGCTAAAAAAAGTTGCATTTGAAGTAAATCCCTAATAACTTTAATTATTATTAAATTTTTATTATTTAACAAATAAAGTTCTTATACGAAGATTTATTGAAAATCTCGTTAAATTATATGCGAGGATAAAAATTCAACAAATTTTCCAATATCTTTTTTATATAAACTATCAGTAAACTTTAAAGAGAAAAATTCATGTTCTAGCAATTCTTTATTTTCCTCTTCAAAATTCAATTTTTCATTCATGCCAAGATTATTCATAAGAAATGATGATCTTTAATTTAAATTTATACATATAATTGAATAAAGCAAGAATCTTTACATATATACATCAATTATTTATAGATACTTAAATCGGCATAATAATTTTTAAAATTATTTAATCAAAAACACTAATAAATTTAATAATGTAAATGTGCCAGCAAACATTGAAGCTAAAACTGGAAGGATATTAAACCATAGTTGAGATGTTTTCATCTTTTCAGTAATTGGGATCCAATTTTCTAGATTATTTATCCTAATTTGAAGCCAGAAAATAGTGAGAGGATAAATTATTTTCGAAAAATTTATAAGGAATGAAGGTAAA
>MDTD01005239.1_pt1 | contig 10413 bp, 7 predicted proteins | sample 811221 | NCBI WGS metagenome assembly MDTD01 (sample SAMN05326646, study PRJNA326480) | marine metagenome | isolation source: seawater | place: Pacific Ocean: South West | collected 2011
CCTGGTGGTTTTGTCCAAGGGGATGAAACCCTAGAAGAGGCGGCAAGAAGAATCTTTGTTAATGAGACTGGTATCTCCCCTGCATATTTAAGCCAGTTTAGGTCTTATAGCGATACCAAAAGAGATAGACGTATTATAAATCGGCGTACTGAGCAGAAAGCAAGGGTTATAACTACCGCTTTTACTGCTATTTACACAAGCGATGAAGAGTTGCAGTTAGATGAAGAAAGTGAAGATATTAGGTGGTTTAAATTACCAAGAAAGTATTTAAGTAGATATATACCAGAAGATATGGCCTTTGATCATCATGATATGTTGCTTGAAGCCTCAAATAGGCTCCGAATTTCCTTAGAATACAGCGGATTAGCTACCCGTTTTCTTGCTGAATATTTTACTTTGGGTCAAATTCAAGATGTATATGAGATTATTTGGGAGGTTGAGTTAGACCCTGCAAACTTTAGAGAAAAGTTAACGAATGTTGAAGGTTGGATAAAAGAGTCTAAGTCTGGTCCAAAAGATGCTGAACCAAGAAGAGGAAAGCCTCCAACATGGTATAAAGAACATGATATCCCACAGTTTGATAGGATGATTACGAATCCAAATGGTGCTGTTTTAAGAGAAAAAGAATCGGAGTATCAAAAGAATTTAGATAATTTAACAGGCGAAATTCCGATTGTGAGTAAAGAAAATTGAAATACACGCTTCACCATCACCGAAATTCAGATAGCTTAGTAACACAATCTTCTAAATTTAAAGATGACTTTGAAGAGTTAACACAAGTAATTAAAAATATTTCTGAAAATGATTTAAAAACGCACTTTATAAAAAGAAAAGAGCAAGAAAAACTTGGAAAAGTAAAAGAGTTTAAAAGTATTTCTGTCTCAATAAATAATCTACTTAAAAGTAATCTCATAGAACAAGGATGGGAATATGAAACCCCAATCTTTCTTGATACTGATTACTCTAAGAAAAGATGGAGGCTTGATTTTACAAAAAATAATATATGTATAGAAGTAGCATTCAATCACCGTGAAGCTGTGGCTCATAATATACTAAAGCCAGTACTATCAACTGAGCAAAATTTGTTAAAAAAAGATTTTAATGCTGAATTAGGTATTGTAATTACCGCAAAGTCGTCTTTAAAAAGAACTGGGAATTTTGATTCTGCTATTGGAACTTATGAAGACTTTATAGAGTACTTTAAACCTTATAGCTTTTTTATCAGAAACCCATTAATAATAATTGGCCTTGAAGGCTTAGAAACTTTTAAAATTGATAAGATAAGTCGAATGCCCTCTGAAAATTAGATTTCTTGAACTAGTCTATCTCCAATTTGTTTAATTACACCAACAACTAAGGCATTGCCCATGAAAAAAGCCCTTTTGGAATCTGTAATCCCATCCAGTTTTGTGTGATCGTCTGGGAACATGTTCAATCTCTCAAGTTCAACAGGAGTTAATCTTCTATATTTATTTCTCTGTTTAATTACATGTTTAAACCTTGATGGAGCTGGACCTCCTTCTCCAGTAATAATAGTTCTTGATGGTTTTTCTAAACTGTCTGGAAAACTCATCGATCCTTCTGAGTACATATATACAAAACCTTTTGAATCCGTTCTTTCGATTTTTTTTGCACCTTTTAGGTACTTCCAGTCCTTTAACTCATTACTAGTTAGAAAAAATGAATTATCTATACCTTTTGTCTGAACTATGTCTTTTAATAATGTTTGCTTACCTTTGTAAACAGCCTTTGATTTAAGAGTCACAACTTGGCCATTAATCATTAGTCCTGTATTCAAAAATGGCGAAAGCTTACCGTTTTTATTAAATGATTTCGAGATTTCATCTAATGAACCATTTAATTCAAAAGTTGTTTCTGGATCTACCTGCTTTACTTTAAATGCTTTTGCCAAAACACCCAGTTTTAACAACCAAGATGAGTTATTCGACTTTTTTAACTCTTTATAGATTTTTGTTGATTTGTGATACCCAAGAAAATAAATTCGATGTCTCTTTTGTGGCATACCATAATCTGCAGCATTAATTACTCTCCACTCAACTGCGTAACCAAGATTATCAAGGCTTTTTAACATAACAGCAAAATCTCTACCTCTTTGTGTTGAAGGTGACTTCAATAAACGATCTACATTTTCTAAAAACAAATATTTGGGTCTTTTGTTTCCTTTTTCATCTAATATTCTATGAATTGCCCACCACAGAACACCCTTTTTACCTATAAGGCCTCTAGAGTTTTTTAAAGTAGTAGCAACTGAATAATCCTGGCAAGGAAATCCTCCAACTAACAAATCATGATCTGGTATGTCTTTAGTTTCTACTGTAAATATATCTTTATCACTATGTTCATTTGTTTTTGTGTTAAATCTTTCTTTATAAACCATAGATGCATGTTGAGTTTTTGTTAATGGCTCCCATTGATTACTCCAAACAATTTTGTAGTCGGTATTAGATTTTTTTTCAAGTCCAAGTCTAAATCCTCCTACTCCTGCAAAAAGTTCAACTACTTTGAGAGGTTTTGTAGAAGTTATAAATAATTCTTTTTTGTCGCTTCTATATACTTGGTTTTTGCTTTTTTTTCTCTGTATTGTTCTTGTAACTGGTATTGATTTAATGCTTAGCATTTGACCATCATATAATTTTCTTGATTCTCTTGAGTTACTGTTGGAAAGGATTATGTTTACACCGTTTTCCAACAGAGAATCCACTATATCTCTCAACTCAGTGTGATTTTCTTTACTAAATGTTTCTGAACCATAGTAGTTTACAGTATCAAAATAAGGTGGATCTAGATAAACAAGATCTCCTCTCTTTGCTTTTTTAAGTGACGATTTGTAATCACCAGCAATTAATTCCGAATTTTCAAGTGACTTAGAAACAAATTTGAATGATTCAAGACTAGGTAAATTTATGTGATTATATTTATCTACGCCTTTCTTGTAGCTTCTACCGTGAGGAACATTAAACAGTCCTTTTGGGTTTTTTCTGTATACTCCGTTGAAGCATGTTTGATTTAAGAGAATAAATAATGTTGACATTTCTTTGAGTTCCGATTTTTTTAAATTATTAAAATTTTTATTTGTAATTAAGTCGTTATATTGTTTACGCCATTCAATGTAAGTATTATTTTTTGTATTGTAATTTCTTTTTGAATTATAAATATCTGCCTTGTTTTTTAGATATTTGTAAAAATAACTTACATTGTTATCTCTTAAATATCTGTAAAAATAAATTAGCTCTTGTAGGTTGTCGTTTAAATAAGCAGTCTCGATATTGTATTTTTCTTTGAGATGAAAATATACTGCTCCAGAGCCAAAAAAAGGCTCAAAATAGCTAAAAGGTTCTTTTAAATCACCTCTTTTTAGAGCGTCTTCAATGAAATCATCAACATAGGGTTTAAGATACGTTTTGCTTCCAGACCATTTAATTATTTTTTTACTATTCATATTTGTTATATACAATTTATTATGATCGAACGACAAAAAAGGATCAATTTAAAAAATTTAAATTATTTTAAGTACTCAGGCTGTTTTAAATCAATTGATAGAAGCTTCGATAATTGTTTTATTGCATAATCTGAATGTGCCTTTTTCCAGGAATTCTTTCCTGTTAACTTAGCTTCCATAAAAAATTGGCAGTACCCTTTGTACAAAAACTGCTTTTTTCCGACTAACTCTTTGTGATTTAAGAATAGAGGGACTGCTTTGGGAACTTTTCTATATTTTCCTTGTCTGTCTTTTGCAGGAACATATTTATCAATTAAGTATTTTATTTCAGCCGGAGAACCCACATCAGAATTGAGTAAAACAAGCATAATTCCTTTGTCGTCGATGTAAGCTCCCTCTAATCCATAGTTATTGAGCCTCACTCTATTTTTCCTGTTTTTTGGAATAGTAATAGACCATTCCAATCCATTTTCTTTAATATTCTTTTTTATTAGCCGAGTAAAGAATGTTAGAGAATCTTTACCTCCTGAATCAATAATGTTTTGTAATACTTCGTCTACTCTCTTCTTTTCTTTTTTTAATATCAGCAATTCTTTATCAGATTTATCTGGCTTGTTAGAAGACGGTTTAGGTTTTGCCATTGGCTTGCTCTTTATTTTTGCACTGGTCTTATCATTGGGTTTTATTGAAACAGGTATCAAGTCTATATTGCGGCGTTTTAAATCAATGTTGATAATTTTGCATTCAATCTTTGAGCCTGTGCTTAATTCAATATTTATATTAGATAAATCTTCTGTTTTTATAAATCCATCAGATTCTCCTATGTCAACATAAACACCGAACCTAATTACCTTTACGACTATTCCATCTAAGACCTGTCCTACCTCGTAGTTGATTACATTTTCTTTTCTTGACTCTATTCTCTCTTTGAAGGCTTCTTTTTGGGCTTCTCTCTCTTCTTCTCTTTTTAGCCTGGCAATCCTTGCATTGTTTGTTTCCGCTATTCCATAACGCAGCAGGTTTCTCTTTTTTTCTAATTCGTGTTTTTTTCTCAAATCTGTCATTGGACCTTTCTTTGTTTTAATTACACGTGCTTCTTTTCCAGTTTTATATTTGGCTTGGGCTTCGGCAATATTTTTCTTATCATCCTCAGAGAGTGGTGTGGCTTTATTTTTTTGTTGTTTTCTAAATTCAAGATCTTCTTTATCTTTTTTAGCTTTATCTAATTCTGCTTGGTTTTTCTCTTTGTAAAAATCTACTCGTATTTTCAGAAAGTCTTTAATCTCACCTTCTTCCATCGATTTAAATTTTTCAACAAAATCCTCATTCTCCATACATTTATTGAATTCCATTCGATATTCAATATCTAAAGTTAAACCAAAAATTACTAACCTTGACAGACTGTAATCATTTGGAAATTCAAATAGTTTAGCGGCTGTAATATCCCCTTTTGCTACCAACTCACCAACTTTAGAAATACGGATTGTTCCATCAGGAAATGGAACAAAATCTAAATATTCATCTTCTTGTAATTTAAATAATAGTTCAACTAGCTCTTCAGAAGAAACTTTCAAAGATTTAGAAAAATCTTGTAGTTTAAATTTTTTTCCAATAATCTGTCTGAGAATATTATCAAAATCTTTTGTAAAATCCATAATATTTTTTCAAGTTTGTTTATTAAAGCACTGAAGAAGCATAAGCAGGTATTTTTAATGTTTTTCTAATATTTGAAGCTAAAGAAATAGAACCATTTTGATTTCTGCTTGAATCAGTAATTACAGCCTTGGGATTAACTCCAGATATATATTTGTATATATCTTCTTGAGTTGCATGACAAGTTAATGAAACTCTAAACATATTTTCTACATTGCTTCTTTGAGTTATTGGATGTTCGTTGTTTGGTGAAAAGTTCTTAACTATATATGTTTTGCCCCTTGGTATATCAAAAGGCCAATCAGCCAAACTATTGCCAATCCAAAGATAATTGCCTTTTTTAAACAATTGTTTTGCTTCATCAGTGCTCTTTTCTACCACTAATGGTTGCTCATAGCCAATATCGTCATAAACTTTGGAAAAATGTGCAACTTCTTTTTTCCCAATGATGTATTCCTGCTTATCTTTCAAATTTAATTTGCTTACTAATAATTGAAGCAGGCCAGAATCTGCAACTAGATTTACGGGGGAACTGCTTAAATCTTTTGTTATTCTTTCTATCAGTTCTGTTTCGGCTTCTTGAGGTTCCCATATACGGTTATGTGCAACCTCTCCTGTGTAGGTGGCATCTACTACAAGATAATCTACATCTATAAATTCAATGATGTCAGAATTAAAATCGCCTGAATATCCTGTTGAAATACTGTTTGCATAATCTTTTACCTCAATTTGTACTGAACCAAGAATATGATTGTTGTCTAGAAATTTAATAGTTAAATCTTCAAGCTTTTCAGATACACCTGGATTTATAATTTTTAAACCTAAATAATTTTGCCCAAGTGTTATTGGTGAATATTGTAACAACCTTCTTGTCAGCTCGGTCATAAGAACGAGTCCATCTTTGTTGTAAGTTTCAACAACTCTGTTTGGCTTAAAATGATCAGTATGCGCATGTGAAATTACATGGTATTTTTCTTTATTCTCTGTACCTCCATCACAAGCTAACAAAGGGTTTAAAGAAATGCTTCCATCATTTCGAATATGAATAAATTTTTTCCAATTAACCATGTGATTCCAATATTTGTAAAATTTGTTGTTTTAATTTTCTAAGCTCTGCGCTTTTTGGTTTATAATTCTTGCGGGCGAATACTATTTTATAAGTTGAAGAACCTAGGTACGCTTCTTTTATTTTTTCATCTAAATTTTCTGAAACTAATTTTAAAAAGATTTTATCTCTATCATTTTGATTCTTAGAAAATATATCTGGAGAGGTGTCTTTTAAAGATATATTTTCTACTAAATGAAGGGTTTCTGTTTTGCCTTTTCTTTCATTCATATCTTTAATTATCTCTTCTAAAGATTTTCCAGATCTTTTTAGCAATTGTTTTATAGATAAAATTTCTCCCCAAGAATATCTTTCTTTGAGTACTAGTTCATATAACCTTATCTGCATTTTTTGGTCTAGTTTTGATAACTCAACTGCTTGTTGAAATCCTATAAAATTATTTTTCACTAATCTTTCTCGTCTGGACCCATATATTACATTTTTATGTAGTGATGGGTGTAAGTCACGAAAAAGATTGACTGTGCGACCTATCATTGTTGAAGATGTTAAGTTTAAATATTCTGAAATATCTCGTCTTGAGTTGCCCTTTTCAAGAGCTTTTAAAATGATTTTATTAGCTTCATAAGGGGAGATTTCTGCTTTTTTATTTAAATTTGAGACACCAACAGACCGTTTGAGTTTATAAAGTTCATTTTGTGACAGACCTTTAAGGGACATTTTGTAATTAAGTTATTTAACTTCGTCCATTACTAAGTCGTAAATAAATTGTTTAACATTAACTCCAAGCTCATTGGCTTCAAGATAACTCTCAATCATGCTTTTTTCTTCTTGAGCAAATGGCACTGATATGTTTGTGGTTATAACTTGATTTTTACCATCTTGTTGCCATGTTTTAACTTCTCCTTGGGGATCCATTTCTGCTGCGGCTAAAATGTTCTTCTGTACCGGATAGTCTTCTCCCACTAGTACGTCATGCAATTTTTTTGCTTTAGGTAAATCAACAGTGTTATTGTCTTTTAAACAAATGTCTATAATTCTATCCATAATTTGCGTGGTATGACTTTCTAACAATCCTTTGTCTACAATGTAATCCATCACTTTTCTTGCATTGGGAATCTCATCAATCCTATGTTCAGCAACAGCTTCTTTAACTATCTCATAAGGAAAACCTGTAACCTGTGCTGTTTTTTTAGCATCATTGCCGTTTAGAAAATATTGTTTTTTTATCTGATCCCAGATGTCTCCCTTTTTCATAGCAAGGTTTGTAATGTTTAGGATTGTTGCAAGTGCTTCAATTTCTTCTTCAGGGATTATTTGTCCTTTTTTATATACACGAATAGGAACATCTTTCATCTTTTGATTTAAGCAAGCTGTAAGTCTTCTTTGGCCATCGACTAGATGATAATCGTAGTCACTCTGTTCTCTAGAAATTGTTGATTCACATACAATTATGGGGTTTGTTAGGCCATATAAATGCAATGTCCCTTCTATGTCATCAATCTTAACATTTGCATTTCTTTTTCTTACTTGTTGAGCTGGGTTGAAGATTTTAGTTGGGTCTATAATTTCAGGGGTATAATAACTATCGTTGAAATAATCTGCCATATATTACTCCTTTATTTCTAGTATATCTAAAAGTGTCGCTTTGTCTTTCAATTCTACTGCACCTTCTACTACTTCATCAAATAGTTCTTCCTTGTAATGAAGCAAATCTAAAATTCTTTCTTCGATTGTACCTGCTGAAACAAATTTTATAGCGTGTACTTTGTTTTTATTTCCCATTCTATGCGCTCTTGCTATAGCTTGTTTTTCAACTGCAGGATTCCACCATCTGTCAAATATGACAACCCTTGAGGCAGCCTGCAGGTTCAAACCAACACCACCTGCTTGTAAAGATGCCAAAAATACGATTGATTCTGTACTATTTTGAAATTCATCAACTGCAGAATCCTTCTGGCTTTTGTTTAAAGAGCCATCGAATAGGATGGATTTTACTTGTAAATTATTTTGTATAAATTTTAGACTTTCAACATATTGCGAGAAAACTATTATTTTTTCGTTGTTATTAAAAGTGTCTTCAATAATCTCTTTCAAATAATCCAACTTAGAAGAGGTTTCAGAAATAGGGTCATAATTACATGCTTTTTTTAATTCAGTAATTAACGCTAACATTCCACTTGAGTCTTTTTTGTCAAGCTCAAGTTTTCTCTGAATCAATGAATTATAAAAAATTAGTTGTTTGTCGTTAAGATCTATATATTTATTTTCTTCTAATAAGTCTGGGAGTTCTTTAAGGAGATCTTCCTTTAATCTTCTAAGTAAATAAGGGGATATAATTTCCTTAATTTCTTTTGGCGTATAGCCGCTTTGTAAAGTTCCATATTTTAAAATACTAAATAGAGAAACGATATCCCCTGAGTTGTTCTCGAGTGGTGTTCCAGATAACATCCATATATTTTTAGCTTCAATTTTTTTACATGCTTGATGCACGTTTGATGTAGAATTTTTTAATCTTTGTGCTTCATCAAATATCAAGTAATCAAAATCTCCAATGTTTTTTGGATTTTCAAATATTATTCTAACTTGTTCATAGGTAGCAATAATTGTTGACGAAGAGTGTTTTAATGTATTTTCACGACTTTCTCTATTGCCTACTAGAGTGCCAACAGGTAGATTTGGGTACCACATTGAAAATTCTTTGACCCAGTTTGAGACAAGAGAATTGGGAACAATCAACAAAGTTCTCTTAATACCATTTTCTAAAAACTCTTTTTTTAAAGCAACAATTGCTTGAACAGTCTTACCAAGCCCCATGTCGTCTCCAAGGAGCGCAGAATTGTTCGAAGTTAAAAACTCTACACCTTCTTCTTGATAAGGTCGTAATGGAAAGGGAAGGCTAAGTACTTCTTGTAAGCTCATATACAATTATATGTTAAACCTAATGACTGACAAAAAACTTTTTCACTAAACTAATTTTAAGGCAAGATTATTAGATGGAACTTCAATACCTTTATGTAAGCTTAATTATTGTTATCCGTCATTTTCAATCCCTCTTAATATTTAAAGACTCAAAAATATGATTTAAATTGTTTTTAATTGCTTCTTGTTTTTCTTTCAATAAATCATCGGCCTTTGATATTTGTGATTTAGCTTCTGTATTTGCCATTCTGATGGCACGAACATTATTTATAGCTGTGAATATTAAGTCAAGTTGCGATTCAAGAAAGTCAAAGTCTATTATATTACCTTCACTTTTAGTTTTTGACATCTGTAATGCAAGTTGCCTTGCATACACATAGCAAACTCTAAAAGCTGTGTCATCGTCAGTGTTTTCCTTATCTAAAACAACAGCTAATTTATTGTTATCAATTATAAACATTGGATTTGATGAAAGTTCTTTATATCTTGATTCATGATCAAAAACCATTACTCCAACAACACTGTTTCTATTTTTAATTGCTTCATCTAAATATTTTTTAATTTTAGAAGTACTGTCGAAATCTTTTCCAGATTTAGATTCAAAAACAATATTAATGTCCTCCTCGCCAGGATTGGATATTGTTAATACGTGGTCACCTTTATCAGATTTAGCAACAGAACCTTTTTCTTTAGAAACTCTGGAAACAAAATCATTAGGTGCTAAATCTACCAACTTAGACTGGACTATTTCTTCAAAATCCGTACCTTTTTGTGTTGATTTTTCTTTTAATTCTTTTGTTGTCTCCTCAATACCAAGTGCGGTGGTTAGTTCTGTGACTTGTTTAGATATTTCTTCAATCTTTTTATTAAATGAGTCAACTAATTGAGTTTTAAGTTCATATATCTTTGAAGTTTCAACTGAAGGGTTTAGAGCTTCTTCAAATGCTTTTCTTGTGTTGTCTTTAGAATCTGATAGAACCTCTTTTATTTTACTAATAGCAGACTCGGCTTTATCTGGATCAAGAAAATTTTCAAACTCCTCTCTTAAATTCTGACTTAACTCTGAACTACTATCATTTAGTTCTTTTATGAATTTTCCTTCTTCATCGTCAAAATATGTATCTAGCTCTTTCTGAATAGAGAACAGTGTTGAATTCAAAGTTTCATCCATACTCTTTGACATTTCGTTAAACACTTGTTTTGTAAAGTCTTTTTCAATTGAGTTTTTTAAAGTATTTAGAGTCTGAACACCGAGTGAGATAACTTCTAGTAAAGCTTGTTCTTTGTTTTCTGAACTTGCGATATATTGAGAAAG
>MDTD01066730.1_pt1 | contig 10413 bp, 11 predicted proteins | sample 811221 | NCBI WGS metagenome assembly MDTD01 (sample SAMN05326646, study PRJNA326480) | marine metagenome | isolation source: seawater | place: Pacific Ocean: South West | collected 2011
GTTTTATCTTTTGACTAATACATGATTTCATATAATAAAAAATATATTTTTCTATTGCAGAAATGACACAGAAACCTAGTTATTCAGGCCCCAAAATAGCCCTATATCAACCTGATATTCCTCAAAACACAGCTTCAATTATAAGAACTTGCTCGTGTTTAGGGGTTAAACTTGAAATAATAGAACCTTGCGGTTTCTTTTTTTCAGATCCAAGATTTAAAAGGGTGGTAATGGACTATATAGATATATCTTCAATAAAATTTTATAAAAGTTACTCGGATTTTGAAGCTGCTAATATTAATAAAAGAGTAATTTTGGCAACAACCAAGGCAAAAGAAGTTTATACTAACTTTAAATACAAAAAAGATGATACACTGTTGTTTGGACGAGAAAGCTCAGGAGTGCCTGAAAATTTACACAAAAATATAAAACATAAAATAAAAATACCAATGATTGAAAACAAAAGATCTTTGAATCTTGCAACCTCAGTAGCTATAATTATTTCTGAAAGCTTAAGACAAACATTATATTCAAAATGAAAATAAATATAAAACAAGAACTTACGAAACAATGGTTTAAAAATCTTCAGGAAATTATTTGTAAAAATATTGAAGAAATAGAAAAGAATAAAATTTTTTTTAAAAGTAAAAAATGGAGTAGAAATAAAAATAAAAATGAGGGTGGAGGTCTTTCTAAATTATTAGAAAATGGAAAAGTATTTGATAAGGTTGGAGTAAATTTTTCTGAAGTTTATGGAAACTTTCCAAATCAATTTAAAGGAAAGATACCAGGCACAAAAAAAAATACAAAATTTTGGGCTTCCGGGATTTCAATTGTCATGCACATGAAAAATCCTAATGTACCAGCTATGCATTTTAATACTCGTTATATAAATACTTCCCACGGTTGGTTTGGGGGAGGAATGGATGTAACTCCTTGTTTTAAAGATCAAAAATTAAAAAAATGGTATCATAAAAATCTTAAAGTTATGTGTAATAGACATAATAAAACTTATTATAAAAAGTATAGCGATTGGTGCGATACTTACTTTTATTTACCCCACCGAAATGAATTGAGAGGTATAGGTGGAATATTTTTTGATTATAAAAAAGATAATTGGGAAAAAGATTTTCATTTTGTGAAGGATACTGGTTTGGAATTTATAAAGATTTTTAATGAAATTATCTCTAAAAAAAATAAAATTAAATGGACGAAAAAAGATAAAGAAGTTCAGTATTTAAAAAGAGGTAGATATGTTGAGTTTAATCTTTTATATGATAGAGGAACAAAGTTTGGTTTGCAAACTGGGGGCAACATAGATGCAATTTTAATGTCTTTGCCTCCTTTGGCAAAATGGAAATAAAATGGAAAAAGAACCAATTACAATTCAAGGGCTAGGAAAATTAAAAGAAGAATTAAAATTTTTAAAAGAAAAAAAAAGACCAGAAATAGTTAGTGCAATTGCTGAAGCAAGATCCCACGGAGATTTAAAAGAAAACGCAGAATATCATGCTGCAAAAGAACAACAATCATATAACGAGGGAAGAATTCAAGAAATTGAAAACAGTATTGCAACTGCGAATGTAATTGATGTTACAAAATTAAACAATGATGGAAAAGTTATATTTGGTTCAACAGTATATTTACAAAATTTGGATACTAATGAAAAAATAGAATATAAAATAGTTGGAAGAGACGAGGCAGATTTAAAACAAAAATTAATTTATTTTAAATCACCAATTGGCAAAGGTTTAATTGGAAAGAATAAAACTGATCTGGTTGAAATAGTAACACCAAATGGTATTAAAAATTTTGAGATTTTTGATGTTAAATATGTTTAGATTTTACTATATCTTCAATCTGATTTTTAGAAATATTAAAATTGTTTTCAAGCCACTTCTCCTCAATTTCTCTTAAGATTGATCCCAATAGTTTTCCCTCCTTTAAATCAAATCTTTCAATCAAATCGTTAGCTTTAATAGGCAATACCGGAATTTTGAAGTCAATAAAATATTTTTTTAAATCTAGAAAATCATTCCTATTTTTTCTAATTGTTAAAATTTTATAATCTAAAACATCTATTAAATTTTCTTTTCCGTGTTTGATAATAATTTTTGATAAATTTTCTTTCGTGAAAAATCCTTTTTTTGGTTCCTCTGAAAATATCGAGTACAAAAAGCTTATTTTATCTTTTTCTTTATTAGATAAGTTATATTTATAAAGAAAATAGTCTGTATCCTCACTTTTATCAATTAAAAGTAAAGATAAAATAAAATCAAAATTTTTCTGTTTTAAAATTTCGATACTTAAATTGTCAAGTTTGTCGATTCTATTTATATATTTTAATTCAGGAAATATTAGCCCAAATAATTCCCTAGATAATATATTGGAGTTTATTTTATAAAAATTTTTAATGTACGTTATTTTCTTCAATTCCTGTAATTGTCTATTTTTAGAAACATTTTTTAAACCAATTAAATTTTGCTTTATTATTTTAACAGTATTTTTATCATGTTTATTTTTGCTATATCCTAAGTAAAACCTTATGTACCTGAGAATTCTAAGGTAGTCTTCTCTAATTCTTGTTGTTGGATCACCGATAAACTTGATTAATCCATCATACAAATCTTTTTTGCCATTAAATGGATCATATAAATTTCCATCAATATCTGAATATATGGCATTGATTGTAAAATCTCTTCTAGAAGCGTCTTCTAACCAATTTTCTGTGAACTGAACTTCCGCATGTCTCCCATCAGTATTAATATCCTTTCTTAAAGAAGTTATTTCAAAATTTTTTTTATTTATAATTGCGGTAATAGTTCCATGGTCAATTCCTGACTCATAAAAGTTAATGCTGTTTTTTTTTAAAACTTTAATTACATCCTCTGGTTTTAAATTAATTGATAAATCTATGTCATCAACCTTTTCATCAATAATTAACTTTCTTACACAACCACCAACAAAGCGTAATTCAACCTTATTTGAGTAAGAATTAAACGCTTCAAATATTTTTTGAATTTCTTTATCCAAAACAAATTCTTTAAAGTTTGCTTTATCTTTAAATTTAACTGTTTTCGATTTAAATAATTTATTTATAAATTTATTCATAAATGGCTGGGGCGCTAGGATTCGAACCTAGGAATGGCGGTACCAAAAACCGCTGCCTTACCACTTGGCTACGCCCCAAAATTGCTTTTGATATATCACAAAAAAAAACTTTATATAGTTTTTGATAAAATACTCCAATAATTTTTAAAATCTTTCTTAACCAATTTTAGCGCATTTATAGCAGATTTTTTGTTGGAAAAATAAGCTACAATAGTAGATCCAGAGCCTGTCATTCTTACAAATTTGACTTGATCAATTTTGGACATAAAAATCTTTAATTTTCTTAAAATTGGGTAAAGTTTAAATGCTGGTTTTTCTAAATCATTTTGGAAATTTGCTAGGGAGTCAATTTTAAAGACTTTGCTCGATACTTTAATTCTATTTTTTGAAAAATTTTTTACTTCTTTATATATATCTTTGGTTGAACAGCCTATTTTTGGTTTTATTAAAACTACAAACAAATCAAGTTTTTTATTATATTTATAAATTTTGGTATTGCCTATCAAAATTGAGTTTCTATTATCTAAACCTAAAAAAACATCAGAACCTATTTTGTTACATATTTTAAATGTTTCTTTTTTTGACAAATGAAGAATTTTTTTTTTTATGAAATAACCTAAAATACTTGCAGCATTCATAGAGCCACCCCCAAGTCCAGACTGTTGTGGTATGTTTTTTTTAATTTGAATTTTATAATTTTTATTTAATAATTTCTTTTTGTCTAAAATACTCAGTAAATGAGAAATAGTATTATTTTTTAAATTTTTGGAAAAAGGACCATTAAATTCAATAATATGTTTTTTTTTATTTGTTGGTTCAATATAAATTCTGTCATATAAATTTAAGAAAGAAATAATACTCTGAATCTTATGAAGTTTTTTTTTGTTTTTTCCTAAAATATTTAAGCATAAATTTATTTTTGCATACGATTTAATTAGTTTTTTTTTCATTACTGCAGTTTATTAAGCCCAAATATTAATTTATCATCTATATTTTTTTTTAATTGTTCATCGGCCTCATCGGATGATGCAGCTACTTTCCAATAATAACTTGCTTGTAATCTCATATTTAATTTCCAAAGAACGTCTCCATAATGATCATTCACAATTGGATCCTCTGGCATAATCAATAAGGCATTTTTTAAATATTTTTCTGCCATCAAATAATCCTCTGTTAAGTAATAGGCCCAACCAACAGAGTCAATTATGTATGGATCGTCTCTCCTTTGTTGATAAGCGTTCAATACCATTTCCATTGATTGATTAATTTTTATTTTTCTCTCAAGCCAACTGTATGCTAAATAATTTAGAACATAGGGTTGATTTGGACTTAATTCTAAAGATAACAATAAATCTTTATCAGCTTTTTCATATTGTCCCATTCTTTCGTAACTTCCTCCTCTTCTGTAAAGAATATCAGCATAAGAATTGGTATCTTCACTTATTCCTTCAATGGCAATATTGAAATTTTCAATTGATTTTCTATATTCCTTAAAACCTTTATAAATATTGGCTAAGTCAAAATAAATTTTTGGAGATTTAATTTTTAAAGTTTTGATTTTAGAATATAAAAAATCTAAAGATTTTTCTTTTCCATCTTTCTCTTTTAAAATTTCAAATTCTTTTTTAATTCTATACCAAAAATAAATACCATCTTTATTATCAAAATTTTTAAGTATTTTTTTTAGTTCTATATTCTTATTGGAAAAATAATAGTTTTCTGCTGCTAAAGATAAATTAAATTTAAATTTTGGATTCAGATACTGCGAAATTCTTAAATAAAAATTTGACATATCATAATCCTCTTGGGCAGAATAGAGATTTGAAACTAAAAAAAATGTTTCTGCTAAAATATCTGTTTCAGATTCGCAAGAAAATATCTTTGAAAAGTTTTCAAATTTAGATGTATCTATCCAATATTTTGATTGTAATATTAGTAAAGTACTTGTGATTGGGTCAATTTTTAAAGATATTTTTTTTACCGACTCAAATTTATTTTGATTAATTAAATTTGCTAGATAAAAAAATAAATATCTTGAATAGTCTCCTTCCTCTAAATCTAATAGTTCAGCAAAGTAATTATTAGATTTATTATTTTTCAAATAGCAATATTGGAAAGCTAAAAGTATTTTAGTTAATTTTCCATAATTTTCTATCTTGGAAACTTTTTTGTCTAAAAATAAATTATTATATGATTTTAAAATTTGGTAAACAATTTCTTCGTAAGAATTTGGTATCAATATGCTATTCATGCTTGATAGATGCATATTTGCTTTGTCAAAATTACTATTTTTAAAAGCATTAATAGTTAATATTAAACTTGTTTGAAAATTATCTATTTTATTTTTTGATCTAAAAAATTTAATTTGATTAATCGCTTCTCCCACATCTCCATTTAAAACTAAACTTTTAATATATTTATCAAAATAGCTTGGATAATTTCTAACTATACTTTTTGTTGAATCGAAGTACTTGATAGCTAGATCATTATTGCCATTTTCGTGTGATACTTGAGCTGAAAAGTAATTTGATAAATATCTCTGGTTGAAATTATTTACCTCTGTAGTTTTTGAAAAAACTAAGGAATGATATAAAAAGATAAAAAAAATAATTATAACTTTTATAATTCTAAACATTATTTTTTTAATATATGGAAATAGAGTACAAAAATCAAAGCAACAATAATTTTGAAGATGCAATGGATATATTTGATATAGATTGTGTTTATGAAAATAAGCCAATCAAGAGAACAGTTAACAAAAATACTTCGAAAGATAAACAATCTTTACTAGAAATTTTAAAGAAAGAAATTTTAGAAATTACTAATTGTGAGCTTAAAAAAAACTCAAACAAAATAGTTTTTAACGACGGCGATCCTGATAGTCCTATCATGATAGTGGGTGAAGGTCCTGGACAAAAAGAAGACGAAACAGGTAAACCGTTTGTTGGTGATGCTGGAATACTTTTAAATAAAATGTTGGAAGCTATTAACTTAAAAAGGGCTAAGGTTTATATAACCAATGTTGTAAACTATAGACCACCTAATAATAGAAAACCAGAACCTTCGGAGATAAAAAAATACTCAATATATTTGAGAAAACATATCAATATAATTGAACCTAAAATATTAATACTGATGGGAAGCACTGCCATGGAAGCTCTTTATGGACAAACTTTAAAAATTTCAAAAGAAAGGGGGAAATGGAAAGAGCTTATTGTTAATCAAAAAACATATCAAACTATATTAACCTTCCATCCTGCTTATTTGTTAAGGCAACCAGACCAAAAGAAGTATTCTTGGTCTGATCTTAAGATGATTAGAAAAAGAGCAGATGAATTAAAAATTATTATCTGATGAAAAAAATTATAGCTGGAGTAGATGAAGTTGGAAGAGGGAGTCTAGTGGGTCCTGTATTTGCTGCAGCTGTAATATTCAAACAAAAAATTGATAAAAGAAAAATAAAGGATTCAAAAAAAATTTCCAAAGAGAGTAGAAATAGTTTGGAAAAGTATATAAAAAAAAATTCTATATGGAGTATTGGTTCAGCCTCTATAAAAGAAATTGAAAGATTAAATATATTAAATGCAAGTTTATTAGCTATGAAAAGATGTATAGTAAAACTAAAAATAAAACCCACCTTAACTTTAATAGATGGGAATAAATTACCAAAATTGTCTGGTTATAAATTAAAATTTGTTATTAAAGGTGATGAAAAAATATCTGAGATTTCTGCAGCATCTATAATTGCTAAAGTTGCTAGAGACAGACTAATTGTAAAAATGTCAAAAAATTTTAAAAATTATGCTTGGGATCAAAACGCAGGCTATGGAACTAGACAACATATTAAAGCAATTAAGAAATTTGGAATAACAAAATATCATCGTAAATCCTTCAGTCCTATACACAACATATTGAGTCCAAACTAAACAAAACAACAAGTCGAGTCCATTTTTTTCAATCTCTAGTTGACGAGGAATCTTTGCTGGAGTCTAATTAGCTTTTAAAAAATGATAGCTAGAAATTTACTTAATAATCTTGTTAACGGTGATAGCCTTATCGAGTTAAAGAAAATCCCTGATCAAACCTTTGATCTAATTTTTGCAGATCCACCTTATAACTTACAATTACAAAAAAGTTTAGTCAGACCCGATAGATCGAAAGTAAATGCTGTTAATGATAAATGGGATCAATTTGAAAGCTTCAAATCTTATGATAAATTTACTTACGAATGGTTAGAGCAATGCAAAAGAGTTTTAAAAGATAATGGGTCTATTTGGGTTATTGGAAGTTACCATAATATTTTCAGAGTTGGAAAAATAATTCAAGATCTTGGTTTTTGGATTTTAAATGATGTTATCTGGAATAAAAATAATCCAATGCCAAATTTTAGGGGCACCAGGTTTACAAACGCACATGAAACATTAATTTGGGCTTCAAAAAACAAAAAATCAAAGTACACCTTCAATTATCAATCAATGAAATCTTTTAATGATGATTTGCAAATGAGATCTACTTGGAATTTGGCAATATGCAATGGCAAAGAAAGACTAAAAGATAATGGCAGTAAAGTTCATTCAACTCAGAAGCCAGAGGCCTTAATTCATAGAATTGTGTTAGCCTCTTCAAATAAAAATCATTTTATTTTAGATCCTTTTTTAGGTTCTGGAACAACCGCTGTAGTTTCAAAAAAGTTAGGACGTTCGTATTTTGGCATAGAAAAGGAAAAAAAATACTTTGAAGCTGCAAATAAAAGAATAAAAAATACTTTTGCAATCAAAGATGAGTATTTAGATACAATTCAAAACAATAAGTCAAAACCTAGAATACCTTTCGGGTCCTTGATAGAAATGGGTGTAATAAAACCAGGAACAGCGATTTATGATCAAAAAAAGAAAATTTTTGCAAAAGTTATGGTAGACGGAAGTATTAAACACAAAGAAAATGAGGGGTCTATTCATAAAGTTGCAGCTAAAATCTTGGGCGCTGAGAGTTGTAATGGTTGGACTTACTGGCATTATCAAGTTGGAAATAGTTTAAAACCTATTGATGAACTTAGACAACGTCTTAGACCAATTACCTAAATATTGTAAATTTTTCCTAAATAGGTTTCTATAAATTTTTTATTTTTACTTAAATATCTTAAAAAAATATTTCTTAAGAATATATTTAATGGATTTGATAAATGGAAAGCATAGTAATTAATTGAGGATCTAAAATTAATTTGTTTAGTCTTTAAAGTTCTTATTTTGTAATAATTTGAGGAGTCATTTTTTATCTCATTAAAAAGTTCGTTGGCAGCCTCTATTGATTGTGACGCACCTTGTGCGAACGAGGGCGGGAAGGAATAAAATGCATCTCCAGTAAAAAAAATGTTTTTAAATTTGGGGATTTGAATTTTTTTACTTACAAAGATTGGAAAACACTTTACATCTCTTACACTTTGATTCAAATTTAAATTAGATTTAGCAGAAATCTGATTTATTAAGTTTTTTGTAAAAGTATTATCCTTAAATAAATCCCGATTTGAAATATCAGTTTTAATTAATTTTTTTCTAATAATTGAAATAAAATTAAACTCGTTATTTTGATTAATAGGATAAATTACAAAGTGAAAATTTGGTCCTAAATATAATGATATATCAGTATTTTTGAAGTTATGAATATTTCCTCTTAATGCAATTGAGTTAAAATATTTTGGCAAACCGTCTTTTTTAAATAATATATCTTTTGTTCTAGAGTAAACTCCATCGGCAGCTACTAAATAATCAAATTCTTCAAAATTTTTATTTCTAAAGGATAATGTAAGTTTTTCTTGAACTTTGATATCAGTAAGGTCTGATTTAAAAATTAATTTTTCTTTGGGAATGTTAGTTAATAAAAATTCAATTAATTTAGATCTTTTTAATGTGGTGTATCTATTATCCTCATCATTAAACTTAGATAAATCAATTTCACAAATCTTTTTAGATGATTTGGCATCAAAAAAATTAACTTTTTTTGGAAAATAAAGATCAGTAGCATTTATTTTTTTAAAACCAATTTTATTTAACAAATTAATACTATTAACTGATAATTGTATTCCATAACCATCACTTAAATCTATAGAGTTTTTTTTTTCAAAAATTTTATATGATAAACTTCTGTTATTTTCTAAAAGATTGGCAAAAAATAAACCCGATATTCCCGCTCCAATGATAGCAATTTTTTTCATTTTAATGTGTTAATGAATTAAATATTTTTTTCGTAAATGAAGGTAAAATATATTTATTTATATTCGACTTATCCATTAATAAAATATCTCTTGTCATTTTAATTTTATTGTTTTTATTTATAATAATTTTCATATTCATATTAGACATTTTTATATTAATTTTCTTATAGACTGAATATTTAAATTTTTTTTCATTTATTTCATTCATTGGAAAAATAACTAAATTTTTTAAAAAGTTAAATTTTTTATTTTTAATAAGTAAATACTTATTTTTATGTCTATAAACATTTGCCTCAAAATATTTGGTTTTACTAAATTTATTTTTTGATTTAATTAAGAAATCATTTTTTCTAAAAGCTTTACAGTTTTCTATAAGAGGACAAATATTACAAGCTGGTAATGCTGGTTTACAAATTAATGCTCCTATCTCCATTATGGCTTGGGCGTAATCGCTCGATCTTTTGGAAAATCCAAAAAAAGATTTTTTTTTAATAAGGTTGTCTTTTGAAAGATCATTTTTTGACTTAAGTAAAAAAACTCTTTTAATTATTCTTTCAACATTACCATCCATTGGAATATATGGTTTATTATGAGCAATAGCCAAAATTGATCTTGAAGTGTATTCACCAATACCTGGCAGAGATTTAAGTGTTTCAATATCTTTTGGTAATTCGCCATCAAAATCATTTATTAATTTTATTGATGTTTTTTTTAAATTTCTTGCCCTTGAGTAATATCCTAAACCTTCCCAATTTTTTAAAATTTTTTGTTCCCTTGCTTTAGCCAATGATTCTAAATTCGGGAAATTTTGTATAAATTTTAAAAAATAAGGAATTACAGTTTTTACTTGTGTTTGTTGAAGCATAAACTCACTGACTAAAGTAAAATATTCTCTATTTTTAGCTGATGTCTTTTTTCTCCAAGGGAGTTTTCGTTTATTATTATCGTACCATTTTAAAATTTTATTTGATATGTTTGGACTTTTCATATGAGTTCAAATAACCATAATAAGAATAACAGAAAATTTATACAAGGTCTTAGATCATTTAAAGACATTTTGCCTTCTAAAGTAAAAAAGTTAATTCATAAAA
>MDTD01123333.1_pt1 | contig 10413 bp, 8 predicted proteins | sample 811221 | NCBI WGS metagenome assembly MDTD01 (sample SAMN05326646, study PRJNA326480) | marine metagenome | isolation source: seawater | place: Pacific Ocean: South West | collected 2011
ATGCCGGCTTTTGCCGTTGCGCAGGCTAAAAAAGGCGATTCGTGCCTGGACTACTTCAAAGTCGGTATGATGGGCGAGTGCGCTCCGGAAGAAGAGGAAGCCCCGCCAGAGCCGGAAGAAACTCTGCTGCCCCCGGCGCAAATGGCCTCACCACCCAAGCAGCCAGCCCAGAAGCCTCAGCAGGTGGTAATACAGCCCTCCCCCACGCAGCCGCAGCAGCCCACTATGGACCAGCGCATTGATGAATATTTGAAGAATTATGATAAGCCGCCGCGGGAGTTTGTGGCGTTTAATCTGGAGCCAACGCTGGAAAACGCCCTGCGCTGGGTAGCCAAGTATGAAGAAACCATTCAGCGGAACGCTCAATTGACAGCCGCCTGGCAGCAAGCGACAGAAATTTATCAGCAAATGAAACAAAGCAACCAGCCTGTGCCCGGCTTTCAGCCGTCGTTGCCTAAAGTCCCGGATTATGGGGTAGAGTTGCCGGATAACTTCCGCGCCAGCCTGCCGCAACCGCAAGGGTTAAAAGGGTTCCAGTTTGACCAGTTGCCCGGCGAGGTCGGTGCAGGTGCCTCAGCCCCGGCACCAGATTTGACCGCCTCAAACCCGAATATAACACTTCCCGGACAGGCAGCAGGCCCAAGTGTGGTTCGGTTTGACAAAAACGAATCAAAAGGCGGCTCATTAACGCCAAGCGCAAGTGATGACAAAATACAGGTGGCCTATTATTTTTCAGCCGAGTGCCCGTATTGTCAGGAGTTTGAGCCGGAGTTCAAGGCTGTATTGGCAGAATTGGGCGACCGGGTAGATGTCACCTGTGTGGATATGACCCCATCCGGCCAGAATATGGCCAATATCGCCGGCAAAATTGACTGTACATGGCGTCCGCTTGCCAGTGGCGAGATGGCCCAGTTGGGGATAAAATCCACCCCGACCCTCATTATTTCACCGGGTGGCGGGGAATCCTTGCAGCGTATCTCCGGGTATGTGGATCGTCGTCAGCTGCGTAATTATTTCTCTAAAATTCTGCGCTAACTTGTGTTAAACAGGTATTATGGCAGACGTTCAAAATACAGAAAACAAGTTAGCGGTTGATAAAGGCTCTGAGATTAATCGTATTGTGCGGGAGCGCAGCTTGTGGGCCTTAAAACCGTTAGGTGTGTTAGGGTTGATTTTGTGGGTATTTCACCCGTCCACTACCCACCGCGATGTGGTGGACCACAATAGCCTGATTGGTTTTTTGCTGGGGGCGGCCTTTGCGCTGCTGGTGTATTTGCGGGTGTTGGAGTATTTCCTTATTTCTCGCCGCAAACAGACCTTGAACCGCAAAAACCGTATGCCGGATGAATTTTACTGGGGTAAGATTAAAGAAATCTTATTCACGAAATAACCATATAACATGAGTTTGTAAGCGCTTATGCCACACGCGTCTTTAAGTTCAGAAAATCTGATGATTACGTCCAACCTGATGACCCGGCACTGTATGGGTATTGCCGCTACGGGTGGGGGTAAGTCCAATTTTTTGAACCTGATTTTGAAACAACAGATGATGCGCGGCGGCGGCGCTATTCACATTGACGGTAAGAATTCTAAAGAAGCGATTCTGGAGTTTTTGAACCTGGCTCGCCAGCATGACCGCTGGCACGATGTGCGGATTATTAATATTTCCGACGCTAAGCTTTCCAACACCTATAACCCGCTGCTGCGCGGTGACCAGGATGAGCTGACCAGCCGTATTATGCAGCTGTTGGACGCTAACCGCGGTGACCCCTACTTCCGTGGTCAGGCTGGTCGTGGTTTGCGCGCGATTTCGGGTATTTTGCGTGCCATGAAAAAGCCGTTTAACTTCGGGGATTTGAACGTCATCATGTCCAATGAATCCGCCATGCGCTGGATGCTGCAAAACGCTCCGAAAGACAGCAAAGAGTACAAAGACTACATTACCTTTTTGGACCAGTTGATGGTGGTTGACCCGCGTACCGGCACCAAAATGCTTAACGAGAAAAAGATGCAGCACACCTTTGGTGACCTCGCCAGTCGCCTGCACAGTTATTACGTTGGGCCGGCCGGACAGGTGCTGAACGATTACAACCCGGAGGTGGACCTGTACCAGGCCCTGCGGGAAAATCAGCTGATTTATGTAGCGCTGCCGATGCTCTCCAAAAGTGAGATCGCGGTGGACTTTGCCAAGTTCTTTGTGTCGGATTTACGTACCGCTGTGGGGCAGATTCAAAACGATAACTTTAAACCGTCCCCAACTTTTTTGGTGTTGATGGATGAGTTTTCATCCTACGCCATGCCCTCATTGGCACCGTTGTTTGAACAGGCACGTTCCTCAAACGTGAGCCTGTTCCCGTTTATTCAGACCATTTCCTCCTTGACCGATAAAGAGCGGGGTCTGAGCACGGATTTTGCCGCTAAAATTCTGGGGAACACATGGAATAAGATTTCGTTTGTTTTGCAGGACCCGGAGTCTTGCAAGGTAATGAGCGAGGTGGCCGGTGAGGTGCTCAAAGAGAATATTTCCGAATCATTCGGCGACAGCATGTCTTTTAGTTCCGGTGAGGATGATGCGTCTATCTTGCGGACCGGTGGCCGGGGCCGCTCTTACGGTAAATCGGTAAGTTTGAAGTATGACTCTATCGTCCGGCCAGAGGACTTCCGGAACCTGGAAACCGGTGAGGCGATATTCATTGGCCGTCAGGACGTGATGCGTTTAAATGTACCTCTGGTGGAGCTGAACAACGATGATAAAAACCTCGATTTCCCGCGCTTTAGAATGCCGGCACGGCAAGGGTTGGGGATTGCTGAAAAATACCATGCCTTTAGCGGTATTAAGTCGGATTAAGGGAAGAAAATACACTCAACCCATTGACAAACCACACCTCACTCCCAATTCTTAAGTGGTAGGAGAGAATAAGGTAGGACCTTATGGAAGCATTTGCGCAATTTTACGTTGATATAGTTGAACCCGCCTTAAAGGCGTTGCTGTTCTTCGTGGTTGTGATGGCCTGTATGTGGTTTATCCGCGTCATTAAGGACCCGTCCCGGCAAATGGATATGGCCAGCCAGTTCTTCCAGAGTATTATTAACTTTGTCATTAAAGCGTTCACTCTCCTGTTTACTGGCATAGTCGCCACCTTTAGCCTGCTGAGCCGCTCGGTTCGTGTGATTATTGCCACAGTTCGTGACTTCTTTACCTCCCGAATTTAAGCCAAAATGGACATTTCCCCTTGCTAAATAAGGGTGTTTGTACCTATTCTGCAATTGGTTAACCTGTTTTTTTAAAGGACGCTTTCAGGTAGAAAATAGAGCGCCTAACGACTTAAAAAACAACAAGAAGTCCGGATTTAACACAATGAATAAGTCAATTCGCAAGGTTTTGATGGTCGCCGCGGCGGTATCGCTTTCGGCCTGTACCACGTTTCAGGGCTCCCGCCCTGCCGCAACGCCAACCCCGGGTATACCGCAACCGCAGATGCAGCAGTCCCAAATGACCCAGCAACAAATGCAACACCCGCAAATGATGCCGCAACAGCAGCAAATGATGCCGCAACAGCAGCAAATGCCGTATGGCCAACAGGGTATGTATCCGCAACAGCAGCCGTATGTAGACCATAGCAAGACAATGCAGATGCTTCACAGCCAGGCAATGAAAGAAATTAATGCGGTGCGTGAGCGCTTGACCCGTGTGGAGCGGGCCATGATTCGCCTGGATCGCCGTATGCAGCTGGTTGAGCGTAATGAAATTAACCGCATGCAAGGCACCGGCGGCGGTGACTGGCAAATGGAAGAAACGGAAATGGAGCCAATGAGCTTTAATTCCAAGCCGCGCAATAAACCACAGAGCATTGGTACACCGTTGGCAGCCCGTACAGCGCCTGAGAAGGCTCTGGGAGCCTCGACGGCACCTTTTGCCCGTACACACCAGGCTGGGGTGCGCCCGGTCGCTTATATGCCGTTTCAGGCTTCTACACGCAATCAGGCGCAGGCCGTGACCTCATCTTTACAGGCAGCGCCGTCCGCAGGCAGCGCGCAACAGGCACGCGGTGCGCGCAGCTATGCCCTGCCGTCCATCGCTGATGCACCGCGAGAAAGCGGTACGAAGGCCGATAAAGGCTCTCTGGCGATTTGGACCATTAATTATGCCGGTAGTAAAGTCTGGCCGGAGCGCGGTGAACTGGCTGGCTCCCGCGATGTAGTGGAAGCTTTGCGTGACAGCAAGTCCGTAGCGGTCTTTGCTCGTGGCAACAACCCAACTTCCAAGGAGTTTCGTGAGCGGGTGCGCGCGGTCAGCAAGTACCTGACCCGTGTGTCGGAAAAAGATTCCGTCGCTATTTCTGCCATGCCAGCTGACCATTTAAACGAAGATACTATTGAAATTTTCGTGAGCCGGTAAAATCATTAGCAAATATATTTAATAAGCCCCTGCGGGGGCTTATTTTGTAGAAAAAGAATAAAAATGCCAGATGTAAGTGGTCACTTACAAACCCGTGTAATGCTTGCAATACAAAGAAAATCGGCGTATGGTCACATGGCTTTTAAGGAGAAATATGGAAATGTCCCTTGAAATCAAAACCGCAAATTCCTACATGGAACTCAGCGCCGGTTTTTGAGTATGTCCTTTGGTCACATATGCCAAGCCCAAGCGCCAAACTGTAACACGTGAAAATGTAAACTGATTTTGGTTTTTAAAACCAACTGAACAATTAAACTGGTAAGGAGTATAGGTATGTCTAAGAAAAAACAGCAGTTTCAGGCTCGTCTTGAAAACCAGAAAGCGCAACTGGAGCGCCATGGTAACTTTGCTGAAGTGGTAATTCGCACCACCCCCGAAGGCACAGATATGATCAACTTTGCACGTTTGTGGGAGCACATTCTGGTGCAGGCGGATCGTCAAACTCGCGGCTATATTGCCCAGAACGAACGTGAAGAGTTCGATAAAACCCGTAAAGATTTCTACAAATGCGTGGATATGATGGTTACGGCGTTAAAAGACGCTATTGACCGCCACGATTTGGATTTGACAGGAAGCAACTTTATCTCCCGCATTGCGCAGCGTTACCACATTGCTGAGCGTGCGCCGACCAGCAAAGGTGAGAAAAAAGCTTCTTCAGGCGGCGATAAACCAGCTTCTGAGAAAAAAGCCGATAAAGAACCGGTAAAAGAAGCGAAAAAGGATGAGGCGCCCGCTAAGAAGCCGACAGAGGAAACAACTACCAAGCCTGAATCCGCCAAAAAAGCTCCGGCGTCTAAAAAACCGGCCAGCTCAGGTGGTGCGCTTGGGGAACAGGTGGATGGGTTTTAATCGCCTGATTACCCAAAAACCTTTGCAAATTAAAAAAATGGGATGGTATATTGAGCCGTCCCATTTTTAATGGAACGTTAAAGACAAAGTTAAGGATACACGCAATGGGTAGCGGAAAAGGTGTTGATTTTGGTATGACAGTGGTTTTGTTCCTGTCTGTACTGGCATTTGCCTGGTGGATGGGGCAGGTTATGAAGGCTGAAGGAGAAGATAAACTCCACGAAGCCTGTTACCCCATTGAGTACACTACCGCCAAAGTGCAGGAATTGACCACAGCGCTGGTTGGTTTCGTTCCAAATTGGACGGTGTCCTTCCGCCGTTACATTCAGGGCGGCTGTTACTACTTTTTCTCCATTGTTTTGGATACTGCTGGAGAGGGTAATGAGTCATCTGGCGGTGCAAAAGGCGGCATACATAGGTGACGCTAAAACCGCTTTTTCAAATTAAATGCTTTTAAGGCCTGCCTCAACTTGGCGGGCTTTTTATTTAACATATTGCAAAACAAAACCCCTTCCCATGCTTGTTTTCTTGTTATTTTGCCACGTCAAGCGCTTAGCTATATTTATGTTAAATAAGTGCGGGGTGGTGTAAAGGATTTGTAAATTTTAGCGTGTAGATAAATGTTAGTCTTTATTGACCAAGGTAAAAAATCTGGCTGTAAAGGCGCGGTAAAAGTGGTCTGATTTAACCAGATTTTCAACCCTTCCGAGTGGGTTGTAAGGAAATTAATGTAAGATACTGATTTTTAACGATAAGATACAAATGTTAATAACCGCTCACTATACCTAAAGAAAAGATACGTTGTTGCCTAGAATGCTGATTTTTTTTAGAAAATATATATGTAAGTAACCGCTAACTATACTTCTAGAGAGGCAAGCATGTCGTCGACGGCTTTGGATTTGCTCTGAATTTCCTTCAAAAGCGCCTCTTTATTCTGGGTCAATTCGACTAGGCCAGTCCAGCGCGGCAGGCTATCCAAGTGGGCGCGCAAGCCAGGATAGTCATTGGCGTCAATATTCAAAATGACCGCTTTGGGCAGGTGCAGATTGTTCAGTTTCAGGTTGAATAACCCTTCATCAGCTTGAATATCTTCCCATTCTTCAATCAGCAGGTTATGGGTACGCAGCCCTTCAATCAGGTATGGCCAGCTGGGGTGGTTTAAGCTGCTCAAGTTTTCCCACAGGTTGAAGGTGCTGCGAATGTTAGGTTCCAGTACGGGGGCAAAACGCCGCACAAAGCGGTTGAACCCGACAATGGCCATACCTTTACCAACATAGGCGCCATCGCTGTCATCGTCCAAGTTGGCGGGGTTGATGTCCAGGTCGCGGACGATTTGTTGGAAGTAAGAGATAATCTCTTCATTCAGCTCTTCAATTTGTGCGTCGGTTGGGTTCACGCTGCTCATGTCTTTACCCGCCATTTGATCGGCCTTGATGCCAGCGCGGTGGACGTATTCATATATTTCCCGCGAGAGTGGGTCACAGTTAGCGGGCATATAGGTTGGGGTATGAGCATAGCGTACCGCGGTTAACAAAGCGCGGCGCAAGCGTTGGTTGGTTTGATAGTCATCGCCACCTAAAAAGCGGAACGAGGGCATGGTAGAGAGCACAAAAGAACTAATACCACCGTGTTCCAGGCAGCGCTGCCGAAAGCTGATTTTATCGCGCTTCCAAAACATCCAGGCCGGGAAGCGTTTACGCTTTTCTTCATAGACATATACTTTGCCTAAATTTACAGCCAATACACCAATACGGTGAATGGATGAGGCGCCCTTTAAGGTGCACATGGCCTGCCATTGGTCCATGGTGTGTTGGTACAAACTGCGCGGATCTTTGCCGGTGATATCGAACGGCCAGTGGCGATATCCGTTTAAAAAGCCGACAAGTTCAGCTTCCAATGGGTGAATAGCACCAATTTGGGGTGGCGCGACAATGTCCGGCAAGTATTTACTTAAAGATACCGGGAAAGGGTAAAACGTTGTGCCGGTTTCATCAGTATGGGCCGCCTCAAAGCCGGTTTTACGGTATTGGGAGAAGGTGATAAATTTGGTACAGACCCAAACGAACAGAAAACCGCCAATAATAGAGCCGCCAACCCGTACAACACCATGAATATAATCATTCCAATTGAGGCCGCGCGGTCCAAAAGTGTAGTTATAAAGCACGTTTGCCACAACACCCACCACCAGCATGGTCGATACGAGAATGACAAGCCTGAACCGCGGATCATACATGGTTTTTTTACAACACCTTGTTCCTTTGAATTGGCATAAAAGTTAATTCACAGTTGTAGACTATACCAGTTTTGGCGTACAAATAAACAACGATATGTTCGAACATACAGTTTTATTAAGGCGCGCAAGTGATATGAAAAACAACAAAAAAGCGCACAGCGTATTTACATTAATGGCCTCAGCGGCCGTTTTGGTCGTCCCATTCACGGCTCAAGCTTTTGATGCGCCCGTGCCCGGCTACATTCCCCCTGTTTCTATGGAAACCGTCCCGGCTTATGCCGATGATACACGCGGTGTTTACGTCCCTTCTCATACCCAGCATCGTTTAAAAGGCGAAAGAGAGTTACAAAATTACCAGTTAGCGCAATATGGCGGGGAAGCCCCTGTATATGCGCAGGATAATCCACCTACTGACCAATATGAGCGGGAGCTGAATAAACTTTCCAATGGTTATGGCAATGTGCCGAATGAGCTGGATCGCATTGCTCAGGATCCGGGTTTATTAAACGGTGGAACCCCGAACCCGTACGCGCAGGTTGATGGCCAGCCGCCCCAATACGCTCAAGAGCAACAATACTCCGGCGCACCGGTTATGCAGGGGGCTGTACCGCCAATGGCACCAGGTTATGGTTACCCATCGGCTCAGCCTTACCCCAGTTACCCCAACGCACCATATGGTACCCCTACCGTTACGCCGTCAAATACCCCCAGTGGAGGGGTGGAGCTTTTGGTGGGTCAACCCGGCACTAATGTGACCGTTGATATGCACAACGCGCTGGTGCGGATTGCAGAAGACCGTATTTCGGTTCGCCGTGCTGTACAGCGTATGATGGACCAGATTGGTGCTGGCGATTGGACCGTTGTGTGGGACTTAAATGAACAAAACATGGCGTTGCCGGAAATGGAGATTTCCCTGTACGCCGAAGAGCCGTTTATTAACGTATTAAACGCCCTGCTGGCAAAAATTCAAACCCGCAGCGGCCAACCTTTACGTGTAATTCGTTATGACAAAGTGCACCGTTTGGTCATTACTGACCGCGCCACCGGCCATAAGTTTGATAGCGCCTCACCTGTGGGTGTAGGGCCGGATGCCGGACCTGTAGCAATTACGGAAAATGTGCTTAAAGAAAGCATGGTGTCACTCCACTACGATGAAATTCCATTGGTGGATGCTTTGGAGAACATCGTGAATCAGGCCGGTAAAGGTGAATGGCGTCTGCGGATGTACGCAGGGCTGGATCAAACCTTAAAGCCAGCTCACATTGAAGAGCCGTTTGCAGTGGCTCTGGAGCGCTTGCTGAAACTGTTTAACCTGAAGTATGAAATCTTCCCCGGCGGTAAGTTGATTGTGGTGACTCACAACAGCCGTTTCGGGTTTAAAGGATCACCTTAATGGCCCGATTGCTTAAACACTTTGCCGTTTTTATAGCCCTTGTTGCCCTTACCGCATGCGGTGAGGTCAGTATGGTGCAGAAAGATAGCCCGGCAAATCCCTATAAAGACTATAAAGAGCAAGGCAGCGCTATTGTTGGGGTCGGTGACCCTATCTCTAAGCGTCAAATGCGTGCCAATGCGACTATTAGTTTAAGTGGCCGTCAGGATTTGGAAACAGTGATGCGCCAAGTGGCGGGTACCTACAATGTGGCCGTGCGTTGGAGCCCCAGTGTTAACCGCTTACACCGTAAAGATATATTGGCCAAAGAGTTAAGTTTTAACGAAGCCCGGGATTACATTGAAGATGTGTTTGAGGTGCAGGTTATCCGTGAAGGTGAGCGTCGGCTGCTGGTACTGCCGTCGTTAAATCAACAGCGTATTGAGGAGTTCTCGCCCGGGATTAACGTAACACTATCGCAAGTTGTGCGCGGGTTGTCCGACATTTGTGGGTTTAACCTGGTGATTATTGAAAACAAAGAAGTCCTGGCCGATACGGTTGTTACCACTTCGTTAGAAGATATCTCCTGTGAGGATGCGTTTGAGGCAGTGTTGTCTCCCCACGGGCTGAGCCTGTGGAACAAAGGCGATTATTACACGATTGGTGGCCTGCCAACACGCCAGTGGACATTGGATTTGTATGAGCCTAACCGCACCGAGAACCAAACCGTTAGTTATGAGTCGTCCTTCAGTGGAGAAGCTGAAGACGGTTCGACATCTGAATCTGGTGGCTCAGGGTCTATTAATATTGAGGAAGAACGCCAGCTTTGGACCGAACTTCAAGACAACTTGGAACAGCTAATTGAGCGTTCTTGCGAAGAAATCAAGGCCGCTGGTCGTGTACCGGCCAGTTCTGTGCTGCCGCCACCTAACCTGGCAGGGAACATTAACCAACCCCAGCAAAACAACCAGCAACAAGCGCAGGAGGGGAGCGGCGTTGAAACGTCTTGTGGATATGTGCGGGTGAATCGCACCGTTGGCTTGGTATTTATGCAGGCACCGCAGCGTGTGTTGGAAGAGGCCGATGAGATTATCCGCCATGTGGAAGACATTGCCAGTCGTCGCCTACTGGTAGAAGCGCGTATTCTGGCTGTCAAGCGTGAGCGCGGCTTTAACCAGGCGGGGTCGCTTGTCGGCGGTATAGGTGGCGGTAATGCTGTAACTGGCGGTGGGTTTACACCGGGCATTAACAGTATTGCCGCAGCGTTGCGGGAGCGTATTACCGGTTTGGGCACAGGTGGAAATAAGGCTTTAGGTTTGGAATCTGAAACCCTGTCCGGCGGTATTATTGGAATTCAAAACCGCAATCTGGATGCCATTGTGAACTTGGTAGAAGACTTTGGTACCACCTACAGCTTGATGCAACCAACTATTGAGGTGATGGACCGCCAGCGAGCCGTACTGATTGATGGGCGAAATGAAAAATACTTTATTATTAAAA
>MDTD01133308.1_pt1 | contig 10413 bp, 6 predicted proteins | sample 811221 | NCBI WGS metagenome assembly MDTD01 (sample SAMN05326646, study PRJNA326480) | marine metagenome | isolation source: seawater | place: Pacific Ocean: South West | collected 2011
CGTCAGGCCGCTTCAAGCCCAAGAAGATGGGCAAGGGCTACTTGGCCAACCGCAAGGTTGCGATTGGCAGCCGCCCCGTGCTCCGCGTCACGGAGACCGGTGATGACGCCCAGGACGCCAAGGCCGCAGCGCCGAAGAGCGACGAGGCAGAGTCCAAGTCGGAGGAGTAGTCCTCTGTCTGCTGACGAGCGGGCCGACGTGCTCGTCGTCGGCGGCGGCGCCGCCGGGATCATGGCGGCGATCGAGGCCGCGCGGCGCGGTCGACGTGTCGTGCTGCTGGAGAAGAACCGGCGTCCAGGCCTGAAGATCCTCATCAGCGGCGGCGGCCGCTGCAACCTGACCACGACGCGTTCAGGGCAGGATCTTGAGGCCCAATACGGCACCCGCCGCGGGCGCTTCCTGCGCCACGCTCTGCGGTCTTTTCCCCCGACCGCCTTGCGGGCGTTCATCGAGTCCGCCGGCGTGCCGCTGCGAGCGGAGCCCTTGGAGAAGCTGTTTCCGGTCTCCGAGAAGGCCAAAGACGTCCTCGACGCGCTGCTGCGCGTGTGTGAAGAAGCGGGCGTCACGCTGGTGCGCGAGGCGGCGGCCTCGGACGTCGTGACCCGCGGTGGACGTTTCGTAGCGACGACCGCGCAGGGGGCGTTCACGGCGTCGAGCGTCGTGCTCGCGACCGGCGGGCTGAGCTATCCACGGACGGGCACTACGGGTGATGGCTATGCGTGGTGCCGCGCGTTTGGCCACACGATCACCGAGACGTTCCCCGCGTTGGCGCCGTTGCTCGTCGACGAGGCGTGGGTGCGCGACCTGAAGGGCGTGGTGGTCGACGGCGTGGACATCGCGTGCGTCGCCGCAGACGGCCGCGAGACGCTGCGCCGCCGGCGTCCGATCCTCTTTACGCACAAGGGCCTCAGCGGCCCCGCGGCCATGGACCTCGCCGGCGACGTCGAAGAGCAACGCGGCGCTGCGCAGGCTAGGTTCGACTTCGCGCCCGGTGTGCACGCTGAGCAGCTCGAGCGGGAGTGGCTCGCGATGGCCAAAGAGCACGGCGCGCGACGGGTCGAGGCGCTGCTGCCGCGCGCTTTGCCTGAGCGGGTCCGAGCGGCGCTGGTGGCCGCGGGTGGCGCGAGCGAGGAGACCACTTTGGCGGCGCTGCCGAAGTCTACGCGCCGCAGCCTCCTCGCAGCGGTCAAGGACCTGCGGGTCGCCGCGAAGAAGAGCCTCGGCTACGGGGCTGCTGAGGTCACCCGAGGCGGCGTCGCGCTCGGCGAGGTAGACGCCAAGACGATGGAGTCGAAGCTGCAGCCAGGGCTCTTCATCTGTGGGGAACTGCTGGACGTCGACGGGCCGATCGGCGGCTTCAACTTCCAGGCCGCGTTCGCGACGGGTCGTCTCGCGGGGCTGCAGGCCTGATCGCCGCCGCCCCGTTTGGCGCGGGCGGCGCAACGATTTGCTGCGCTGCGAAGTCCTGCGGGCAAGTGGCAGTTGACCGTGCGGCGCGCGCGGCGGATCCTCGCTGCGATGTTCGGCGATACGATCGTGGCTCTGGCGAGCGCGTCGGGAGGGGGTGAGCGCGCGGTCTTGCGCATCTCCGGTCCTCGCGCGTTCGACGCGGCCGCGCGCGTGTTCTCGCCGTCGCTGCGGCGCGAGCGAGGGCAGGTCGACGGGCACTGCTCGTTGGGCGCGCAGCAGTGGGCGTCCTACGCCTTGACGATGGTCGCGCCTCGTTCGTTCACCGGCGAAGACGTCGTCGAGCTGCACGTGCCGGGCTCTCCGCTGTTGGTGCGCCTGCTCCAGGAGCGGCTGCTGCAGGACAGCGCCGCTACGGGAGTCCGCGAAGCCTTGCCGGGAGAGTTCACCGCGCGCGCCTGCGAACATGGCCGGATGGACCTCGCGCAGGCCGAGGGGCTCTTGCTCTTGCTGCACGCCCAAGATCGCCGCGAGGCGCAGTCGGCGGTTCAGTGGCTCAACGGGGGCCTCGCAGCTGCGGCCTCGCGCGTGCGGGCCGAGCTGCAAGACCGCCTCGCCTTGCTTGAAGTGGGCTTCGACTTCGACGACGACGACACCGGCGCAGTGGCGACGGCGCAGTGGCGTGATCCGCTGGCGCCGATCGCAGCAGAGCTGGACGCGCTGTTGGCGTCTCTGCCCGTCAACGCCCCCGGCGGCGAGCTTTTGATGGTCGGCCAGGCCAACGCCGGCAAGTCTTCGCTCGCAAACGCCCTCGCCGGCTCGTCGCGCGCCCTCGTCGCGCAGCACGCAGGGACGACGCGCGACCTGCTTCGCGTTGAGGTCGCGCCAGGCGTGCATGTATGGGACGCGCCGGGTGATCTGCAGGACCCCGGCGCCGCCGACGCAGCGGCGCTGCAGCTGCGCGAGCGCATCGCGGGCCGCGCTGCGGGGCTTCTCGTTGTCTTAGACGCGACCGCGCCGGTCGTCTCACCGCTGGCGCTGCGCTCGCCGTTGCCCTGGTTCGCGGTGGTCTGGACCAAGTGCGACTTGGTCGATGCTGTGCCGGCCGTCGACGCGGCTGTGTCAGCGCGGCTGCCGACATCGAGCAGGATCTTCGCCACGAGCGCGCGGCTTGGTCGCGGTGTCAACGCGCTGCGCGACGCGATGGTCCGCGGCGCGGGCGCGTCGACGACTGACGCCGGCGGGCCGCTGCGTACCGGCTTGCAGGAGTGTCGGGATGCGGTGGTGCGCGCCGTCGCGGCTGCAGAGCAGGCGCCTGAGCTCGCGGCGCTTGAGCTGCAAGCGGCGCTGCGCGCGCTAGACGGGATCGCCGGCGAGCACTCGCCTGAGGACCTGCTCGACCGTATTTACGGCCGGTTTTGTCTGGGTAAGTAGATCCAAGTCCAGGGCGCCCGGGTTTTGACACACAAGGGGTTGGGGCGGTAGATTCGGTCAGAGCAAGGTCTGGGGACTGTGGTCAGACGGTCCCCTGTTCCGCAGGGCACTTCCGGTGGTGGGCGTCTACGGGCCACCGGCGAACCAAACCTATATGCGCTGTCTCTACTGCAAGGCCGACAATGATCGTGTCATCGACTCGCGTGCGAGCTCCGATGGATTTGCGATTCGTCGTCGCCGCGTCTGTGCCGAATGTGGCCGGCGTTACACGACTTACGAGCGCGCTGAGATGGCGCCGCTCCGTGTCGTGAAGAAGAGCGGGGACCGCGTCGCGTTTGATCGAACCAAGGTGCTCCGTGGTCTGCTCACTGCCTGTGAGAAGCGGCCGGTGTCCAACGAGCAACTCGAGGACATCACCGATCGCATCGAGCGGCAGTGCATGGAGGCCTTCGACAAGGAGGTGCCGAGCAAAGTTGTCGGCAACCTCATCATGCAGGAACTGCGCCAACTCGATCAGGTGGCTTACGTGCGCTTCGCGTCGGTCTACCGGGAGTTCAAGGACGTCAGCCAGTTCCTCGAGGAGTTGAAGCCAATGCTGGAAACGCGGCTGGAGGGCAGCGATGAAGAGGCGAACGGAGCATCTGGTTGAGAAGCGCGACGGTCGGCGCGAGTATCTGCGAGCTACCAAGCTGGCGCGATCGATTCACCTCGCTCTCTTTGAGATCGGGGTGGACGAGGACTGGCGCGCGCTGGAGCTGGCTACGGTCGTGCTCGAAGGTCTGCGCACGCGCCGCCGTGACGAAAAGGAGAGCGCTTCGCGGCGCGACCCGCTCGTGTTGAACACCGTCGAGATCGCGGACGCCGTGCAGCACCTGCTGGTGGTCACGGGCCAACCCGCCGCGGCGGTCTCGTACGGCGCCGTGCAAGCCGAGCGCGGTCGACGTCGCCAGTCGGTCGCGACGATGGCGGCGCCGCCAGGAGGGCTCGACCCCGCGCGCGCCTCAACGGACGCGAGCGACCGCCTCGGCGGGCGGTGGGCGGGAGAGGGCTGATCTATGCGTCTTAAGCGCCTCGTCGCCCGCGGCTTCAAGTCGTTCGCGGACAAGACTGAGTTCGAGTTCGACTCGGGCCTCACGGGCATCATCGGCCCCAACGGCTGCGGCAAGTCCAACGTCGTCGACGCGATCAAGTGGGTGCTGGGTGACCAGCGCGCCAAGAGCCTTCGCGGCGCCGCGATGACCGACGTGATCTTCAAGGGCGCCGAAGGTCGTGAGGCCATGGGTATGGCCGAGGTCACGATCACGTTTGAAGACCCCGAAGGTCGCTTCGACGGACAGACGGAGATCGACATCGCCCGCCGCCTGACGCTCGACAAGGAGTCGAGCTACTTGGTCAACGGGAGCGAGGTCCGGCTCAAGGACGTCCGCGACGTCTTGCTGGATACGGGTCTAGGAACCGGCGGCTACTCGGTGATGGAGCAGGGGCGTATTGACGCCGTCCTCTCCGCAAACCCCGAGGCGCGTCGAGCGATCTTCGAAGAGGCCGCCGGCGTCGCGCGCTTCAAGATCCAGAAGAAGGAGACGCTGCGTAAGCTCGAGCGGACGGATCAGAACCTCGCGCGGGTGACAGACCTGCTCGAGGAGCGCGGCCGCCGCATCCGCAGCCTGCGCATCCAGGCCGGCAAGGCACGACGTTTCCGAGAGCTGCAGGCGGCGCTTTGCGACCTCCGCGCGGCGGTGGCCGTCACCGACGGCGAGCAGCTGCGCAGTCAGTGGCACGAGCAGGCGGGGCGGTTGACCGCGCAGCAGGACGACTTGGCGGCGGCAGAGGCTGGACGCAAGGAGCGAGGCGAAGAGCTCGAGCGGCGAGACGCGGCGATCGGCGAATTGGCTGTGGCGCTTGAGGCGGTGCAGGAAGAGCTGCGAAGCTGTCAACGCGACTTGCTGCAGCGTCGTGAGCGCGCGGACTCTTTTGGACGCCGCGCCGAGGACCGGCTCGCGGAGCTGGAGCGCGGCCGACAGCGCTCCGATGGGCTGCGTGGTCAGCGCGCGGAGCGCGACGAGGTGCTGTCTGCTGTGCGCGATGAGCTCGCGGCTAAGGAGGCGGAGCTGATTGACCTTCACAAGCGCCTCGAAGAGCAGCGTGAGTTGACGCGAGACGCTGCCGACGCGCTGAAGTCGTTGGTGCGCGCGCGCGAGGTCGTCCGGGAGCGACAGCTGGACCTCCTCCACCGCAGGACCCGCGCGCGCAACGCCGCTGCGGACGCGAGCGCCAAGGTCTCGGCGGCCCGCAGCCGCGAGGCGCGGCTGGGAGAGCGCCGCTCGGTGCTGCGTGACGAAGCTGACCAGCTGCACGCAGGATTGGAGAAGTGGCGTCGAGAGCTCGGCGAGCACGAGATCCGCGAGCGGCTGCTCGAAGAGCGAGAGCAAGTTGCGCTGCACGATCTGGAGAGCGCCGATGAGGCGGCGGCGGCGCTGGCGGAGCAGGAGTCCCAGCTCCGCTACCAGCAAACGGAGGTCGAGGGTCGTCGGCAGGCGCTGCTCGCGATGGAGGCCCACATGGAGGGGTTCGACCAAGGGCCCCGCTACGTCCTCGAGCAGAAGCCACCCGGCCTCCGAGGGAGGCTTCTAGACCTCATCGAGGTCGACAGCAAACACGGCGCGGCTCTGGAAGCAGCGCTCGGTCCCTACGTGCAGGCGCTGGTCGTCGACACTCGTGAACACGCCGCCGCGATCGTCCGAGATCTCTCGGAGCAGCGCCTGGGTCGGGTGCTGCTGCTCGTCGAAGAGTCGTTCGGGGACCAACCGCCGTCTGCGAAGGCCAGCTCGCTGCTGCGGCCGCCGAGCGGTGCGGAATACTTGACGGACCTGATTCGTCACGTCGTGGAGCAGCAGCAGGAAGGCGAGCAGGCGGGCAGCGCCGCCAGCCGCAAGCTGATGGCGTGGCTGCTGCGCGGGGTCGTCGTCGCGGACTTCGACATCGCGGACTCCAGCCGCGCCGATCTCTGCTTCGTGACGCCGGACGGCACGCTGGTTTGCGGCCCGAGGATGGAGGGCGGCTTGGCGGCCGAGGGGCACCAGGGTTTGGTGATGCGGCGCTCGCAGATCGTCGAACTCGGCGATCGCGCCGAGGAACTCGGCGCGCAGATGCGGAGCCTACAGGCCGGCAAGGAGGCCGCTACCGGCCGCGTTGATCGGCTGAAGCAAGAGCTCAAGAGCATCGGAGAAGCGCTGACTGAAGTGCGGCGAGAAGCCCAGGCTGCGCACGCGCAGGAGGCGAGGCTGCTGGCGCGCAACGAGGACATCGACCGAGAGTTCGAGGAGATCTCGCAGGAGGCCAGCGACCTGTCGCGCACCAGCGCGGCGGCGTTCGCGGACCTCGGCGCGTCTTTGTTGAATCAGCATCTGCTGGTGCGTCTGGAGAAGCTCGCCGGCGACGACGAGCAGCGCTACGGCGAGCGCATCCGCGCCGCGGAGCAAGCTCAGGGTGACCAGCAGGGGCGTGAGCAGAGCGTGCGGATCCAGCAGGTCCAGGCCGGCGAGGTTCGCGAGGGGCTGGCGCGGTCAATCAAGCTGCACGAAGAAGCGCTGCGTGACTTCGACCGAGCCCTCCAAGAGATCGCGGACGGACAGCAGCAAGCTGAGGACGATCGCGCCAGGGCCCTGTCAGAGCAGGAGCAGCTGCTCGCCGCTGCGGCGGATTACGAAAGATCCGAGGTCGAGCTTCGCGATCGTAAAGACGCAGCCGGCCAGGCGGTGAGCGAGGCGCGCGCTGCGCGCGAGCAGGTCTTGGAGCAAGTGCAGGATTGGGAGCAGCGCTACGCGGTCGCGAACGAGTCCTTGACGCAGCTGCGGCTCGCGGTGGCGGACATCGAACATCGCTTCGAGCGGCTCGAGGAGCGTCTGCGGGAAGAGACCAGTATTGAGCTCCGTCGCTGCCTCGGCGAGGTGGTCGGCATCGGCCGCATCGACGCGAGTTTGCTCGAAGGGCCGCCAGCGCCGGCTGGTTTGATCGCTAGCCTGGAGGGTCCGCCGCTGCCTCCTGCAGTGGTGAGCGACTGACTCAACCTCAGGAGGCTTTGGCTCGAGGACAGCTTCGACGCGTCACAGGCGCGCAAGGAGGTCAAGGTCCTGCAGAGCCAGAAAGACCGCCTGGGCGCGGTCAACGTCGACGCCGTGCAGGAGCTCGACGATGAAGAGGGCAACTTCTCGCAGCTTGAGCAAGAGGTTCAGGACCTCAAAGAGTCGCGCAAGACGCTGATGGAGACCCTGAAGCGCCTTGAGGCAGAGTCGAAGTCGCTGTTCGAGGACACGTTCCAGGAGGCGCGGAAGAACTTTCAGGAGATCTTCCGGAAGCTGTTCCAGGGCGGAAAGGCGGACATGTTCCTCTCCAACATGGAGGACGACATGCTGGACGCCGGCATCGAGATCGTCGCGCAGCCGCCAGGCAAGCAGCTTCAGTCGATCAACCTGCTGTCGGGTGGCGAGCGGTCGATGACTGCGGTCGCGATCTTGTTCGCGCTCTTCAAAGTGCGCCCGAGCCCCTTCTGTATCCTTGACGAGGTCGACGCAGCGCTCGACGAGACCAACGTCGAGCGGTTCCTGCGCGTCCTGCGCGACTTCACCGGCGAGACCCAGTTCTGCGTCGTGACGCACCACAAGCGAACGATGGCCGAGTGCCAGGTGCTCTATGGCATCACCATGCAGCGCCGCGGCGTCAGCTCGCGGATCGCGGTCGCCCTGAGCGAGGTCGACTCGGTCCAGGACGGGTCCGTCGCCGCATCGGACGCGAGCGCGGACCCCGCGGAGAAGCGGCGGATCGCTGGCGAAGAGCAGGTAGGCTTCGCCTAGGCGAGGCCGCGGCGGTCTCGCCTACCTGCGCTGGCTCGGCTCGATGGACATTGCTGGCCGCTGCGCCACCGGGCACGCTAGCAGTATGCGCAGCAACCTGCTGATGTTCGTCGCGCTCGCCGGGTGCGTCACGACGCCTTCGTATGACGCCCCGCGGTTTGCGCCGTTCCAGTCGGATCTACGGACCTACGCCGCGCGCCAGCTCAAGGAGATGGACGTCCCGGGGGTCTGGATCGCGCTGCTCGAGGTCGATCCTCTGACCGGCGATGAGCACCTTTGGGCAGACCACCTTGGAGAACCGGTCCACAGCGATGCGTCTCGGCATCGGGACGAAATCGTCGCGACCCATCGCGTCGCCTCGATCAGCAAGCTGTTCACCGATACGGCGGCGATGGTGCTGGTCGAGCGAGGCGCGTTGGATCTCGACGAGCCGATCCAGACCTACCTGCCGGACTTCGCGCCCGACAACCCCTACGGCGTGCCGATCACGCTGCGGCTGCTGATGGGCCACCGCGCGGGCTTGGTCCGAGAGCCTCCTGTCGGGCACTACTTCGACCCAGGCGAGCCCAGCCTCGCTGCCACGGTGCGCAGCCTCAACCGCACCAAGTTGGTCCACAAGCCCGGCACGGAGTTCAAGTATTCAAACCCTGGTGTCGGCGTCGTCGGTGAGGTGGTCAGCCGCGTCACCGCCAAGCCATTCGAGTCTGCGGTCCGCGAGCTGGTGCTCGATCCGCTCGGCCTTCGTGACAGCGACTTCGCGCCGCGCGCCGACCTCGTCGCGCGGCAGGCTGCAGGGGTCATGTGGACGTACGACGGACGCGTGATCCCGACGCCGTCCTGGCGGTTTGGCTACGTCCCGGCCGCCGAGCTGCGGAGCACGACCGTTGACCTCGTCCGCTTCGCGCGCAGTTGGTTCCCGGGCGCCGCTCGTCGGGTCTTGAGCCCTGAGGTGCAGGCTTCCATGTGGGCGCCACCCAACGGCGCGTCCCGCGGCTGCGCGCTGGGCTTCTTCGTATCGTCGCTCGATGGCCATCGGAAGGTGGCGCACGGCGGCGCCGTCTACGGGTTCGCGTCGACGCTCGCGGCCCTGCCCGAGGAGGGTTTGGCGGTGGCGGTTGTGTGCACCAAAGACTTCGCCAACGACGTCGCGGAGGCGGTCGCGGACCGCGCGCTGCGAGCGGCCCTCGCGAACCGCCGGGGCGAGACTTTGACGCCGCCGACTTTCCCGCAGCCGGTAGGGCGCGACGCGGCGCGGCGGTTGGCCGGGAGGTGGCGGTGTGGAGAGAACTGGGTCCACCTCTACGAGCGCGAAGGTGAGCTCTTCTACGACCCGAACGTCGGCGTGAGGACACGCATGCGGCGCGCCGCCGACGGCGCGTTGATCGCTGACGACCCCCTTGCGCTAGAGAGCAGGCGACGCTTGGAGGTGTTGCCGAACGGCAACCTCCACGACGGCGCCGTGGAGTATCGCAGAGAAGTCGGCGCGCCTCCTGCGGCGCCCGGCGAGCTGCTTGAGCTGCTGGGTGAGTATGGGTGGGAGCACAACACCCTGATCGTTTACGAAGACCAAGGCAGGTTGGGCGTCTTGATCGAGTGGGTGGTCCGGGATCTGCCCGATCGAGAGGCGAAAGACCGCTACAGCTTTCCGCCGGGCATGTATCACGACGACGAGCTGCGGTTCCTTCGCGGAGAAGACGGCCAAGTCGAGGCCGTCCAGGTGAGCGGCGCCCGCTTCGAGCGGCTGCCCGGTCCCACGGCCGGCACGTTCCGGATGGCAGCCGTGCGGCCGGTGCCCGAGTTGGTCGAGGAAGCCCGCAAGGCGGCGATGCCAGCGGCCTTGACCCATGGCAGGCGGCCCCACGACCTGGTCGATCTGCGCCACGTCGCCGGCGGCGACGGGATCCGCTTCGACGTGCGGTATGCGACCGACCGGAACTTTTTAGGCGCCAAGGTCTACAAGCGCCCGGTGGCCAAGCTGCAGCGTCCGGCCGCGGAGGCGCTTGTCCGCGCCCACAGGGCGCTCGCCGCGCACGGCGTCGGGGTCTTGGTGTTCGACGGCTACCGGCCATGGTGGGTGACCAAGGTCTTCTGGGACGCCGCGCCGCGTCACCTGAAGCTATTCGTCGCTGATCCGATGCGCGGTTCGCGCCATAACCGTGGCTGCGCCGTCGACTTGACGCTTTATGACCTCGCGACGGGGGCCCCGATCGAGATGCCGTCGGGCTACGACGAGTTCACGGCGCGGGCTTTCCCGGACTATCCGGGCGGCACGTCCCGGCAGCGGCACTATCGAGAGTTGCTGCGTCGGGCGATGGAGGACCAAGGCTTCGAGGTCTACGAGCACGAGTGGTGGCACTTTGACCATCGGGACTGGCGAGAGTATGCCATCGGCAATGAGCCGCTGTAGCTCGTCGCTGCCCGGCTTTTCGGCTCATCGACAAGGTCACGCGGGCCCCGGCTTTTCCTGTGGTCGGGGCGGCGGCCGCCCCCTATCCTATTTGCCTCGAAACTCTTCCGATTCATCCGTCCTGCGCGCCACCCGATGACCGATTCAGCTGCTCCTTCGACCGCCAAGCTCACCATTGGAGACAAGGAGATCGAACTGCCGGTCCTTGTTGGCACGGAGGGAGAGCAAGCGATCGACATCCGGGCGCTGCGGTCGGCGACCGGCGCTGTCACCTTCGATCCAGGGCTCGGCAACACCGGCTCTTGCGAGTCGAAG
>MDTD01146340.1_pt1 | contig 10413 bp, 9 predicted proteins | sample 811221 | NCBI WGS metagenome assembly MDTD01 (sample SAMN05326646, study PRJNA326480) | marine metagenome | isolation source: seawater | place: Pacific Ocean: South West | collected 2011
ACTAGAAAGTCTTACAGCTTCTTCTGAGGAAAATACCACACTCCCTGAGGCGGCTCCTGGAGATGCTGGTAAACCCCTTCCAATTATTTTCCTCGGACTAGAAGGGTCTAACCTAGGATGGAGAAGTTGTTCTATTTGATCTGGCGAAACTTTTAAAACCGCTTCTTCTTTAGTAATTAACCCTTCATTCACCATGTCGACGACAATTTTAATTGCACTCAGGGCCGTTCGCTTACCATTCCTTGTTTGAAGGATGTATAACTTATCTTTTTCTATAGTAAATTCGATATCCTGCATGTCTTTATAGTGAAGCTCTAACTTTTTGTAGATATTTTCTAATTCTCTATATACTTTTGGCATTAAACTCTGGAGGGTGGGGAAGCTCTCATTCCTTTCATTTTTGGATGCTTCGTTTATAGGCCCTGGAACTCTTATGCCTGCAACAACGTCCTCACCTTGAGCATTCATTAAAAACTCACCGAAGAAAATATTTTTTCCGTCTGAAGGATCTCTTGTGAAGCAAACTCCAGTTCCTGACTCATTACCCATATTCCCAAAAACCATCGACTGAATATTCACTGCAGTTCCCCAATCATGAGAGAAACCATTCAAATTCCGGTATTGATAAGCTCTCTCATTGTTCCAAGAGCTAAATACAGCTGAGATTGCCTTCCAAAGCTGCTCCCAAGGATCTTCAGGAAAAGCAACTCCTTGAGATTCAATAATAAGTTCCTTATATCTATCCGTTAACTTTACTAAGTCATCTACACTTAACTCACTTTCTTGAGTAACACTTCTCGCATCTTTTAGATCTTCAAGAGTAGATTCAAAAAGAGATGATTCAATTCCTAAAACTACATTCCCAAACATTTGAACAAATCGTCTATATGAGTCCCAAGCAAACCAGCTATTGCCTGTTTGCTTGGACAACCCTCGAACTGTTTCAGCATTCAGGCCCAAGTTCAAAATCGTATCCATCATACCTGGCATGGAGACCCTGGCTCCTGACCTTATTGAAAAAAGAAGTGGATTAGTAGGATCTCCAAACTTTTTGCCCGTTAGGCTTTCAACTTTTTTTAGAGACTCTAAAACCTGGTCTTCAATAGAGGACCTTAGTTTTTCATCGTTTTTATAAAAATCAATACAAGCTTCGGTAGTTAGAGTGAAACCTGGTGGGACAGGAAGGTTTAAAGAGGACATCTCAGCAAGGTTTGCACCCTTTCCGCCTAAAAGGTTTTTCATGTCCCTCCGGCCCTCTGTTGATGAAGAACTAAAATTATAGACCCATTTCAAATCATCCATCATATCCCCTTTGAAAAATTTTCTTGAGGTACTAAAAATGTAACTTGTCTTTTAAATACCTTACTATATTTTCTATTGGAATTCTTTCTTGCTTCATAGAATCTCTATCTCTAACAGTTAAAGCTTGATCTTCCAGAGAATCGTAATCAATTGTTAGACAGTAAGGAGTCCCTATTTCATCCTGGCGCCGGTATCTTTTTCCAATTGAACCAGCTACGTCATATTCAGCTTTATAATGCTCTTGAACTGTAGCAAAGACCTTTCTTGCGACTTCTTCTAGATTACCCTTTTTCATTAATGGCATAACTGCGACTTTAATCGGAGATAGCTTTGGATTCATTTTTAAAACGGTTCTTTCTGTATCCTTATCTCCCTCATTTTCAACTCTATACGAGTCACACAAAACTGCTAAAAGAGAACGGTCACAACCAACACTTGTTTCAATAACGTAGGGGATATACTTTTTATTTCCATCAGATTGATCGACATATTGAAGGTTTTTGCCAGAAAACTCCTGGTGTTGGCCAAGGTCAAAGTCTGTCCTTGAATGAACTCCTTCCATTTCACCCCAGCCATTAGGAAATAGATATTCAATATCTGTAGCAGCATCAGCATAATGAGCCAACTTATCTTCAGGATGAGGCTCCCACCTCATCATTTCCTCTCGGATGCCATTATCCTTATGCCAATTCCATCTAGTTTCTTTCCACTTTTCCATAGAGTCCATCTGAGTTCCTGGCTTAACAAAATATTGCATTTCCATTTGCTCAAATTCTCTTGTTCTAAAAATAAAATTTCCGGGAGTTATCTCATTCCTAAAAGCCTTTCCAATTTGGGCAATTCCAAAAGGAAGTTTCTTTCTCATAGTTGATTGGACATTAAGAAAATTTACAAAGATACCCTGAGCAGTTTCAGGTCTCAAATAGACAGTAGAGGAAGCATCCTCCATGGCTCCGATTTGAGTTTTGAACATAAGATTAAAGTCTCTTGCTTCAGTAAAACTGTCTTTCGAACCACATTGAGGGCAAGGGGCTTTCGGATCAACATGATCTGCTCTAAAACGGGCTTTACAATTCTTACAGTCAATCAAAGGGTCAGAAAATCCATCAACATGACCAGATGCCTTCCAAATTGTTGGGTGCATAAGTATAGAGCTATCCACACCTACAACATCCTCTCTAAATGTCATTGACTTCCACCAGCTGGCTTTTACATTATTTTTTAATTCAACACCAAGTGCTCCATAATCCCAACAACCCGAGAGACCTCCATATACTTCTGAGCTTTGAAAAATAAAACCTCTTCTTTTACAAAGGCTAACTAAGTCACTCATTGATTTTAAATTCTTCTCACTCACTTCTTCTCTCCCACCACAAAAAAATCTTCACCTGCTTCAAAGTCAATAACTGAACGACAGGATGATAACTTAATCCAGTCGCTTTTAATAGCCCTTATAGCAAACTTAACCCAAATGCCTTAATGTTTTAAAAGAGTTAGGAGAGAGTTGATATTGGTAACAAAAGTAGTCAAAAAGTGACCATGAAAGTGATTTATTTACGTTCTTAGAAGGCACAAAGTCTCGAAACTCTACACAAGCAACCAAGTCCAATGCTCTCAACATCTCAACGCCCCCTAAATATTTATTTTCATTCAGACTTGAACATGAATCACAGGAGAAGCCGCCCTGACTCGCAACGAGATTAATAGCAGTACTAAGCCTAAGCTGTTCTCCACAAAAGCAGCAGCTATCTCTTAGAGGAAAAAGGCCCTGGTGAAGAAGCAACTTTCCCAAAAAGGTGAACATATGAAACGAGGCATCAAAAAAATGACCCGACATATCTTTATTTAACATATAGAGAGAATTGCTCAAAACCCTAAATATACCCTCAGAAGACAAATCAGAGAATTCCTCATCTTCAAAATCATGAGGTGGCGCAATTTTGTCCACGACCTCCATAAAAAAACAAAGTAGAAAAAAGTGTTTAACTGAATTCCTAACACTTTCTGGTGCCCAAACTAAAGACCATTCTTTTGTTTGGACCATAGAAGGATCACGTTTGTAAGGAGCAAGCGTCGCCTGAATCATATGCCCACTGTCAATATACGAAGCCTTTTTCTTTAAACTCCCTCTACCCCCATAAAAAAGGACTGAAGCTTTTTTGCCATTTCTTAAAATCAGCCTTCCAATAAAATGTTTATCTTTAAACGGTGTTTTTGAAACCAGAATTCCCTCAAGTCTAGAAATCATTTCTTCCTCACTCTCACGAAAACCAGCAAGAACATAAAAAGATCCATTAAAATAGCCCGAACAAAATAAACAAAACTATTTTGTTTTCCAAGAAACGAATTAAAGCCAAAAAACTCAAAATCCTCTCCTCTTCTACCTCCACGTCCCACCATTTGAAACCATAAATCCTTGTTTTTCACATGGTATGTGAAAAAAACGCCCCTTACGGTACCCAAGTTCACCCCATGGCTCAAGGCGCTAGTAGTGCAAATACAGTCAACCTCTTTAACTCTAGTAAACTGTTCTAAGAAAGCTCCGACCTCACCTCCCTTACAACCTAATGCTTTAAAACCTAATTCACTCAGCTCTCTTACTAAAGCATCTACCTCCATTCTTCGATAACAAAAAACCAAAAGAATCCCTTTACCCTTTAGCCGTAAGGTTCTAATAAGCCTCCTTTTAAGCATATTTTTAGAAAAAGGAAATTTTTTTGGAGGAAATAAAATAATTTTTTTAGGTTTATTTTTTAGGCATTGGTTTCCTAAATTAATAAAAATAATTTTTTCAAAATTTAAAAAATTTTTAAAATTACTTCTAAAAAAATTTATCAAAGATTGATCAAAAGTCGCTGATAAAGCCAATAGAGGGTAGCCTGAGTTTGTAGCTTCCATAAAAACCTCCCACATGACCGGTCGAAAGTCTAAGCCCCAATAAAAAAAAAGGTGAAATTCATCTAAGACAATTAAAGTTTCACCAATAAGGGATCCTTCAAGCTCATTTGAAATCATCGAAGAAATCAATTCAGGTGTTACAATGAGAATCGCCTTCCTTGCCAAAACAAATTGACGAAAAAGAGGCTTAACTTCGCTATAATTTTGAATTAAAGAACAACCTTCAAACTTATCTTTTTTTAACCTTTCATAAAACTCATTAGCAAGGGCCCTCAATGGAGAAACAAAAATGACTTTTTTATTCCCACTTTTATAGAGGTCTAAAATAAGGCTCGTTTTTCCCCAACCTGGAGGTGCCATAAGTATAGTCAGCCTCCTTTCGCCCATAGAAATATCGTTAATTTTAATGTTTTCCATTGGAAAACATCATTTGCAAAATATATTTTATTTACTTTTTCACAATATACTGAAACTCCTAAAAAAATCCTAACCAAAACAATTTTTTTGTCCTATAGAAGATGAAAATTTCTCAAAATAAAATTATAAAAAATGAATACAATAATTATAAAAAACAGTGAACTTTTGGAACCGGATCTATACCAGATTCAAAATAAAGAAATAGTTAATCATATACAAAAAGTTTTAAAGCTAAAAGTCGGAGAGGCTCTGAAGGTTTGCCTTGTAAATGAAGGTATCGGAACTGGTATTATTAAATCTCTCTCAAGTGCAGAAGCTATAATTTTTCTCAAAAAGAAAAATTTACTAAAAAAAAGAATTCCATGGGTTAATCTTATTATTGGCCTTTCAAGACCTCAAACATGCAAAAAAGTCTTAGAATTAGGGACCAGTATGGGCGTCAAAAGCTTTCGATTTCTAGATGCAAAGCTTTCTGAAAAAAGCTATGCCCAATCAAAAGTTTTTCAAAATAATGCTTTTGAAAAGTATCTCTTGAATGGTCTATCTCAATCTTCAAACCTACACATCATGCCTTCTTTAAAAGTTGAAAAAAGCCTGAAAAAAGAGTCTGGAGAAGAAGATGAACAGAAATTGATTTTAAGCCCTTTTTCTGAGAAAAGTCTTAATGACATTTCTTTGGACTTTGAAAAACCAATAACAGTTGCCATAGGACCTGAAAGAGGCTGGACAGGCAAAGAAGTGGAAAAGTTTAAAAGTCATAATTTTTTAGAAGTAAAAATTTCAAGCTCAGTTCTAAGAGTAGAAACAGCGACTATAAGTGTACTTTCACAGCTTGAATTATTGAAAAATAAAATTTAAATAAAATGAAATAAAATACTAAAAAAGTATGGTAAAATTCTATACGTAATAAGGGATGAGGGCTTTTTATGAGAAGAAAAATTGACTCCCTCCTGGAGGAGCAAGTTAGACCAGGTTTAGCAGCTCATGGCGGGAATGTAGAAGTTATTGATGTTGATAATGACCAGGTTTTCCTTAAATTAACCGGTGGTTGTCATGGCTGCTCTGCCTCAAGCGCAACCTTAAAGCAAGGCATAGAGAAAGTCATAAAGCAAAATTTCCCTGAAATTAAAGATGTCATAGATCTTACTGATCATAAATCTGGAGAAAACCCCTACATGTAAAACCACATAAAAGCTCGTTTACTTTTTTTGTGACATAACTTAATAAATTTTATTTAATTATGTTATGAAAAAAATAGTTATAAAAAAATACGGCGGATACAGCCAACTCCAATATCTCGATGCTTCTGTGCCTAAACCCCCTCCAGGACATATACTCGTAAGAACAAAGTCTATTGGAGTTAACTATGCTGATGTTTGTGTAAGATGGGGTATCTACGAATCTGCGAAAAAACTTAAAGGACTTCCCATTACACCAGGGTTTGAATTCTCTGGCAAAATCGAAGAGCTCGGCGAAGGTGTAAAAAACTTTAAAGTTGACGACAGGGTCTTTGGGCTTACTTTTTTTGAAGCATACGCAGAGTTTGTTATTGTTCCAACTCACCAACTTTTTAAAATACCTCCAAACCTCACTTATGATGAAGCTAGCGCTTTCCCAGTTACCTTCATAACTGCTTATCATGCACTATTTCAAAATATAATTTTGAGAAAGAATATGAAAATTTTAATTCACTCTGCAGCTGGTGGGGTTGGAAGCTCACTTGTCCAGTTAGCTAAAACCAAAGGGTGCCATGTAACGGGCGTTGTGGGTAAAACTCACAAAGTCCCACTCGTTGAAAAATTGGGAGCCGATAAAGTCATTGATAAATCAAAAGAACAGCTCTGGACAAAGGCAGAGTCCATTTCGCCAGAGGGCTTTGATATTATCCTTGATGCTAATGGATATTCAACGTTAAAGGATAGCTACGGACACCTTAAACCAACAGGGAAACTCATCTCTTATGGTTTTCATTCAATGCTGCCAAAAAAAGGCGGTAAAATTAACTACATTTCTCTTGCTTTGAACTATTTAAAAAGTCCTTGGTTTAACCCAGTTCATATGAGTAACCTAAACAAGAGTCTCATTACATTTAACCTCTCTTTTCTTTTCAGCAGAAAAGATCTTTTAGAAGAAGCTATTTTTGATCTTTTATCTATGCTAAAAGAAGAAAAAATAAAGTTACCTCCAATAACAACATTTCCTCTTAAAGAAGTGGCAAAAGCTCACCAGGCAATAGAGTCTGGAGAAACAATTGGCAAAATTGTTCTTAATTCTTAGTATTGGTAAGTAATGATTCAAAAAACTTTTATGGAATCTCGAACTGACTTGATTTTATTTAAATCTAAGTCACAAACCTCAACCCCTTCACCCTCTTTTAAGTCAATAAGAATATCTCCCCAAGGGTCTACGACAAGAGAGTGTCCAAAAGTACTTATTTTATCATTGTTACGACCCCATTGCCCAGGAGCCACGACAAAACACTGACTTTCAATAGCCCTGGCACGAACCAAGGTATGCCAATGTGCTTTTCCAGATGGTACTGTAAAAGCTGATCCAATTGTTAAAAGCTCAGCACCATTTAAAACATAATCTCTGTACATATTTGGAAATCGAAGATCAAAACAGATAGACAAACCTATTTTTACCCCCATAGCTTCAATCAACTTAGGTTTGTCACCCGGAGTATAAATATCACTCTCATTAATTACTTTAATACTTCCAGACTTTTTAAGAGCACATGAGAATAAGTTTATTTTATCGTAATATCCTAAATCTTCTCCATCCCAAGAGAAGTTGTAGCATCTATTAACAATCTGACCCTCATCATTTAAAGTAGCGGCAGAGCCCCCTAATACATAAACTGAATGTTCTATTGAAAGGTTTTGAATATTCTTATAGTGCTCATTTTTATCTTCAATCGTGTATGGGGTTGGACTCCTTCCATCACTCATGGAGTAAAAGCATTCTGGTAAAAAAACAGCCTTGGCTCCTTTTTCCTTAGCTTCTTTTATAAAAGAGTTAATTTTGGATAGATTTTCTCTAAAGTCTAAACTAGAGCAAATTTGGATAATTCCAATTTTCAAAATTAACGACCTCTAATTTTTTTTCCGATAGCAAAGTAGTCTATTCCCTCTTCAAGAACCTTCTCGGTTGGGAACAAATTCCTTGCATCAAAAATAACAGGTGTTTCCAAGCTCTCTTTAATGCTCACAAAACTAGGTGAACGAAACTCCCCCCACTCTGTCATAACAACAAGTCCATTACTACCTCTTAGGGCAAGGTCCTTATCTTCGCAAACGGAAATACCTTTGGCCAATTCAGGAGATAACTCCTTTATAACTGCCATAAAGTTTTCTGCTCCTTCAGGGTCGTAAACCTTTAACTTAGCACCTTCAGAGAGCAATAATTCGGCCATAACAAGAGAAGAAGACTCTCGTACATCATCTGTATTAGCTTTGAAAGAAAGCCCCCAAAAAGTAAACACTTTTCCTTCCAGCTTTCCTTTGAAATAATCTTTGATCTTATAAAACATAATTTTTTTTTGTTTTTCATTCACACTTTCTGTGGCCATTATCAACTCTAGAGGAAGATCATGCTCCTGACCTGTTTGCACTAGAGCCTGAACATCCTTTGGAAAGCAACTGCCTCCATATCCTGGACCAGGATAAAGGAATTGTCCTCCGATCCTATTATCAGTCGCCATACCGTCACGAACTTCTTCGATGTCTGCACCAGTTAAATCACACAATCTAGAGACTTCGTTAATAAAGGAAATTTTGGTGGCAAGAAAACAGTTCGCTGCATATTTTGTCATTTCTGCTGACAAATTAGACATTTCTAAATACTGAGCACCATTTACAATAGGAGAAAAAAGCTCCCTCAAAGTATCCTTAACAAAAGCATCTTTATAACCAACGACAACTCTATCAGGCTCCATAAAATCTTTAACCGCACTTCCTTCTCTCAAAAACTCAGGATTATTAACTACAGCAAATCTTTTTGTAGTTACACTAGAAATGACCTCAGCGACTTTAACATGTGTCCCTACAGGAACTGTGGACTTTATTACAACAATTGTGTCATCACTTAAGTTTTCTCCTACATCTTTTGCGGCTTGAAAAAGATACTCAAGGTTTGCTTTTCCATTTGACTGAGAGGGAGTTCCTACAGCTAAAAATACGATCTTAGAAAGGCACACAGTAGTATAATCAGAAGAAAACTTTAGCCTTTTCTTCTCCCTATTTTTCTCGACAAGCTCTTTTAAGCCAGGTTCAAAAATAGGTATCTTCCCCTCGTTCAGAGATTCTATCTTTTTTGTGTCTATATCAATGCAAGAAACTTTATTCCCAATTTCAGAAAAACACGTGCCTGCAACCAACCCAACGTAGCCTGTTCCAATAACACTTAACTCCATAAAAGACTCCCAACGAAAAGAATTTTTGAAATTACTGCTCAAAATGAGTAACATAACACTTGTAGAATATTAAGAGAAATCCAATCATTCAAAATGAAGGCAAAAAAATGCTAGGTGTCACATTAAAGCTCTCCCTCTCTATAGCTTTAATTTTTTGGCTCCTAAAAAGTGGGAAATTAGATTTCGCACTGACTTTCACCTTTTTTAGGGAACATATACCAACAGCTCTGTCATTTTTCTTTTTTTACTCTATCTGCTCTGCTTTAGGCGCACTCAGGTGGAAGATGCTTTTACAGTCCCAAGGACCTGAAAAATATTCCTTTATACCTATTTTAAAAACTCATTGGATAGGCCTTTTTTTTAACTCCATATTACCGGGAGCTGTTACCGGTGATTTAATCAAGCTTGCCTACAAAAAACATATAAACTCAACCTTAAGTAAAGCATTTTTCCTAGGAACAATCTTTTTGGATCGTTTAATTGGCCTTTTAAGCCTTATTACACTGATGGGTCTTTTTTCTCTTATTAATTACACTGAAATTACAGCCACCTCGAGCCATTTAAAAAATATTGTGCACTTTAACTTTTTTATCTTTTTGGGTGCCATATTCTTAACAACTCTTTTGCTTCTTCCCAAAAAAGTGCAAACATTTTTTTTAAACCTTTTTAGCAAAGTTCCAATAATTGGAAATAAAGCCAGTCACTTTTTCGAACAAATTTGGGTTATTGGAAGTAAAAGAATTCTTTTTTTAAACTGCCTTCTTTTGAGTATAGTCATACAAGTCATTACAATTTTTCTGTTTTGGAAAGTTATTTCCCCTCTTACAAATCAAACATTTCCTTTATACCAAGCGTTTATTGTTGCTCCCCTTGGTTTTATAAGTATGGCCTTACCTTTGGCCCCTAGTGGGCTTGGTGTTGGCCATGCAATTTTTGGAACTCTCCTTTCTTTTTTCCAGATAAAACAAGGGGCTTCTCTTTTCAACGTTTACTTTATTTGTGTGGTCTTCTTTAATTTGACAGGCTCAATCCCATACATAGTTTCAAGTTTGAAAGTAAAGTCCCAAAAGAACGACTTAAAAGAACTAAAGCCAACTCATGAAACTTAGAGCTCAAAAGAAAAAATTCTGTCAGGTTCTATATGACCATATCTAACCCATTTAGTTTTTAAAGATTCAACCTTCAACAAAAAATCCGTTTCTTGTTTAATGTCATTAAGTTTTCTTAGCTTTTTTGACTGTTTTCGGAGCTTTCCCCTAATCTCTTTCGGGAGAAGACATAAACCAGGGAGTAAATAATGATTATCTTCCCATTTTATGGTTCTACCAATAAAGATATCTTCTTTGAGAAGTCCCGGTGGGTTGCTTTCTTTTGGAAGAACA
>MDTD01201626.1_pt1 | contig 10413 bp, 9 predicted proteins | sample 811221 | NCBI WGS metagenome assembly MDTD01 (sample SAMN05326646, study PRJNA326480) | marine metagenome | isolation source: seawater | place: Pacific Ocean: South West | collected 2011
AGTTTGGAGTAACGAATCACAGGGAGGTGAACACGCCGCCGAGGCAATAACTCGGCGGCGTTGTTTGTTATAATTGAAACACAATAATATTATCCACTCAGGGATTTTAAAAATGGCAAAACCATTTATCTTTACATTAATGCCCTTTAATGAGCAATTTAACGATATTTATCAACTAGGCATAAAAGAAACTTGTCACGCTTTTGATACCTATTGTGAAAGAGTTGATGAGCAAGTCTTCCAAGGCAGTATTGTAGATCGAATATTTAATCAAATATCAAAAGCTGATATCATCATTGCCGACATGAGTGGCCAGAATCCAAATGTCTTTTTCGAAGTGGGATATGCCATAGCATTAAATAAAAAAATTATTCTCTTAACAAATGATGCCAATGACATACCATTTGACCTTAAACATTATGCACATATCGTTTACAACCACAGCATACAAAAATTAAAAGAAATGCTTCAAAAACAGGTTCGTTATTACCTTGACTCACCAGAAAAATCGATAGCAGAAATGCGTTTTGGCTTGAGCCTTTATATTGATGGCAATCAATTAATAGAAAATACAACAACAAACATATCAATATCTGCCAGTAAAAACAGAATTTACCTTTCAATACGAAATGATTCGTCCGAAACATTTTACAACAACGAAATAAAAATCGGAATAATTGGAGATAATGCGGTTTGGGAAGATGATAATTTTCGCACAGTTGTGATGCCCGACAACAATACCATGTATATAACAGAATGCCATTCAACAGTTTTTCCCGAAGCTATAGAAACTTTTGAAATTTACACTCCATACCACTCCGCAAACGACAAAGACATATTTTTCAAAATATTCACAAAGTATGGACCCCGTGAATTTGGAATACACTTAACCTTCACACCTGTCCCTCAAGCCACATAGTAAAATTTATCAATTCTCACCCATCCGCCACAAGTATCCGTGGCAGCTTTTCGTGGTCCGCCAAGACCTGCACGTTTTTGTAGCCGTGTTGGGTGGCTAAGTCCATGACGTCGAGTTTGGTGCAACTGGCGATTTCGATGAGGAGTTGGCCGGGGTTATTCAACACCTGTTTGGCTTGCTCGATCAGGGGGCGGACAAATTGCAGACCGTCTTTGCCACCCCGCAGCGCTGTGACCGGTTCGTAGTCTTTGACGTTGGGGGCGACATCATCCCATTCGTGATCGGGAATGTAAGGCGGGTTGGAAATCACATACTCAAAACGATGCTTGAGGACCGGCGAAAGCAAATCACCTTGATGAAACTCAATGCGATCAGCAACACCGATTTTTTCAGCGTTCTCCTTGGCAACGGCTAAGGCATCGCTGCTGATATCGGTGGCAACGACATGCGCTTTGGGCAGGTTTTTAGCTAACGTCACCGCGATGGTGCCACTTCCTGTGCCGATGTCTGCGATGACCGGTGAACCAAAGCCGGGGGTGTTGCGACAGTGCCGGATCACGTGGTCGATGATCGTCTCGGTACTGGGTCGGGGGATGAGTGTTGCAGGCGTGACCTTGAATGTGAGTCCGTAAAACGGCGCATGTCCGACAAGGTAGTCCACCGGTTCGTCTTTGGATGCGCGCTCGACGAGTTCACGGAACGCAGCCCGTTCGAGTTCCGATGCAGGGCGATCCTGATCCATGTACAGCTTGATGCGTTGCACCCCCAGCACATGCGACAGAAGCATCTCCGCACAGAGGCGCGCATGCTCCATGTTGCGTTTTTCAAAATGCTCGGTGGTCCAGTTGAGCAGTCGCCTTGTTGTCCAGACTTGGGCAGGTTTCATGCGCGTATTGTATGTGAATTTCGGATTTCGGATTTCGAATTTCGGATGTGCGCAAGCGAAAATTATTCACCCTTGTATGAATCAACACCAATTAATGATTCAAGCAAGAGCAATACCGCTTTGACAGGTGCTTGTATTCACGTGCCAGCAAAAAACGCTTGCGTAAATCCGAAATTCGAAATCCAAAATCCGAAATTGTCTTACAATGGTCTGTATGCAGGTTGCACTGATCACTGATGACATCTGGCTTGACGAGGAGCCGGGGCAGTTCAAGCATCTGATTGTTGGATTGCTTGATGAGAATGTCCGCGTGGTGCAGGTGGTGCCCGAGGGGACCGACGATGAGTATCTGACCAGCTTTGGGCAGAAGCTGCACTACGGACGCCTGGGCAAGCTTAAATTTAGACGTTGGTTTTTGAAGCGTCTTGCGGAGAAACTCCAACCGATGGAAGTCTCAGTGCTCCATGCGTTGGAAAGTCGCTGCTGGCGTGGGACGTTGGAGTTGGCGGTAAAGATGGACCTGCCTGTGGTCCTGAGTTTATCCAGTGGCCGTGATCTGGATCTGGCTGCCAAGCTGCATAAGTCTTACCGTCAGGCGCGGGTTGCATGGCTTGCTGCGACCGAACCGCTCAACCGTGGCCTGCGGGATCGCATTGGCAATGAAGCATCGGTTCAGACGGTGCGCATCGGTGTTCACCTGCCGGAGAAACCCAATTTTCAATCTCCCAACCTCACCCCGGATCATCAGCAGGAACAGGAGCACATCCCCTGCCTGATCGTCACTGGCAACGGCACGTTCGACAGCGCTTACGAACAACTGTTCATGGGGCTGACGCACGTCATCGCCAAGCATCATTATCTGCAGGTTTTCCTGGATATTCAGGGACATGATCAACACAAGTTCTGGCATGCCGCCAAGAAGCGGGGGCTACTCCCGAACCTGAGCTTCGTCCCGCACCGCACGGGTCATCGGGACCTGATGCTTCACGCGGACATGCTCATCGCGCCCCAGGCTTTGGGTGATGCGCGATCGTTGACATTACAGGCCATGGCACAGGGCATCCCGGTCATCGCGCAAATCGACCCATGGCTTGATTACCTCGTCGATGGGCAAACCGCACGCTTACTGGATCGACCCGACGCGGACCATTGGCAGCGCGTACTCTGTGAGTTACTTGCTGATCGGGATCAACTGCAATTCATCAGTCGGCGGAGTCGCGAATGGATTGATGAGTATCATGTGCCTGCTCAACAGGTGCTCGAAACCATCAGCGTGTACCGACAACTCAGTGGCGAAGCGATCCCGTTTAACCCGGAGATCACATCGTAGCTCGAGCACAGCCCCCCGGAATATGTCAATGCGGTACACGGTACAGGTCACGCGAACCCAAAAACAATGCACCAGATTTATATCAGGTGCTCAACATCGATTTGAAAGTGCATCATCATGTGGATTGCAAAAGACGTTGCGAGTTTACGCGAATATCGTGCCAAGGCACACGGGCGTGTGGCATTGGTGCCAACCATGGGCGCGCTGCATGATGGGCATGTCTCATTGATCAAGCGTGCACACGAAATCGGGCACACCGTCATCGTGAGTCTGTTCGTTAACCCGACTCAATTCGCACCGCATGAAGACCTGGAAAAGTACCCGCGCCCGTTTGAAGCGGATGTCAAAAAATGCCTTGATGCAGGGGTCGATGGACTCTTTGCCCCGACGGTGGATGCGATGTACCCCCCGGAGGTTGTTGGCTGTGATGTAAACGTTCCCGAGCTTGCACAGGTTCTCGAAGGCGCTTCTCGGCCGACCCATTTTGCAGGGGTGTGTCGCGTGGTGGCCAAGCTTTTTAACATGGTCAAACCGCATGCAGCCTGCTTTGGGATGAAGGACTATCAGCAGTTGACGATCCTGCGCGCGATGGTCGAAGACCTTGCGTTTGATATCCAAATCGAAGCCTGCCCGACGATCCGTGAAGATGATGGTCTGGCGATGTCTTCGCGCAATGTGTATCTGGAAGGTGATCAACGTCAGCATGCACTGGGCTTATCCAAGGCACTCAAGGAAGCGGTGCAAATGGTCCATACTGGCGAGTCGGACCCCGCGATTATTCAGCAGGTGATGAAGCAGGTCATGCAAGCCCATCACGTTGCTGTGGACTATGCGGTGATCCGACATGCACACACGCTGCGCGAACTGGACAACATTGACATTTCACTCAGTGGCAGCATCGTCGCCCTGGTGGCAGGCAAAGTCGGGAACGTGCGCCTGATTGATAACATGGTGATCAAAGCAACCCCATAACGTCACATCACGCAACCAAAGCCGTGTCGCTCCCGCGGCACGGGTTGCCTTGTTGCATCATCAACACAGAGACCCGTGACTCAGGAGAGTCACGGCTTTGAGGGACGAACACTCACGCGGATACATCGCAGGACGCGCTGGCGTTTTGTTTTTCATCGAGAATGTAGATCATGGCCGTCTTCTTCTCACCGCGTGCAAAGCCCATGCGTTGGTAGAGTTTGCGGGCGGGTTGATTTTCCTGATCCACGGCCATGAGAATCTGACAGGCGTTGTGCTGGGCGGTGATGTTCATGGCATGTTGCATGAGTTTTTTACCCAATCCCTGCCCGCGAGCTGCCGGCGCGAGCCCCAGGTAAACCAACTCCAAAGCGCTGCGGTGAGCAATGCGATTCAGCAGCATCACACCCAAAGGCGTATCACCGTCATACAACGCAAACCAACGCGATGGATCAAACTCACCGGCTGCCATATGGCCTGCAATGACATCGTTGATATCACGGACACCCAGCAGTGCAGGGCAATCCAGCGTGTCGACATAGCTTGCCAAAATCGCATCCGCAAAGCGTTGGCGGTTGTTTTCCGACCAGTTGTACACGGTGATGTTGTCCCCGAGATTCAACTTCTCTGACGTACGATCCGAAGCCGTGACATAACGCTGCATGTAAATCAGGTGAGCCAGATGCTTGAAGCCGGCCTCTTCCAAAGCCAGTAACTCAAAGCGTTGGTTGGCTTCGAGCAACGCCTGGATGATGCGGGTCTGCTTGCCATCCTGCACCTGGCAGGCGTTGGCCACGAGCTTGCCCATGGTCTGAACATGCTTGCGGGCCGGGACACTGCTCATAAACGCCATGCACGTCTTGCCAGCCGAGGGAACCAGCAGCAGCGATGCCTGAATCAGATCCAAGTGGCACGCGGCCCAGCATTCGTCGATGTTCATGTCCTGCTGATTGGCAAAGTTGACGAACTGCTTGACCGCCGGGTCCGTGCTGTCGGGTTTGCCGGTCAGAAGCATGCCCAGGGCAGCACGATGCATTGGCCCGTGGACACGGAGATACCGCATCGCATCAGGCTTTTCGTAATCGAGCATGGTTGAATCCAGCGTTGCCATGGGGCATCCCAAAAAAATCTTACAAGTCAGAAGACTCTGATAACAGTTGTGAGTCATCACGGACGGCTTTACAATATCATACCCGACCGCAACCACTGTCAGTATAGGAAGCAAAACATGAAAATCACGCGACTTTGCGTTGCGATGCTGACTTTGTTCATCATCACTGCGTCCAGCCAGGCCGCCCCCGAGCCGCAGATCGTCCCCTCCGACTACCAGTTGGACTTCGACTATGCTGCCCCGCAACCCATTGCCATCCGCAGTCCCAAGGGCAATATCCAGTGGTACTGGTACCTGGCCTACACCGTGACCAACCAGACGGGTAATGATCATCTCTACATCCCCGATGTCACCGTCTCCTATGACAATGGTGAAATCGTGCAGGCTGGTGCGGACATCCCTGCGTCGGTGTTCAAGGCGATCCAGAAAAAGGAACGCAACCCGTTGATGCTCAGCCCGCTGCAGGTTGTCGGTGAGTTGCTTCAGGGCAAAGACTTTGCCAAGACCTCCGTGGCGATCTGGCCGCACTTTGGTAAAGACGTCAAGGAGATGCGAATCTTCATCGCAGGTCTGAGTGGTGAAACCGCCAAGCTCAAGATCAAGGATAAAAAGGAACCCGTCCTGCTGCGCAAAACCCGCATGCTCATCTACGATGTCCCCGGCACGGGCACCCACCCCCAATACCAGGACATCAAACGCAAGACCGACACCTGGATCATGCGATAAGCATCCAACGCAAATTTCAAATCAATTCAATCCCATGAATGCATCCGCGTTCGTGGGATTTTTTTCAAGACATTTTTACCGCAGAGGCGCAGAGAACGCAGAGTTAAGAGTGAAGAAATTTATTTGATAGCCACCTCAGGCGAGCCGCGGTGTGTCACCTTTCCCTTATACACATCTTGACCCGTCACCCGTTATCGAACGATTAGATATTTAACGCGAAGGCGCGAAGAGCACGAAGGACGCGAAGAAAGGCATATTTTGATCAAGTAAAGAGCCACGCACGAAGTAAGTGGTTGTTTTGAATGTATCGTGTTTAAAGCAACCACTGACTTTGAGCACAGCTCTTTCTGTCTTGTCTTCGTGTCCTTCGTGATCTTCGCGCCTTCGTGTTAAAAACAAATCGCACAGCATGCCATACCATGGGATTCATTCACATTGAGCGACTGATCAGCAGGGCTGGATTCAAGCAATTTGTGTATAAGGCAAAGGTGTGTCACCGCGGGCTTCGACGTAGTCGAAATCAGTTTCTCAAGTACCTCATCGAATCAATCACATTTGAGCTGCGCTCAATCCCGCATCGACACGACACGGCTCGCCTGCAATGACATGTTAAATCGTTTCTGTCTTACCTCGCTCTTACCTCTGAGTCTCTGTGACTCTGTGGTAAAAGCCATCAACTTGAATCACTCTGACGGCCGACTGCCACCTGCAACCAATTTCATCGCCAATGACGGGCTGAGCGCCTTGACCCAATCGAGCATGCGATAATGTCCGGGCACGCAGAGTTCGAGCTTGGGCTTGTCCAACAGCTTCACAATTTTCTTAACCGCCTTCTCCACGGGGATACCATGCTTGGCAACCTGCTTTTGCATGTGCGGCGTGTCGTAACCGTGCGTGTCGAAAAACTCCGTCTTGATAATACCGGGGCAGACATAGGAAAAATGTACACCAATGCCTTGATGCTCAATAGCCAGACTTTGCGTGAGCGCAATGAGACCTGCCTTGGCAGCAGCATACGGGCCATGACCCCACGGGCCGAACTTGGCAGCAATCGACGCGATGTTAATCACGTGCCCATGATTGGCTTTGAGCATGCCCGGTAAGACATGATGAATCAACGCTGCAGGTGCGTGATAATTCACCTGCATGATCTGCTGATGCTCAATTTCAGTGAGTTGGGCCACCGGGCGATAGTCACCAAACCCCGCGTTGTTAAACAGTACATCGGGATGACCAAAATCATCCATCACCTGCGGGATGATCTGCGAAATCGCACTTGAATCAGCTAAGTCCAATGCCACCGCTTCCACGTTCGGCAACAACTCCGCCAACGCATCAAGTCGATCCTTGCGACGCGCGAATAACACCACGCGATTGGCGCGCGGTGAAAGTTGCTTGGCCAATTCCGCACCAATGCCACTGCTGGCGCCGGTGATCCAGATAATCGGTTGGGTAGGTGACATCGTTTCAAACCGCTTGCGGTTTAGCGCTCCATCAAAGTTTTAAATGATCTGTCATATATGACACATGCATCACACATTTAATCATGGTACTGTAATTAACCTGATGACGACGAATCCAAAACGAATTTTGATCACCGCCTTCGAACCCAGTGGCGATGCGCTGGCAGCAGGTGTGGTCCGCGAACTGCTCACCCGCGATCCCTCCCTGCAAATCCATGCGTTGGGTGGCAACAAACTCAAAGACGCGGGCGCCCAGTTGCTGGAACACACCACCGATCACGCAGCCATGGGACTCAGCGCGCTTAAGCAATTCAAAACCCATAAACAACGACTCAAAACGCTTAAAGCCTGGCTTGCTGACAACCCCATCGACATGCTCATCCCCGTGGATTCACCCGCTGCCAACTGGTCGATCTGCAAGTTGGTCAAGGACAATGTCAAAGGTGCAAAAGTGATTCACTTAGTCGCCCCGCAAGTCTGGGCATGGGCAGCATGGCGGGTCCGTCGATTGCAAAAATGGTCGGATGGCATTTTGTGTTTACTGCCGTTTGAACCGGATTGGTTTGCCAGGCACAACGTCCCTGCCACATTCATCGGGCATCCGGTGTTCGACCCCAACTGTCACGCGCCCGGCAGTGATGACGAAGCCCACGATTTACCGCAAAGTGAACTCCGACTGATCCTGCTCCCCGGCTCGCGTCGCGGTGAGATTGCAAAGAATTGGCCAACCATGGTGCAAGCCTGCCGTGAACTGCTTAAGCGGCATCCCGGTGATGATAAATTACAGGTCGTCGTCGCCGCATTGGATCAACGTTTGGCAGACATGATCAAAACCATCGCATCCGAACAAGGCTGTGATGATCTCTGGCAAGACCGCCTCCACCTGACCGTCGGCAAAACCGAATCCGTCCTCCGCTGGTCTAACGTCGCATTGGCCACCTCCGGCACGGTAACCCTCCAAATCGCCGCCCACGGCAAACCCATGATCGCCATGTTCAACGCCTCCCGCTTTTTGTATCACGCATTAGGCCGCTGGCTCGTCACCCAACATACGTTCACCTTGCCCAACCTTATCAGCGAGTGGCAGTCAGGCAACCGCGTCATCACCGAACTCGTCCCCCACTTCGGCAAAGTCCAACCCGTCATCGAAGAAGTCGACAAATTATTAGCAAACGAGGTAACTCGCCAACACCAACAAACGGAGTTAGCCAAGGTGATTGGTGCGTTTGACGGGAAAGTATTTTCAGTCGAAGCCGCGGATCAACTATTACAACGGCTATAACACAAATTATTCGTCATAAAATATATTTGACGAAACTTCCAATCCATTTTTCTGGAATAACTCAACCAACTGTTTTTGCATCAATTCGGCTTGTTCGATAGACATTTCCGATGCGATGCAAACAGAATCTCCATTTGCTTCTTGAACATCATGAAACCCATTGATTAAATCTGCGTGAATGCCTTCGATCACATACAAAGACGCCTTGGTGACATTTTTCACATTGCCTACCCATGGCGCTTCTGCGCTGTGACATTCGAGCATAACTGCTAAATGATTGTTAGACATGATTCATTCATTGTATCTGAAATATATGAATCGGCGCTAACAAGCTATCACGATTTTGTATCTTCGATGCAACAGCATCACGCCCCCGGAAGTGATGCAGCTATTGTTGATGCGTTAAGATACGACGTATGCTCATATTTGAAAATAGCTGCGACACTGCGTGTCGCTGAAACCGCATCGCGGTTTGATTCACTGACTCAACCCCTTCACCCACGTTTCCGACTTTTCTTCGAAGACCTGCCGAAACTTTTTCATCGCGTGTGTGAGTAAATCCGACTGCTGCTGGCGCATGAGTTTCACGACGCGTTTGACGGCTTTGTCATCCAGCTCATTGGTGCGTTCGTGGATTTGATCGGATAGTTCTGCAAGGTCGTGATGATCGCCCAGATCGTCAGCGATGGTTTTGAGTTTGCTGCGGAGTTTGTTGAGCTTTTTGTTCTCGGGGTTGTACTCGGCGAGTAACTCCAATTGATAGAGCAGATGCTTGACCCATTTACGGAAGCGGTGACATAACACGGCGTCACTGTTGGGGGCATCAGCCTGGACCTGTTTACCCAGGCGTCTTGCTTTGGCGTAGGTGTGTTCGAGGCGCTTGGCTAAATGGCGTTGCTGCTGCTTGAGGGTGAGGTCGTCCATGGGGTGATTGAGCCAATGCTCGTAGGCAAAGCTCAGCAGGTCGGCAATGCGCTGCCAATCCGGTTGGGGGTTGTCCTGTTGATCGTCTTGCACATCGCATGTCGCCCAGCGTTCCTGGAGGATGGCGACGCTGCCCATGGTTTTGGTCTTCTCGCGGTCCTGGCTCACCTGGGCGAGTTGGTTGAGCGTCTGCTGTTGGACATGTTGATCACGTGAACCTGCCAGCAGGCGACACATGTCGCGCACCCAATGGTCGGCCGTGCGCCAGGTCTCATCACCCCAGACGTCGCGCATGAGTCTGCCCCAGGCACGCAGTCGCTTGCCGGTGGTTCGCAGGTCGTGGATCACGGCCGGATCGTTGCGCGTCTCGTCACTGGCCATCGCCTGACAGTCGGTGATGGCGGAGAGCACACGCTGGCGAACTTGCTCAAATGTCAACGGAATTCGGGGCATGGTTGACGGTTTAAAAGGTGAATCGGACCAGGCATAAAAACACGTAACATTTTATCCGACAAATAACAATAAAGACATACTCATCAAGATTGATTGGGTTTTTAACAATTTGCAGCGTCAGGATTCAGGCGAGCCGACGCGTGTCGCGGCGGGATTGACCGCAGGTCAAAAAATGGCTGTCAATGTCGCGTAAGACACTCAAATTTGAGCTTTGCTCAACCCCGCGGTGACACACCGCGGCTCGCCTGACGCGTGCAATTCTCACCGCCTTGGGCTCGGATTCGTCATCGGACTTCCCAATTTCAGGGGGTGCTGCTACCATATATGGCTCGCTTTGCTCGACTCCGAAC
>MDTD01151732.1_pt1 | contig 10412 bp, 11 predicted proteins | sample 811221 | NCBI WGS metagenome assembly MDTD01 (sample SAMN05326646, study PRJNA326480) | marine metagenome | isolation source: seawater | place: Pacific Ocean: South West | collected 2011
ACTTATAGCTATAATTCCTATTATTGCAGTTACTTTTGCATCTGGTGCTTTCTGGGAGTTATTATTCGGAGTGGTTAGAAAACATCCTATATCAGAGGGCTTTCTTGTTACTTGCGCTCTAATACCATTAACATTACCACCATCAATACCGCTCTGGCAAGTAGCGGTGGCAACATCTTTCGGTATTGTTATAGGGAAAGAAATCTTTGGTGGGGTTGGTATGAACATATTCAACCCAGCCTTAATGGCGCGAGCATTCTTGTATTTTACGTACCCAGTTGATATATCTGGAGATAAAGTTTGGGCTTTAGCTCCAGATGGATATTCTGGACCAACTGCATTAAGCATACCAGCGGGTAAAATTAATGCCAATGCAGTCGATTTACTCAAAGATGCGAGTTCAAATCTGGTGTTCGATTATTCTTGGATAAATATGTTCATGGGCTGGATACCTGGATCTATTGGTGAAACCAATAAGTGGTTAATATTAATTGGCGCTACATTTCTAATATACACAGGCATTACTAGTTGGAGAGTAATGATTGGCTCTATTTTGGGAATGACAAGTATGGCCCTAATAACTAATTTGTTTGCTCCATATTCCTCCAATGCAATGCTTACTATCCCACCCCACTATCATCTAGTAATGGGTAGCTTTATGTTTGGTACGGTTTTTATGGCGACCGAGCCCGTTACTGGATCGCATACTGATACTGGAAGATGGATATTTGGTATTTTAGTTGGGGCTCTGACTGTTATCATTCGTAGCATAAATCCTGCATATCCTGAGGGAATTATGTTAGCAATTTTGCTCATGAATGCATTCGCACCCCTAATTGATTATTATGTTATCCAAGGTAACATCAAAAAGAGATTGATTCGGTATGCACAGTAATAGGTACACATTAATTTTTACCTCCCTGTTAACAATTATCCTCGCATCATTTTTATCTATTGCTGCTGGTAATTTAGACCAGCTACAAAAGCTGAATGTAGAACTAGACAGTAAGAAAAATATATTATCATCGCTTGGTTACAAAGAGCCATCTGATAAAAAATGGTCTACAAGTGATATTTTAGCTCTCTTCCAGGATAATATCGAATCTTTTGTATTAGATAAGCAAGGTAATAAGACAGATAAGGACATAAAATCAATAGATAGTGAAAAAGATTATGAAAATATGCCGATATATATCAGTAAAAATAATCACGAAATAAATGGATATGCAATTCCAATATCTGGTAAAGGTTTATGGAGTACTCTCTACGGTTACTTCGCTATTGAACCAGATGGTATGACCGCCAAAGGAATAACGTTTTATGCTCACAAAGAAACTCCTGGCCTAGGAGGGGAAGTTGACAAACCCTGGTTCCAAAATAATTTTGTCGGAAAAAGATTTATCGATGATGAGGGGAATCTTGTCGGTATTAAAGTGATGAAAGGCAAGGCCGACCCAAATAGTTATTACGAGGTGGATGGTATCTCCGGAGCAACGATTACCAGCAAAGGTCTAGAGACATTTTTAGTCGATGATTTAAAGAAGTATGAAACCTTTTTCAAAAAGATAAGGAACGTGCAGGGATAATGGCGATACTTGATAAAAAGTCTAAAGAAGCACTAACAGATCCTCTCATGAAAGACAATCCAATAAGTCTACAAGTTCTTGGCATTTGTTCAGCTCTTGCAGTCACAGTCCAATTAAATACCGCTGTAGTAATGACACTGGCAGTGGTATCTGTATTATCCATTTCAAATACTGTTATCTCCTTACTAAGAAGAATGATTCCGGGTAAGGTCCGAATCATTGTACAACTATCTGTAATTGCAACTCTGGTGATACTAACCGATCAAATCTTACAAGCTTATTTATATGATATAAGCAAACAATTATCAGTTTTTGTTGCTTTGATTATCACAAATTGTATTGTAATGGGCAGGGCAGAGGCTTATGCAATGCAGAATTCGCCTGGCAAATCTTTTTTAGACGGCCTGGGTAATGGATTAGGATATGGAGGTATTCTCATATCAGTTGCCTTTTTTAGAGAACTTCTAGGAAATGGGTCGATATACGGCATCCAAGTAATTCCCGATGCAATGTACCAGATAGGTTACCAAAATATGGGTCTGATGGTATTATCCCCCGGCGCTTTTATAATACTTGGTCTGATTGTTTGGGTACATCGAATCGCAAGCGGTATTGAGGAGGAGTCATAATTTGGAACATTACATAAGCATTTTGACAAAAGCTATATTTATCGAAAATATACTATTAGCATATTTTTTAGGGATGTGTTCCTTTTTAGCTATTTCGAAGAAGGTTGATACATCAATTGGTCTTGGAATGGCCGTAATTTTCGTCCTTACCATTACAGCGCCAACAAATTGGATAATTCATAATTTCCTTTTGAAAGAGGGTGCTCTTGTGTGGTTAAATTATGACTATGGAATTAATGGAAAAAATACAATTGACCTTAGTTTTCTTAACAGCATTATCTTTATAGCGGTCATAGCAGCCATGGTACAACTTGTTGAAATGACATTAGATAGGTTTTCGCCTACACTTTATATTAGTCTAGGAATATTTTTGCCCCTTATTGCGGTAAATTGCGCGATTCTTGGTGGTTCGATGTTCCTAGTTGAAAGAGAATACAATTTAATAGAATCGACGGTATATGGATTCGGGTCTGGAATTGGGTTTTTCCTGGCTATTGCTTCAATGGCAGCAATCAGACATAGGATAAAATATTCAAACGTGCCGCCTCATTTAAGAGGAGTGGGTATAACCATGCTACTCACCGGTTTAGTTTCCATGGCATTTATGGCATTTTCAGGGATAGATTTATAATGGAACAAATATTATTAAGTATATTTATTTTTACATTTGTTGTTTTAATCTTAGTATTGATACTTAATTTTGCGGAAAGTCAGCTCCTGCCTCAAGGAAATGTAACAATTGAGATAAACGGTGAACCTGATAAAAGCATGGAAATTAGGCCAGGATCAACATTACTTAGTGCTCTGGCAGGTCAATCGGTTTTTCTTCCTTCAGCGTGCGGAGGCGGAGGTACTTGTGCTATGTGTGAATGTCAAGTTCTTGAAGGTGGAGGTGATATACTTCCAACTGAAACCGGGCATATAAGCCGAAGCAAAGCGAAAGAAAATTGGAGACTTGCCTGTCAAGTTAAAATTAAAGAGGATATGAAAATCCAAGTTCCAGATGAGATTTTCAGTATTCAAAAATGGGAAGCTACTGTAGAATCCAATAATAATGTCGCTACTTTTATCAAAGAACTAGTTCTCAAGCTACCTGAAGGTGAGGATCTCAAATTTCAAGCTGGAGGGTACATCCAAATAGATATACCTGAATATAGTGACCTTGGGTATAAGAACTTTGAAATTGAGAAAGAATATCATCCTGATTGGGATAAGTTTAGAATATGGGATTTAGTCGCTAATAATGATGAGCCAATTTTTAGAGCATATTCAATGGCTAATCATCCTGCTGAGGGTAATAGGGTGATGTTAAATGTCAGGATAGCAACTCCACCACCGCCGCTCTGGAATGATGTTCCACCAGGATTAGCCTCTTCTTATATTTTTAACCTTAAAAAAGGAGATAAGGTTACTGTCTCTGGCCCATATGGGGAATTTTTTATCAAAGATTCAAATAGAGAAATGGTTTACATTGGTGGTGGCGCTGGGATGGCTCCAATGAGGTCACATTTATTCCACTTATTTCATACGTTAAGGACAGGTAGAAAAGTATCTTTTTGGTATGGAGCAAGATCTAAGAGAGAAATGTTTTATGATGAAGAATTTAAAGATATACAGAAAAAATTTCCCAACTTTTCTTACACCGTTGCACTATCAGAGCCTATGGAAGAGGATAAATGGACTGGTCACACTGGATTTATCCACCAAGTTTTGCATGATGAATATCTAGAAAGACATGAAGATCCTACTGAACTCGAATATTATATGTGTGGACCACCACCCATGATAAATGCGTGTGATGCTATGTTAGACAGCCTTGGTGTTGATAAGGAGATGATTGCATATGATAGCTTTGGCTAAATCAAAAACTTTTGATTTAGCACTAAAAGCTCAGTTAATACTGGGCTTTTTATATTTTCAGATAGGATGTTATGATCCAGTAAATTTAATAGAATTAAAGGGGGCCACTATGGGAACAACATATTCCATAAAATTTTCTACCTTTAATGATTCATTAGATTCTTTAAGAATAGCTAACAAAGTTGATTCATTACTTTTAAATATTAATAATCAAATGTCAACTTGGAATAATGATAGTGAAATTTCAAAATTTAATAAATGGGTTTCTTTAGAGCCATATTTTGTATCAAATGAATTTCTAGAAGTCCTCAATACTTCGCTAAGTATATCAAAAAAAACAAACGGATATTTCGATATTGCTATATTCGATTTAATGTCTATGTGGGGTTTTGGGCCTTCACCGAAGCAAGGCACACCAAAAAATAATAGTATTGATTCCGTGTTGCAATTCACTGGGTACGAAAATCTCAACGTAAATAATGACTCAATTTCAAAGTTACATAAAAATGCTAAAATTGATTTAAATGCCATAGCAAAAGGGTATGCAGTAGATAATATATTCGAGTATCTCAAAAGCGAAGGCTTCAAAAATATTTTTGTGGAGATCGGTGGTGAAGTAAGATTTTCATCAAAAATCGGAAAAAAAATAAATTGGAGTATTGGAATTGAAAATCCTCCAGCAAAAACCGGGGACAATCAAAAATTTGCATCTATTCTTAATCTCAGGGATAAATCTGTAGCTACATCTGGAAATTATAGGAATTTCATCAATTTGGATGGTGAAATTTTTGGACATACAATTAATCCAAAAACAGGTTTACCAATAAAAACTAATGTTCTATCAGTTACAGTGATTGCAGAATCTTGCATGGATGCAGATGCATGGGCAACTGCGTTGATGGTTTTGAACTTTAGAGAGGGATATGAAATGATAAAAAAGGTAAAAGGTTTAGATGTTATGTGGATAACTGAGAATAAACAAGGCGATAGACAGATTATAATATCGGGCAAGATTGAAATGGATGAAGTCTTATATCCTATAGCAAGTTTGTAGTCTTGGAACTTTCACTTTCACATTTCCCTTTATTTCCCCCGCAAGTGCTGCAAATTCCATCAGGATTGATACCTCCGCAAGAGCCAGATAACGGTTTCCTGTTAAAAATTACACCTATTGACATTGATGCTACCGCAACACTCAACACTATTACGCCTAATATGATTTCCATTGACATAAATTAATTATAAAATTACCGTATATCATAAAAGATTATATTTCGAGTATGTTTCGATATTTTATAAGAAACATTGTAATTTTGAATAACACATAGAGCAATTATTATGAAACTTAAAAGTTTGTATTTTTTCCTTTCACCCATACTTATGTTTGGTGCTGATGCTGGTCATGCCAATGCTCCTCATTTAAATGGTCAGGACTTGTCTATATTTTGGATTGTACCCTTTGTAGGAATATTATTGTCTATTGCGATATTTCCATTAATTGCCCATGAATTTTGGCATCACAATTTTGGTTTAGTATCACTATTCTGGGCCGTATGTTTAATAGTTCCGTTCGTAATTGCCCAAGGTTTTTCTGTTACTATTTATGAACTTTTGCATGTTGGTCTTTTGGAATATGTGCCATTTATTATTTTATTGCTCGCACTTTTCACAATTTCTGGTGGTGTACGGCTCAGGGGTAAATTAGTTGGGACACCCACCTTAAACACTATCATTATTTTTATAGGAACATCCTTAGCAAGTTGGATGGGAACTACTGGAGCGGCAATGCTCCTTATAAGACCACTGATAAGAGCCAATGCCCACCGCGAAAATAAAGTTCATGTAATTGTCTTCTTTATCTTTTTAGTTGCAAACATAGGTGGTTCACTAACACCCTTAGGTGACCCACCGTTATTTCTTGGCTTTCTTAAAGGTGTTGATTTTTTCTGGACAACGACTGCCATGTTCTTACCAATGTTATTTATGAGTATTTCTCTGTTATTAATATTTTTTGGTTTAGATACTTATTTCTACAAAAAGGAAAATAAGCCAATCCCAGATACTCATGTTAATGAAAGTCTGGGGATAGATGGCTTATTTAATCTCATATTATTGGCTGGTGTCATTTTTGGTGTATTAATATCTGGATTTTGGAAGCCTAATATCCATTTTGAGGTATACCACGTTCATCTTGAGTTGCAAAACATTGTAAGAGACTTATTACTCCTATTTCTTACTTACATGAGCTGGATATTAACTGAAAAGTCAATCCGAGAAGCAAATGAATATACCTGGTTCCCAATTGAGGAAGTCGCAAAGCTATTTGCGGGTATTTTTGTTACGATAATACCTGCTATTGCTATTCTTAAGGCAGGAAGTAGAGGTGCCCTTGCAACTGTAGTATCCTCCGTCTCATCAGATGGAGGAGAACCAATAAATTATATGTATTTCTGGTTAACTGGAATTCTATCAAGTTTCCTAGATAATGCACCGACCTACCTCGTTTTTTTCAATACCGCTGGAGGAAACCCTGTTGACTTAATGGGACCTATGTCTAATACCTTGCTGGCAATATCCGCAGGGGCAGTATTTATGGGTGCAAATACCTATATTGGTAATGCCCCAAATTTTATGGTTAAATCAATATCCGAATCCTCAGGAATTAAAATGCCCAGTTTCTTTGGCTATTTCATAAAGTGGTCAGTTCCAATATTAATGCCACTGTTTATTATTGTGACTTACTTGTTTTTCTAATGAGAATTACAAAAGTAACCACTAGAACAGGAGATTTAGGAGAAACCGGATTAGGTAATGGTGAACGCCTATCAAAAAATAGCTTACGCATCCACGCATTAGGTTCTGTTGATAAGCTAAATTCATACATTGGTTGGACTAAAGTTGAGTCAACGGGAAAAATTGAGGATATCCTAGGCGAAATTCAGCAGGATTTATTCAACATAGGAGGTGAATTGGCTGTTCCAGATGTTGAAATGAATTTATTAACAGAACAAAAGTCGGTTTGGATGGAGAATATGATTGAAAATTTCAATGATAAATTACCCGCATTGACTGAATTTATTTTACCCGGGGGCAATGAGTTATCAGCAAGATTACACTTATCTAGAACTCAATGTAGAGAAACTGAAAGATGTATAATAGGACTAAAGGAGAATGAATTTGTACCAGATAAACATAATAGATACTTAAATAGATTATCTGATTTACTCTTTGTCTTTGCAAGAACTGCACTCATTGAAGATGGTCTAGATGAAAAAAGCTGGGATTACGAATAGAAAAATGAACTATAATAATACACCGATAAATTGGTCAGAAGTAAACAACATTATCCAAAATGCAAATAGGATTATTTTAACTACTCATGAAAATCCAGACGGGGATGGTATAGGAACAGAGAGTGGTATGTTTTACTATCTAAAAGCTCTACATAAAGAAATAAGAATTATTAATTATTCCCCATTGCCATCTGAGTTTAATTATCTCAATAAAGACAGTATTTTTGAATGTTATAATAAAGATATACATGATTCATGGATTAAAGATTCTGATTTAGTTATTATTTTTGATGTTGGAGATTTTAGCCGCGTAAGAACATTAGGTAAAGTAATAAAAAAGTATAACATTGATATCATGAATATTGATCATCACCCACACCCTGATACACATAACTTCACATACAATCTGGTTGATTTGAATGCTGCAGCTACTGGTTGTATGATTTATGACTACATAAAATCTGCTAGTCGAAGTGATGAAATAACTAAAAATAGTTTAGAGGGGATTTACACAGCCGTAATGACCGACACTGGTTGCTTTAGGTACAGCAATACGAATGATAAATGTCATCAAATAGCCATTGAGGCGTTAAATAAAAATGTTGAAACGCACAAAATTTATCAACATATTTATGAAAATAGTTCAAAATCTAGAATGGATTTGATGGGACAATTTTTATCCAATTTGAAGTATGAACTGAATGGAAAATTAGCTTGGTTTTTGATAACACAGGATATGATGTCATCCTCAAATGCAGATAAATCAGATGTTGAAGGATTTTCTGACATTGTTCGTACAATCAAAGGAGTAGAAGTATCTCTAATGATATTCCAAATTGGAAACCATAGTTGTCGAATTAATTTTAGATCTAAGGGTAAAATCAAAATAAATGACATAGCACAAAGCTTCGGAGGTGGAGGTCACGCATATGCATCTGGAGCCATGATTGATGGCGAGTTAAGTAAAACGATAGATAATGTCATAAGTAAAACAATTATATCCGTGGAAAATAAATTAAAGGAGATAGTTTTATGAGAATATACCTCGCAAAAGATGCAGGGTATTGTTTTGGAGTCAGAGATGCTGTAAAACTTGCATATGACTCCGCTGCTGAGCATGGTGAGGTGTACATGCTTGGAACCATTGTTCATAATGAAAGAGTTATAGATGATCTTTCAAAGGTAGGTGCAAAAGTTGTTCAGTCCATTGATGATGTCCCTACTGATAAACCCCTGCTATTTCGTGCTCATGGTACTGCTCCATCTTTATGGGATAAAGCAAAAAAGAAAAATCTAAATCTTATTGATGCAACTTGTCCATTGGTCACTGAGATTCATCATGAGATAAAAGAATTAAATAATGAAGGACGTAAAGTCTTGATTATTGGAGATCATGGACATGATGAGGTTGTTGCAATCGCTGCTCAAATAGATAAACCTATAATTATTTCAACCGTGGATGAAGCAAAGAAGTTAAGGAAGATGAAAAGAGCTGGTGTTGTAAGTCAGTCAACTCAGATGATTGAAAATGTGCAGGAAATTATGACTGTCCTAATGGAAAAAGTTTTTGATCTTCGATTTGTAAATACAATCTGCTATCCAACGAGAAGAAATCATGAACAAATTAAGGAACTGGCTCTTAAATGTGATGTAATGATTGTAATAGGTTCTTATACAAGTGCAAATTCAAAAAGGCTTACTCAGCTCGCATTAGAAAGAAACAAGCGTTCTTATCAGGTTACTTGTTCCAAAGAAATTCAGGTATCATGGTTTAATTTTGATGATGATGTTGGGATTTCTGCTGGTGCATCAACTCCAGATGAGACAATAATCGAGGTAGTAAATAAAGTAAAAGAAATTGGAAAAGTAAAAAAAGAGGTACTTACACATGGGTAAAAATTCATTTGAAGTAAAAATCGGACTAGCAGAAATGCTCAAGGGTGGAGTTATTATGGATGTAACAAGTCCTGAACAGGCAAAAATTGCTGAAGATTCTGGGGCCTGTGCAGTCATGGCTCTTGAAAGAATCCCTGCAGATATCAGAAGGGACGGTGGTATTGCGCGAATGAGCGATCCTGAAATGATAAAAGGTATTCAAAATCAAGTATCAATCCCAGTCATGGCTAAATGCAGAATCGGACATTTTGCCGAGGCGCAAGTATTAGAATCATTGGAGATTGATTTTATCGATGAAAGTGAAGTCCTCACACCTGCGGATGAACATAATCATGTTTGGAAACATGACTATAAAGTTCCATTCGTTTGTGGTTGTAGAAATTTAGGAGAGGCATTGCGCAGAATCGCTGAGGGTGCAGCATTGATTCGAACAAAAGGAGAGGCAGGTAGTGGAAATATTGTCGAAGCAGTACGTCATATGAGAACAGTTATGACAGAAATAAAACGAGTAACAAGGCTTGAATACGAGGAACTTGTAACGGAATCAAAAAATATTGGCGCGCCGCTAGCACTATTACAACAGGTAGCTAAGCTCGGTAAACTCCCCGTTCCAAACTTTGCAGCTGGGGGAATTGCTACTCCTGCTGACGCTTCACTTATGATGCAACTCGGCGCTGAAACTGTTTTTGTTGGTTCTGGAATATTTAAAAGTGACAATCCAAAAGCCAGGGCAGAAGCTATTGTGAAAGCTACGACCAATTATCAAGATTCATCTGTAGTTGCAGAAGTTAGCTCGGGTCTAAAAAAAGCGATGAAAGGACTTGATATGTCAGAAATTCCCAAAGAAGAGAGACTACAAGAGAGAGGCTGGTAATTAACATAGGAGTTTTAGAATTGCAGGGTGATTTTGCTTTGCATCACAAAATTTTGAATAAATTAAACGTAAGTTCTAAACCAGTTAAAAGTGTTAAAGACTTGCAAAAGGTTGAAGGATTAATAATTCCAGGTGGAGAGTCTACAACCATATCGCTACTTATTGATTCATTCAGAATGAAGAATGCTCTTATCGAATTTGGTAGCCAGTACCCCGTAATGGGCACTTGTGCTGGTTTAATTCTTATGGCGAAAAAAGTATATAACAGTCATAT
>MDTD01018914.1_pt1 | contig 10411 bp, 11 predicted proteins | sample 811221 | NCBI WGS metagenome assembly MDTD01 (sample SAMN05326646, study PRJNA326480) | marine metagenome | isolation source: seawater | place: Pacific Ocean: South West | collected 2011
CTACTATACTATCTCTAATCTCTAATTTCTAATATATTTTTGAATAAAAGCAAAAATCATCGCAAACTGGTAATGCTTGTCTTTCAGTGCACTCCCTTGGCTGTGGCCGAATTTGTCTTCAATGTGCAAACACAGATCCTTCTCGTTTTCCCGAAACACACTCACTTCTTTCTTTAGAGTGTGGTAATAGAAATACGGCTCCGTATACGGCACCAATGTATCATTCAAATTAGAATAAATAAACATATGCGGATAGTTTCCGTCACTCACCACGTTTTGAATGGGGCTATAAGACAATATATAATCCGCATTCGGTTGCTTCAGTGGATTCCCCCATTCACTGTGGGATTCAAAGGCCAGCGGATTCTTGGACGACGTCATCACCAAGAATGGGGAGACAAACGGCACGCCCAAGATCGCCACTTTACAGATATCCGGCCTCATGTTCAAAACCGCACCAATCAGCAACCCTCCCGCACTGCGCCCCCATATTGCCAATTTGTCTCGGGAAGTGATTTTGTCTTTGTATAAATAATCTTCAATGATGTAAATGAAATCGTGAAACGTGTTCTTCTTCTGTAACAACATCCCTCGTTTCCTCTGGTCAAACCCCAAGGTTCGATCCCCACTCACTTGTGAAATCACCACCAAGAACCCCATGTCACACAGCGTCAATAGATTACTCGCATTGAAGGTGGAGTCATAGTGATCCCCGTATGCTCCATAGCCATACAGCACGCATTTACAATTCCGCAGTTTCAATCCCTTTTTATACAGAAGTGTGACCTGAATGCTTTTCTGTTTCAAATACACCACTTTCTCAACATACCTGTCACCTCGCCCACTCCCACCTATCCCACCATCACCAACCCTCTCCACCACATGATTCCTTTCCTTGTCTATTTCTAGCATGAACAAGGTGTTCGGTTTGGTAAAAGAAGAACTATGAAAGTAAATCTTGTTTTGTTCAGGTATCACATTCATGACTTCAAAATGGCAACTATTTTGAATTTCACATTTCCCGCCTTTTTCCACGCGACGAAACACCCCCTTGCACATGTCAAACAAAAACAAGCGCGACTCCGACTTCACTCGAACAAAGAAGACAAACATGTCATTCATGTAATACACGTCTTGCACATAGAATCCCTTTGTCTTTTTCTTGAAAAGTATTTCAAAAGTGCGAAAGTCCATCGTTTTCATGAACGTGTATTCCCCCGCATCGTCTCTCAAAATATACCACGTCGCGAAGATGTGATCCACGTATGGATAAGTGACAAAGGCCTTGTCTTTCAACACCGGCTTCTCTATGCATTCCACGGTCTTCTTCCCCCCTTCTTCTTGCTCCAATAGATCCATCACAAAGACCTCGTCACTATGATACGACGACGAAACCAGCACCCCATAAAACTCGCCATGTGTCATATGAATTGTCAACGCACGATGGTCCTTGGACTCATACACCAGTTTCCGGTTGTCGCTGGGTATATGATACATGTAACATGTAGAAGAATTGTAATACTTATTGTGTGCAACATATAGAATCGTCTCGTCGTCGATCCACATGTAATTTTCGCTCATTTGTTTCGTAATATCATGGCGACTCATGGTTTGGTGAATGCTTATGAATGATTCATTCTTTCGGTGCAATGGCACATGTTTGATGCGATTGCTATATACATCTTTCACGAAAAAATGATAATTCCGGTTCCCAATAAAGTCCACACAAAAGGAAAACACCGTGCTTGACGGATTATAGGCGAACCCCTTGATGTCAAAATAGTCAAAGTATTGAGACAACTTATCCACGTTCAGCACGTCATATTGCTTACAAAAGTGACCTATTTTATAATTCTCATACTGCTTCCCCAATTCCTTATACACATAATGATTCGTATCTATATCAATGAGCTCTTTATGCCCCCTTTTCAGCCCCGCTATTTTCCTTTGTAGTTTATGTATCATGGCCTTGCCCAAATGGCGCACACATTCTTGTCGCAACTGCTTCAGTTCTATGAGCCGTTTCCGGTAACCCACGTGTAAGGATGTGCGATTTTTCCCCAGTTTCTTCGCATACTTGATGATTTCGTTGACTTGGCACTTGCCACCCTCTCCACCCTCTCTTCCCTCTCCACCCTCCCCGCTCCCATATAATTCATCCAGCGTGAGAAACTTCGTCGGTTCGTGATTCACCAGCTTCAAGTTCCCATTCTTGTACCTACGTGTTTTATTCAGTATACGACGTTTGGCTTTGTCATATAATTTCTTCGTAATACAATGTTTACGAAAAAGAACCATAAGATTCGTTATACTAATACAATATAAAAAATTGAATCAATATCTTCATATCACAAGTAATATATACACCACCATAATGTTGACAAAAAAGCAGGAAAAAATATTCTCCTCTTCGCTTGAAGAAGCGGAAAAGTCCAATCTTCTCTTCAAACACGGATGCGTGGCCACGTATGGCGGACACGTGATTGCCACTGGGTATAACACCCATAAAAATTATTCCCAGCACGACGAGTTTGTGCACAATCAGTGTAGCTGTCACGCGGAAATGAATGTCATGCGAAAGATTTACTACCGCTACCGAAAGATGAATAAAATCCATAAATTACAGCGAGTCATGAAGCGAACCACCTTGTATATCAGCCGATACTCCAATGCCGGAACAAGCACCAATTCCGCTCCTTGTGCTAAATGTCTAGAAATCATCCAGTCCTTTCACATTCGTAAAATCGTCTTCAACATGAACGATGATTATTTTGAATACAATCCCCGGGATTACACCACGGATCATAAAACATTCGGCGAGTTGACTATATTAGATAGACAAGAAGATCCAATAAAGTCAACCTAACTCTCGCACGCACCATTTTCCACCCCCGTATGTTGTTCCACGCCATCTCCACATGGATCGACCCCCGAAGAACATGAATTACACGGACCCGACCTCGCCACCGGACAAGGCTGTTTAGAAAGGGGAGGCGGTAAGCAATTCTTTTTCATGAGTTTGGTGCGCATGTATTCACTTTGTGGTAACACGTCTAACTTCTTGACCACGTTCACGTACTTGTTTGGGCCACTACACGACGAACTCCCAAAAGCATCACAACTCACCGCATCACCAGGCTCGGCAAAGTTCTGCCCTCCACTTTGCTGGGATTTGCGGGATACATATAAGTCGTAATCTAAGGGGTTCGTATCCTTGACAACAAAATGCGGGTAACCACGTTTCATCCACTTGTGGCGAGTGGCCATGCTTCCATGGTGGTTCTTCACCGATATCGTTCCGTGGAGGGAAAACCCCTTAGAAGAAAAAGAGCGGTATTTGCATGTCCCATCCCCGTAACACTTGCATGGTTCTGCATTCGCCCCAGATGGGCATCTACACGACTTGGCTGGATATTTTGTGGCTGCTTTTCTTTTTAACACGGCTAAAGACATATATATACATTCTTGATATTAAAAATCCAAAATGAAATCTAATCCTCAAAAAAATTGAAAAGTGTTCACAGCAAAAGAATATAGTCATTACTCTATAGTCTCAACATCATGAGCTACAAATCAGCCGTTCAGCAACTCTTTCGCAAGGCGCCCAAAAAGCGGGGACTCCTCAGTGAACTTCCAAACGGATGGATCTACCTGCAGAAGAATGGTTGCGTCTATGATACGTGGAGCGAGGCCCAACGGGCTCACCATCAACAAATGTTAGAAAACAGTCAGAAAGAACGTTATTTACAGGAAATGACAGATCGGTTTCTATCCTACAAAATTCAAGATCTTCAAAAAGATGGCTACGACATGTACGAAATAGAGGACATCTTATACAACATGTTGAATGAAAACGCAGACGACGAATACGATTCCACGTCCGATTACGATTCGGAAGACAGCTATGACTCCTATTAAGTTAGTTCATCTCCTTTTAAGTTCATTCTTTGTTTAAAAAATGAACGCCATTACTAATGGAAACTAATTCCGTAATTTCAATCCGCAGTGAAGACATTATTGAAAACCTGGACTCCATTCTTGAAAACAGCACGATATTTCAAACCAATGCGAATTTAGAATCAATCAATTGCTATATTTTTTATGTAGAAAACAACCGCCTGTTAAACTACAAAAAATATGAAATTCAAGTCAGTGAAAACAAGCTATCGAAGAAGGATCTTTTGTCTCTGGTGCTTAAAAACAATACCTTTTACTCTAAGAAATTTGATCTGGTCGGCATCTATAAATACGAAGTAAATCTTGAAGGTAGCGGTATTAAAGACTTTTGCCAAGACCCCAAAGCCTTTGACTTTATCACTCAATATCACAGTATTCAGGACATTCCTTTTCAGCCATGCATTGAAATCTTCAATGAAAACAATAACATTTCTCTCTTTTTTTCACGCCAACAAAAGGAAGAAGAAACTAAAGACAGTAAAGACAATAAAGACAATAAAGACAACAAAGACAAATTAAAGCCCATCCAACAAAACAAGAATAAAACCCAGAAGAAGGTTAAGTTCAATTTGAAACCAGAAAAGGCCAATGCTCCGACGAAAGGGCAAAACAAGACACAGAAGCAATTGTAAAATGATATAAAGTTTCATCACCATCCAATGCAAGAGACACACCACGATGATCCACGCATTGGATGATGAGTTTAGCACCACACCTTCCCAGACGACTTTCACCGCAAATGGGAATCCATCCTATGACTGGATTTGCACCAATCATAACATGGACGAAAAGCTCGTGCAGTTTTGCTTTCAAAGTGTACTAGATCCGCATATGAATTATGAAAACATGCATTATCATTATACCCATTTGTGGAATCATTGCCCCTCTCATTTGCGCGATAGTTTGCTAAAACTATTTGAATTCAATCGCGACATCCATCATGGAAAAGGATTGAACACATTGAGTTATTACATGCTAGAGGTAATCACGTTCATGACCTATGAAAAAAACCTGATCCCGTTCACTACATACCATGGTATTTTACAGCGAGTATTTCAAGAGTTTTCAACTCCATCCGTCACCCCCTCCAGTTCCACCACCAATCCACAGCTCCCCTATGGATCTTGGAAGGACTTGAAGCACTTCCTCAGCCTTTTCAAGTGGGAACCACATCTCCACATGTATACACACACCAATAAAAATGACATTATTGATGATATTTTGATGACCCATGTGATACCTCAATTGATTCAAGATCGCAAGAACATGAGCATTCAAGAGCCCATAAGTTTGTGTGGCAAATGGATGCCCCGGGAAAGCTGTGTGAGGCACGGATGGTTGGCACGAAAGATTGCTTACTTGTATCATAAACATACTTTCCAAGTGTTTGCTAAAAAGCAGGATATCTATAAAACATACCGAAAACTCATATCAAGTATCAATGCCTATTTAGAGATCCCTCAAAACCACATGTGTAACAGGACATGGGATAAAATCAATTTTGATCATGTAACCTCCAAAACCATGCTAAAATACAAGCGTGTCTTTTTGAATGATGACCCGCACATCAACGAGCATCACCGGAAAGTATGTAGCCAGAATTTCAAGAATTATATTTCCCTGAAAATGAAAAACAAAGACTACAACAAGGCCAATAACATCATGCCCCATGAGCTCGTCAAGAACTTGTTACGCGAGTCTTCCAAAGAAGAAAAGGACCTGATCATCCTTCAATGGGATAATATGATGAAGAAGCTTTTTTCCGGATCCTCGTCCACCCCATCAACCACCAGCTTCCTGAATCGGTGCATTGCGTGCATAGACGTGTCCCCATCTATGTGTCAAGACACGAAGATCCCGCTTCATTCCGCCATTGGTCTTGGTCTCATCACCATGGAAATCAGCACCTTGTATCGCGCCTTTACCTTTTCGGAAACACCCTCATGGATCCGAATCCAAAAGGAAGACACTCTTCATGCAAAGATGCAAGCCATCCGTTGTTCACCCTGGGGAAACACCACCAATATTTATGCGCTCTTTGAAAAGTTTTTAGAAGTGGCCCTGGACAATAAGATTGACGACGACGAAATGCGCGAATATACTCTCGTGGTTTACAGCGACATGCAGTTTGACGCATGTTGTAAAGAAGGAGAACGGTGCCTCATAGATGCGGTACAAGGTCTTTATAGAAAACACGGATACCAGTCCATCCCCTTTCTCTTGTTCTGGAACTTGCGAGCAACGAATCACTTTCCATCTATTCAAACCACGCCCCATTGCCTGAAACTCAGTGGCAACAACCCCACCCTCCTTCAATCTATTGTTTCATTGTCTCTAGAAGAACTCCGCACCATCAACAACTGGACGCTCATCCACAATCAACTCCAATCCCCGCGCTATGATTTGATACCCATTAATTGATGAATTAAATACATTTGTTACAAAATTTAAACGTCCATTTTAATCATTTACATATACATAATTCAATTATGCGAGGTTTATTGACTCGGTTGATACAAAGAAATCAATCTCAATCTCAATCGTCCACCCCAGCACCAGCACGCCAACAACCCGCGCGTCGTCAATTCATGTTTCGATCTCACTCGCAACGCCCCACTACATCGCTCCCAGCACCCGCCACCACAGACCCTCCATCACACGAACCACCATCGCCCCAACCCACGTCTCCTCCATCCCTATTTCCAACCACATTCAACGCCACCACCAACATCAACAACACCCCCATCTTTTCTACACCCTTAGAAAGCAATGAAAGCACCTCCAATTATTACTCTTTGTTTGAATACAATGATTATAACATCCGCTATCATCACAACGAACGTATACACTATGACGACAGTGTTGAAATTATCAATTCTATTTTGCAATATATCTACGAACCCGATTTTGAACCCGAGTTTGAGGAACCTGACTTTGAACCCGAACCTTTCAAAGGGAACGACGACAACACCAAAAACCGCATCATGAAAAATATGCTTGAAGTTCAATACAAAGACGTCAAATATGGGTTGAAAAACGATTCTTGTCCCATATTATATTGCGCCTTTGAAGACAACGATCCCGTTTGTGTATTTAAACCATGTAATCACGGCATTCATCAATCCACGCAAGATCAGTTTTTGTACCATTTTCAAAAATGCCCGCTTTGTAATGTTTCACTGAAGTGAATAAATACTTTCTTTGAAGTATATAAGATGCCCTATAAACCCTATGAAAAATGTGTTGGTATATGCACTGCGTTGATCTTATTATTACTGTGTGTGTGGGTAATATCTATGTTCAAAAAGAATAAGAACCTCACGCTAGAAGGTATGAATAACTTTTACGACAATCGCCCCAAATCTACGACGCACTACAGCGATGAAAATGGCGTGGAAATCACCACCCTCGGGAAATTCGGCAAATGTCTCGTCATCAACAATGAAATCCAATTGTGTGACAAAACCGAGCACATTTACCACGAAATGATCGTACATTTTCCCGGACAATATGTAGAAAAACACATTGAGAATGTCGTGATCATTGGAGGTGGGGATTTAATGACCCTACGGGAGGTCATGAAATACAAAACGCTCAAAAAGGTATTCATGTTAGAACTCAGCGAAGACATTGTCAGCTTATGTAAAAAGTATTTTGATCAATCCGAATTTGAGGAAGATGATCGGGTAGAGATCATTTACGGCGACGCCAACGAGACGATTGAGGACATTCTCCCTGATTATACCAACAAGATAGATCTGGTCATTGTAGATACGACAGAAGACAACGTAGACAACTTGAGTATTGATCAACCCGTGTTTTTTGAAAAATGTTTCAAGTTACTCCACAAAGAGGGTGTGCTCGTGAAAAATGGATTGTTCTTCAAACACTTCTTCCAAGACTTTAAAGATTTGCATACCATATCCTATAACACATATATTCCCTATTTCCAAGAAAAATATGTCTTCACGATTGCGTCCAAGCCGACCTATGACATCCGGAAAACGGAAGTACAAACCAGTCGCTGGGAATATTATAAGATTCCCACCAGATTCTATAAAATGAAAGATCACAACAAGTACATTATATACGAGGATTATATAGATACAAAAAACGAGGAAAAAGACACTCGATCCACATCATACAACAAAGAATCAAGTACGACCAAAGCCAATGTGACCAAAAAAGATAACGAGAAACGCGACAATATGAGCTATAAAGACGACGATCATTTCAAAAACCTCTTATAACGAGCGATTGATGAACTCTATTTTGAATACCGACGATTTTCCTTTTTCAAAATACTTTTCCATAAATGCTTTGTTTTTTTGATAATCCAATTGCTTACAGGAAAACAGGTCCACATGCATGCACTTTTGTTCGGGGTATGTATGAATAGATATATGCGACTCTTTCAAAATCCCAAACCCCGTGTATCCGTGATAATGATGCTGGCGAACCACATCATTTTCTTTGAATCCCAGGTAGCTATAATTGTCTTGTAATCCCATACTCGATAACCCAAACACATCCCATGGGCTTCCATTGTCTTGTCTCTCCACGTAGGTGGACGGAAACACATACATCTCGGGTCGCTTCACAAGCGTGTGGTGATTGTAATTACACCAATCCTCCACCATGCGAACTCCCAACTTTTCATCCTTTAAAATGGGCAGTAATTCGTGATACTTCACGTTTAACATAATATGTGTCATTGGAAGATTGTATTATATATATGTATTGATTTTTTAAATCAAATATCGTCAAAATTAATCTCGCATGTGTCACTATCTTCGCCACTCCCCCCGCCTTCACCCTCGCCATCGCCATCGCCCCCCACCCCTTCTAGCTCATTCGCCACACTTTCATCATAGGAAAACACGATACCTATGTCATCGCTACCCCCGCTTCCGCCCACGCTTCCGCTTCCACCACCACTTCCGCTACCCCCCCTTCCACCACCCAACTCGCCCCCCATGATTTGCTGTTGTTCGTATTGCAACAACGCACTCACATTGGTCTTACACTCTTGCACCAAACGCGTCTTCTCTTGATGCGTATAGATTTCTAACAAGTCGGCCTTTTGTAGTTTATCAGGAAGGATCGTTTCCCACGATCGGCACCCAATGATGACCCAACACCCGCACGTGATCAAATTGCTATGTTTGTTACGCCCGGAGAATTTATAGCGGATAAATCCCAACCGTTCTTTCCCATCATGACACAACACGATCACCTGACCATTTCCAATCATCTTTGTCACAATTCCGTATTTTTCATCGTCGTGTTCAATCATTCGCAACTTACGCATCATCAACCCTGCATTCTCATTCAGATTTTTCCGCGCCCCTTTCTTCGCACGATTGCCACCGATTTTGTTTTTCACCATCTCAAGACAAATACTCCATAAATCTGTTGAAAAGTGTTTATATTTATTGTATTTCGTATATATAAATGAGGTATATGCATCATAAGATAGTGTCGTACCTTAGGAAACATAAGCGACCATTGTATCAAAAACTTGTCCTTTTTCTGCTGTCAAAGCACAATCAAACCCAAAAAATCAACATCAAAATAAAAAGAAATCAATATCAAAATAAAAAACGAAATGAAACCAAAGGCAAACTCACAGCATGAGTTCCTTCAACTTTCTCACATTTTCTTCGTGCACAATCATAGAATTCCTGCGCAAATAATCATAGTGCAATGAATCATTCAAAGAAAATGTGAACCATCGCATCTTAGATAGAGCCAAATTCTTTTTGTTCATCATGATAAATTTAAAGCAAATATAGGATATGGCGTACAAGTCCCAGGTTTTGGTAGCATTGTTCAGTATGTCTTTGATATGTGTCTTGTAGGGAAGACCATTCACGAACTTTTCTTCATAATGCGTGTAGACAACTTTGATGTAGTTACGCCGATCTTGTTCCTTTTTCAAATACAAGGGTTTGTTTTTATCATTGTCGTAATAATGTTCAATGATTTGAATCAGTGTTTTGCGATCCATTTCCCTTTCTTCCCTGACGAAATAAGACAAAATATAATGCTCCACCGGCCAATAAAAAAACCGCGTGGGATCCCAAATAGAAAAAAAGTGTTTCAAATACTTCATGTTCAATTGGTTGTTTTTGTAGTACATCTTCTTGGTCATGATGGAACGACCAAAGTCAATGACGTGCATTTTGTTGTCTTCCGAGGCAACCAATACATTTTTCATGTTCAAATCATTATGAATCACACCGTGATCAGACAATAACCCCACCGCCTTCACCATGAAGCAATAATAATCCACCATTTTCTGAAGATGCGCATAAGGATTCGGTGAACGATGCTTATACAAGTAATCATATATCGTTTGAGACTCCACATAGGCGGCATATAATATCTTGTATTTGTCTACATGTTTGTATTTTTCATCCGAAAAGAAATGACATTCCTTGTATTTTTCCAC
>MDTD01070523.1_pt1 | contig 10411 bp, 8 predicted proteins | sample 811221 | NCBI WGS metagenome assembly MDTD01 (sample SAMN05326646, study PRJNA326480) | marine metagenome | isolation source: seawater | place: Pacific Ocean: South West | collected 2011
CGTGGATCTCTCATTGTGTGTTGTTGTTTCGCGATCAGCAAATTACTGCCAGAGAGTTGGTTAAATTTAGTCAGCACTTCGGCGACCTTGATATCGCACCGCCAAACGAAAACGGGCAGGTAGGTGTCGACGGTTTTCCAGAAGTGCTCGTGCTGTCAAATGTCAAAGAAAACGGCCGGCCTATTGGTGCGCTCGGCAACGGCGAGGCGCAGTGGCACACAGATATGAATTATATCGATCAGCCCCCCTTAGGCAGTGTTTTGCTTGGTGTTGAGGTCCCCGATCAGGGTGGTAATACTGGGTTTTGTAATATGTACGGTGCTTTGGAAGAGTTGCCAGATTTGCTCCGCCGGCAGATTGACGGCCTTCAAATCAAGCACGATAGCTCAACTAATAGTGCCGGCCTCCTTCGCAAGGGTGCAGATTTGGTCACCGATGTTACGGCTTGCCCTGGCGCCGTCCATCCTATTGTCCGTACCCATCCGGAAACCGGACGCCAGGCGCTTTACCTCGGTCGGCGTCGGAATGCGTATATTATGGGTCTTCCTGCAGCAAATTCGGAGGCATTGCTTGACGATCTGTGGGCTCACGCTACACAGCCAAAATATGCTTGGCACCATAAATGGCGAGAAGGTGACGTGATAATGTGGGATAACCGTTGTGTTATGCACAGGCGTGATAGTTTCGACGAAACTAAGCGGCGTATTATGCATCGGACTCAGATTAAAGATGATCAGCTGGTTCAATAGAATGCTTTTCGAATAAGGTTGGCGCCGCTGAAAATCATTAAAATAAGTATGAGTATACGGAAAAGCGAATCGTCCATATAACGTCGAACACCTTGGCCAACAAGTTGGCCTACAAACATCGGTATCGACGCGACAGTCGACCAAAACAACAATTGCAGTGTAAAAAATTTGTAACTAGAGAGGAAAAAGATCAAAGCTAACACAGCTGTTAAATAGCCAATACCAACAGCGCAGATGAAGCGCTCCTTAGGCAACTTGAGTGCTACCATGTAAATAAGAACAGGAGGCACAAGTCCAGATATTCCGGCGATGACGCCTCCGGTTAGCCCGACTGGTATTCTAATACGTCGAGCGGTTCTTGGGTTAAGGTACCAATCTGGCTGGTTGTAGATAAGAAACGCGAAGGCTACCACCAACACTCCGACAATCCCGGAAATTAGGGTAGGGTCCACTGAAGTCAGCACCTTAGCTCCGAAAGCAACCCCTGGAAGTATGGCTATATATAGGGGCTTATATTCTCGCCAGGTCTCGGTTACAAACGCATTGCTGCTTACCTGCCATATATTTGCAATCAGTACCGGAACTGTCATCAGTGCTACTGCTGTTGAGATATCAACAAAAATTGCTGCTAGAGAAACAGAAACCAGAGCGAGACTAATTCCGGAGGCTCCCTTGCAAAATCCACCAGCCAGCATGGCAATAGCAACACCGACTATAATCCATGGTTGTTCAACGGGCATAAATTGTCCGGTGTTCACATTTCAAAAAGTGATTATGATGTAGCACGTAATCGTGAATATTCCCTAGATTTTTAAGCCTACATTGGGGGCCAGTTAGTGTCAGGAGGTAATATGCCAAAATTTGCAGCTAATTTGACAACGATGTTTCCCGAACTTGAGCCAAGAGATCGTTTTGGGGCCGCCGCTAAGGCAGGGTTTAAGGCAGTGGAATTTCTGCGGCCCTATGATTTTAAAAAGACAGTGGTTAAATCATGGCTCGACGAAAATGGGCTTGAATTCTTGCTTTTGAATACTCAGCCGGGTGAGGGTGATGCTGATCGTGGCTTCGGAACTCTGCCAGGACGTGAGGCTGAATTTCGAAAGGCTTTTGATTTGGCATTAGAATATGTGACCCATCTTGAAGGACGGTTCATCCATGTTACGGCAGGGCGCGTCCCGAAAGGCATAGCTGTAGAGGCATGTGAAGAAACATTTATAAGAAACTTAATGGTGGTGGCCCCAGTTGCTGAAGCCGAGGGCATCACTCTACTTTTAGAACCACTTAACACTTTAGATGTGCCGGGATATTTACACACAACTACAGACCACACTCGAAAACTGATTGGGGCTACTCACGCGCCAAATGTCGCATTGCAATACGACTATTATCACATGCAGATTATGCAGGGCTCACTCGCAGCAAATCTTGAAGCAAATCTTGACATCATACGGCATGTGCAATTTTCGAGCTTGCCGGGGCGTCATGAACCGCAACATGGTGAAGTCAATCTAGGCTTTTTGTTCGAACACCTTGATAGCGTGGGGTATAACGGTTGGGTGGGCTGCGAATACGGCCCTAAAGGCGATAGTTGGGATGGACTGAGCTGGGCTACACCTTATGGGTTCAATGCGGAGCGGTAATGATGCCAAGTACGATGAAAGCACGGGTTAAGTGGGTCGAGAAGAGAACTTTTTTGGGGGAGTCAGGCAGCGGGCACAGTTTAGTGATGGATGGCGCGCCAGATGCTGGCGGTCGAGATCTTGGTATACGTCCTATGGAGACACTGCTTTTAGGCATGGGTGGGTGCACGGCATTCGATGTTATCCATATTTTGGAGAAAGCCCGAGAAACCGTCATTGATTGTGAGTTGGAGATCGAAGCTGATCGCGCGGAAGAAGACCCCAAGGTATTCACGCAAATAAATATACGTTACATAGTGACCGGCAAAAATTTGTCACGTGATAAGGTCCAGCGGGCTGTGGACTTGTCGGCGGAGAAATATTGTTCTGCTTCTATCATGCTTGGTGAGGTAGCAAATATCAGTCATGAAGTGGTATTGAGAGATTTATGAAATTCGTTTTTATAAAGGTAACTTGAGAAGGGCGCGTACAATTTTTTTAGTTTTTTCGCTAAATAAAGTGGATGAATAAAATGAACCAGCCGCCCTTTTTGATATTTCACTCAAAGAGGGGTATGGCGCAATTGTTGCCGCCATAGCACTTACCTTCAGCTTCTGGGAAATTGCTAGCGCCCAGGGCAATATTAATTCGCCTGCCCCCGCACCGGCGATTGAGCAACCCAGTATTTTACCTCGTTTGTCACTGAGTACCTTAATGATTCCCTCTGGCGTGCGCTCAGCGACGGCACGGTCATTATCCGCAAGGCTTAGTCGAAGGATACGAATGCCACTACCCTTTTGTTCAAGTGCCTCAGATTGGCTCATGCCAACTTGCGCTATTTCTGGGTCTGTATAAGTAACACGCGGTAAAGCAGTGTAGTTCACACGCGCATAAAGCTTGAAAAGAATGTTGCGAATGACAATACCTGCTTGATAACTTGCAGCATGTGTATACTGCGGGCCGTTAATGACATCGCCAAGTGCATATACTCTTTTATTGGAAGTTAAGAGCCTCTTATTCGTCAATATGCCATTTTGCTCATACTCTATTCCTCCAGCTTCAAGATCTAAACCCGTGAGATTAGGTACACGTCCTGCTGCTATTAATAAATGCGACCCCTCTAGGGGCTTTGCTTGGTTGGAGCAGCTTGATACAATTATTACGCTATTATTTTTCTGTTTGGCCGCCGTAATTTTTGCGTGCTCTTTGATCTCTATTCCCTCTTCCAATAGTTGTTTTTTGACGACCGTGGCAAGCTCGGGATCCTCTTTGCTGAGAATCGTGCCTTCATCTAAGACTGTAACTTTAGCACCAAGCCTTCGATAGGCTTGTGCAAGCTCACACCCAAGTGGTCCGCCACCGACAACAATTAGGTGCGATGGCGCCTCTTTTAAGTGAAAGACAGTTTCGTTGGTAAGGTAAGAAACGTCGTTTATACCCTCTATAGGAGGGACTCTCGGCGACGAACCGCTCGCAACAACAAATTTTTTCGCTCTTATACGGACGTTGCCAGCCACTACTTCGCGGGGATCAACGAAGTGTCCCTCTTCCTGAATTACATTTACGCCTAGACCTTCATACCGTTGGATAGAGTCATTGGGTGCGATGCTGGCTATAACATCATGTACGTGTTTGTGGACTGATTGGAAGTCGATATTAGGCGATAAACCTGCGATACCAAATAGTGATGCTTTACGCGCCGTTTGCGCGGCCTTGCCTGCAGCGATGAGTGCTTTTGAGGGAACGCAGCCACAATTAAGGCAGTCTCCACCCATCTTGCCACGTTCCAAAAGGACCACGTTTGCACCCAACTGCGACGCACCTGCCGCGACTAGAAGACCGCCTGATCCAGCACCAATAATGCAAATGTCTGGTGTAAGTAATTCAGCCATTGATTAACTTTCCGCTGTTATCAGTTTTTAATGAAAACATATTTTGCTCCATATATTGATCGGTACGGCTTATGGAACTGCATGTGATAATACGAAACGATTACAATCGGGTTGAGTCATCTCCTAGCATCTTACTAGTTATTTCAAAGACATTGCGAGATATCTCTTTGGTATTGAGAATATTTTCCAAGCACTTTTTGACAAGCAATTGTCTTTGTTTATCCAAACACCGCCAGCGTGATAATGGCATCAAGAGCCTGGCGGCGATTTGAGGATTAATAGTATTAAGCTCAATAATTTGCTCGGTAAGAAATGCGTACCCCGCACCGTTCTTAGCGTGGAATTGAACTTGATTGGAATTGCTGAATGCACCGATAAGCGCGCGAACCCTGTTTGGCGATTTAATTGAGTAGCTATCATTTTGCATTAATTCTTTTATTCGGGTTAGCGTACCATGTTTGAAGGATGTCGCCTGTAACGTAAACCATTTGTCTATAACCAAAGAATTACCTCGCCATTTCCTATGAAATATTTTCAGTGCTTCGTCTCGTTCGGGAGCACAACAATTATTCAATGCAATAAGCGAACCCATACAGTCTGTCATATTAGACGAGTTATCGAATTGTGCTTTGGCGATTTTTACAGTGTCGTGCCGATTAAGCGCAGCAATGTAGTAAAGAGCTACATTCCTTAGGCGTCTTTGAGCAACTTGGATAGCAGTGTAACGGTAGGTTTCTCTCGTGGTGTGGCGCTGGTAGACCCTGAATAGCTGTTTTTCAAGTCTTTTGGCGATTTGTTCACGAATAGTTTCGCGAGCTATATGAATGCCATCAATGTTTATTGGCTTTTGAATATCTGCAAGTTCGGTTTCTAGCGGCAACCCTAATATTTCGGCAACCAGCGCCGGGTCTGTTTTTTCATCCTCAAGCAGTTCCCTTAAGGAGTCAGTATATACCTTAATATTTTTTTCTTTCGGTGGTCCATCATCAATTGTTGTAAAAATCAACCGTTTGGCCAGTATCTGCGATGCTTCCCATCGATTAAAAGGGTCATCATCATTTCTCATGAGAAAAGCAAGTTTTTCTGATGAAGGGTTTTCTTTTGATAACCACTCTATCTTTACTGGGGCCGAAAAATTACGGAGTAGAGATAGTTTGGGCGGACTACTTATATTTTCAAATGTGAACGACTGCTTTCTTCTCTTTAATTCAAGAATTTTTTCGGTTGCGCCGTCTGCACTGAGCGGTGTTCGATCTCCATCAGCGTTTAGCAAGGCAACGCGAATAGGAATGTGAAGGGGCTTTTTTTCGGTCTGTCCCTGGGTTGGTTCTGTGAGCTGATGAATAGTCAAGGTGTAAGATTGCTTATCCTCGTTAAATGTGTCACCAACGAAAAGTGTAGGGGTCCCAGACTGTGAATACCAAATACGGAATTGACTAAGATCGAAATTATTAGCATCTTCCATTGCAGAAACAAAATCATTACAAGTGACCGCATGGCCATCGTGGCGCTCAAAATAAAGGTCCATTCCTTTACGAAAACCGTTTGCACCCAATAATGTGTGCATCATTCGGATAACTTCAGCGCCTTTTTCGTAAACCGTTGCGGTATAGAAATTATTTATCTCTATGTATGATTCGGGTCGGATAGGGTGGGCTAGTGGGCTTGCATCCTCTGGAAACTGCCGCGCACGCAGTGTTTTTACCGCCTTGATGCGCTCCACGGCTGCTGAAGACATATCAGCAGAAAATGCTTGGTCACGAAAGACCGTTAGTCCCTCTTTGAGGCTGAGTTGGAACCAATCGCGGCAGGTCACTCTATTGCCAGTCCAGTTGTGGAAATACTCATGTGCAATTATCGACTCAATCAGAGCATAATCCATGTCAGTCGCAGTTTCAGGATCGGCGAGAACATATTTGTCATTGAAGAGGTTAAGACCCTTATTCTCCATGGCGCCCATGTTAAATGCGCTTACGGCTACGATCATGTAAACATCTAAATCATACTCAAGACCAAAAACTTCCTCATCCCATCTCATCGCCTTGATAAGACATTTCATAGCATGACGCGCCTGTACTTCTTTCCCAAGGTCAACGAATATTTTAAGCGCTACGTTACGTCCTGATGCGGTTATAAATTCATCTTGCAAGCAGCCAAGATTCCCTGCAACCAATGCGAAAAGATACGATGGTTTTGGGTATGGGTCTTCCCATAATGCTAAGTGTGTCCCATCTCTGAAAGTCTTGGTGTTGGTACAATTTCCATTTGAGAGAAGTATTGGGTACTTTTTTTTATTTCCGGTTATTTGTGTTCTGAATCGCGCAAGAATATCTGGTCGGTCCAAGTACCAAGTAATGCGGCGGAAGCCCTCGGCTTCACATTGGCTACAGAAGATCCCATTTGATTTATAGATTCCCTCAAGCTGGGTATTTTTTTGGGGTTTTATAATTACAGAAGTCTTTAGGATAAATTTCTCTGGCGGGTCACTGATAACGAGTTCATTTTTTGTAACCGTATATTTTTCGCTTTCCAACTTATGTCCATCAATTGCAACCCACTGAGTTTTGAGTTGTTCACCATTAAGTACTAGCGCCACATGTGGGTGACCGGCAGTTGGATTGCGGTGTACTTGGAGTTCGGCTACTACCTCAGTGGAGGTTTCCCCAAGCTTAATATCAAGAAACACGTCATCTATCAGAAAGGCCGGTTGCTTATAATCGACTAGTAAAATAGGAATTGGGCATTCGGTCTTCATTTCATTCTGCCCAATGGGGTAAACCGGTCCGTTTCCTCCAGCTCACCGTGACAGAAAGCTCGTTTTGTTTCGACCATGTGCACCAGGTGGGCATGTACAGCTCGACAGGCGCCTCGGTAAAGCCGTGGGTCTAATCCTTTGTACATCTCAGCAACCAGCATCTCTACACTCTCAAGCCCTTTTTCAAGATAAGTACTTATTTGTTTTTCACGGTCCCGGCGATGGGCAATGAGCTTACTGACGTAGGCATGAGGTTTATCGATAAAAGTCCCGTGATTTGGCCAATATCGTGTTTCACTTCGCTTTAGCAATTTCTCGAGTGAACGGATATAAGAGCCCATATCTCCGTCGGGAGCTGAGACAACTGTAGTTGACCATCCCATTACGTGATCCCCACTAAAGAGCACATTGTTTTCTTTAAGAGAATAGCAGAGATGGTTGGAAGCATGGCCGGGTGTATGCACTGCTTCAAGAGACCAGGTTTTGCCGCGGATGATGTCTCCATCATTCAAAAAGACATCTGGTTGAAAGTCGTAATCGCCGTTTCCGACACCGAATTCAAGTCCTCGATCTTTGCCGTGCTGTCCGTAGCCATAGGTAGTGGCTCCAGTAGCAGGTTTAAGGAGTTGGGTGTTAGGGGAATGGTCAGAATGGGTATGTGTGATAAAAATATGAGTAATGTTCTCGCCTTTTGTGGCGGCCAGTATCGCATCTACATGTTTTTCGTCGAGTGGTCCCGGGTCAATCACCGCCACGTCACCATGCCCAACGATGAAGGTGCCTGTACCACGGAAGGTAAATGGACTGGGGTTTTCAGCAATCACCCTGCGGATTAAGGGGGATAGAACATCTGGTACGCCATATTCGAAATTAAAATCTCGTTTGTGGGGAATTATTACTCGTTGTCCCATATATAAAAGCCCTCTTTATTATCATTTGCATTAGGCTTCATCAATTGTCCCTGTCAAGGGTATCGACTAAGTTATAGGCAGTTTGGATTGTGGGGATAGTCAGGTACCCTAAATTTAGCATTCGTTTTCAATAAGAGGTATAATTAATGTTTACAACGCGTCCAGAACTACTCGGCACTTTTGGCATGGTGTCTACCACTCATTGGCTGGCTTCGGCTGCTGGAATGTCGATGCTTGAGAGGGGTGGAAACGCTTTTGATGCTGCAGTTTGCGCAGGATTTGTTTTACATATTGCTGAACCTCACCTTAATGGTCCAGGGGGTGATATGCCTGCGATAATTCACGTTGCAGGTGAGCAGGAACCTAAGGTTGTCTGTGGTCAGGGGCCCGCTCCAGCGGGTGCTACAATGGCGTATTATCGCGATAAACTTGGTCTCGAGCTCGTGCCAGGCACCGGCCTTTTGGCGACGGCAGTACCGGGTGCAGTTGATGGTTACCTATTGATACTGCGGGATTATGGTGCTCTCGACCTTGAGGATGTTCTTGCTCCGGCGATCTACTATGCAGAGCATGGCGCACCTATCGTGCCTAATGTCCACAATACCATAAGTGGCGTGAAAGAGATATTCCGTAATCATTGGCCTACCTCACAGCCAATATATATGCCAAATGGGGAGGTGCCGAAGCCGGGGTCCCTTCTAGGGAATGAGGGGATTGCCAAGACTTGGACGCGATTGATCGCTGAGGCTAAGTCAGCGGGGGGTGATCGGCAGGCGCAGATCGAAGCAGCAAGGGATACTTGGGGCAACGGTTTTATTGCTGAAGAAATCGATAAATTCTGCCGTGAAAATGAAGTCATGGATGCCTCAGGAAAGGCTCATCGTGGCGTGCTTACTGGCGATGACATGGCTAAATGGCGTGCATCTTATGATACTCCGTTAACGTATGATTTCTGTAATCACACTATTTTTAAAATAGGTCCTTGGAGCCAGGGGCCCGTTCAACTCCAGCAACTAGCTTTGCTGAAAGGGCTCGGGATCGAGGACATGGATACTGAGGGTAGCGAATTTATTCACGCGGTAACTGAATGTGCAAAACTCGCGTTTGCTGACCGGGAGACGTTCTACGGTGACCCAAAGTTCGTGGATGTACCAATGGATATATTACTGTCGGATCCTTATAATGATGAAAGACGTAAACTGATTGGTGAAACCGCCTCACTGGAGTTCCGGCCTGGCCAGGTGGATGGATATGGAGGTTCTGTAAACTATCAAGCTGCCATAAATAGCGCAGCCATTGCAAGGTCAAATCTGGCTGGCATTGGCGAGCCTACTGTTGGTCGACCATCAAATGGAGATACCTGTCACATCGACGTCATTGACAAGGATGGTAATATGATCGCAGCAACGCCTTCCGGCGGCTGGTTGCAAAGCTCCCCGGTCATCCCAGCACTCGGCTTTTGCCTAGGCTCACGTATGCAGATGTTTTGGCTCGAGGACGATAAGCCGGCGAGCTTAATGCCTGGGAAACGTCCGCGGACAACCCTCACCCCCTCCATGGCATACCGTGATGGAGAGCCCTACATGGCATACGGTACGCCAGGAGGAGATCAGCAGGATCAATGGCAGACAAATTTCTTGATCAGGCATGTAGCACATGGTCTTAACTTGCAGGAGTCAATTGATACGCCTTCTTTTCATAATGAACACCACCCAAGTTCATTTTATCCTCGGCAGGCTTTGCCTGGGCGTCTTGTGATTGAGGGAAGGTTTTCAGAGAACACCCAAAAAGATCTCAAAAACCGTGGTCACGACCTTGAGGTTGCAGGTGATTGGTCCGAAGGTCGAATGTGCGCGGTAGCGCTTGATAGAGGCATTCTGAAAGCTGCTGCTAATCCACGCGGAATGCAAGGCTATGCTGTTGGCCGGTAGGGCTCTTTTATGCTGACTTCGGTACCAACCAATCTAATAACTGGATTTCTTGGTGTTGGGAAGACAACCGCCATTCGCTCTATTTTAGGTCGCAAACCGCCCCATGAGGAATGGGCGGTAGTGGTCAACGAATTCGGAGAAATTGGCATAGATGGTACTATGTTCGATGGAGAATCTGAGCAAATCCGTATGGTGCCGGGTGGATGCATATGTTGTGTATCTAATGTTGCGATGGGAGTGGCCCTTACAGATCTTATACGACGTCAGCGACCAGACCGAATCCTTATTGAGCCCACGGGTCTTGGTCACCCCGCTGGTGTACTAGACCTATTACGTAGGTCCGAACAAGCTGGTCAAATTGACTTGCGTGCAACGTTGTGTCTAGTAGATCCGCGGAGGATTCAAGAGCTGAGTCTCAGTGAGTCCCAGGTCTTTCAAGAACGTAAACATGATGCACTTGTCCTTCAATAGTTACAGGAATAATAAAATCCGGATTTGGGATTGCTTTGAAGGAACTGTGAACCTAAGAAAACGAACGAATCCAAAATAAAGGA
>MDTD01083142.1_pt1 | contig 10411 bp, 9 predicted proteins | sample 811221 | NCBI WGS metagenome assembly MDTD01 (sample SAMN05326646, study PRJNA326480) | marine metagenome | isolation source: seawater | place: Pacific Ocean: South West | collected 2011
CGCGAGCTGAATGCGGGCTACTTCCTGGGCCTCGCGGACTACTACGACCGCATCGAACTGCCTGCCGCGTCGGCGCGCTATCTCGGGATGGCCGCCGAGTTTGAAGGCACGGCCGCGGCCGCGACCGCCCAGGAGCGGCTCTCGGCCGTTCCCGCCAACGCCGTCGCCGAGGCCAAGAGCCTGGAGGCCGAAGGCGAATGATGCGGGCTCTGGTTCCCGCTCTCCTTGCCAGCCTTGCCGGGCTGCCGGGGTGCGCGTACCAGTTCATCCGACCCGACGTCGGTCAGGGCCAGCTTCTGCACGTCCCGACCACCATCAATGACACGCGCTGGCGCGGGATCGAGGTCGCCAGCACGCGCTCCCTGCGGCAAGAAGCGGTCAGCCAGCTCGATCTGGAGATCGGCCACGCTTCGGCCTATGACCTCGTGCTGAAAACCCGCTTTGTCGAGGTCGAACGACGCGCCAGCGTCGGGAACCGCGACGGCGGCTACTCCGTGGGCGCGGCGCGCGTCCGACTCGAATGGGAACTTGTCACTCCTTCGGGTGAATCTCTGTCGCAGGGCACGGTCCTGCGCGAACTCGAATTCCTGACCGCTGGCGAGGAGAACCTCGCCTCGGCCGTCGCGGAGATCGTCGACGACATGGCCGAGCAGATCATGCTCGAGATTGGCGCCGACCTCAGCTCCGCTCCGGCGACACAACGATGAACGACCAACAGAATCCTCAACCGTCCGGCGATTCCGGCGAAGGCGCTCCGCGCCGTTCGTCGCTGCCGTTCGCGATCATTTTCCTGGCACTGCTGATCTTCATGGCAGTCAAGGGAAGTGAACGCGGCACTGACGAGATCACCGAGGACGCGCTCCTCTACGAGCTGTACACCGGCGGGGTCGCCGACATCGTCGCCAAGGATGGCGACAACAAGTTTGTCGGCACGCTGCGGGCGAATGCCAAGCGTGAGAAGGACCAGCCGTTCACGGTGCGCGTCGCCGCGCGTAGTGAAGTCCACGAAGAGGTCAAGCGGCTGAAGGCCCAGGCCCAGCTCCTTGAAAGCCAGCCGCTTCGTCTGTCGCAGATTGCCGAGCGGCGCGACCAGGGAAGCCTGCGTCCGCGCGAGCTGTTCGTGCTTTCGGTTCGCGAGCCTGCCAACCCGAAGGACCCGAACGGCATCGTGGTTCAGCGGCAGGAGGCATTCCTCACCTACGTCGACTCGGAAGGCCTGCACTACGCCAAGCTCGCCGGGGATCAGAGCACGCTAGACCTCGCCAAGGTCTACGCCACCTTCGACGGGGTCGATCTGCCCATCACCGAGCGCTCCTTCGACCTGGTCGATGGCCTGAAGACGGAAGGCACCGGCGCCTTCATGATGTTCCTGTTCAGCTTTGGCCCGATCCTGCTGTTCATCGCGGTGATCTGGTGGTTCATGTCTCGCCAGATGCGCGGTCAGGGCCAGGGGCTGCTCAACTTCGGGCGCTCGCGCGCGGTGGTCTACAACACCGAAAATCGCACCGGAGTCACCTTTGCCGACGTCGCCGGCATTGAAGAGGCCAAAGAGGAAGTCGCCGAGATCATCGAGTTCCTCAAGAACCCCGAGAAATTCAAGCGGCTGGGTGGCCGGATCCCGCGCGGCGTTCTGCTGGTCGGCTCGCCGGGTACCGGCAAGACACTGCTCGCCAAGGCGATCGCGGGCGAGGCGGGCGTTCCCTTCGTCTCGATCAGCGGCTCGGACTTCGTCGAGATGTTCGTGGGTGTGGGCGCCAGCCGCGTCCGCGACCTCTTCGATCAGGCCCGCAAGTCGGCGCCCTGCATCATCTTCCTCGATGAGATCGACGCGGTCGGCCGCAAGCGTGGCTCGGGCATGGGCGGCGGCAACGACGAGCGCGAACAGACGCTCAACGCCATCCTGGTCGAGATGGACGGCTTCGGCACCGACGTCAACATCATCGTCATCGCCGCAACCAACCGCCCGGACGTCCTCGACCCGGCGCTGCTGCGCCCGGGCCGATTCGACCGCGAGATCGTGATCGATCTGCCGGACGTCAGCGGCCGCGAGCAAATCCTGCGGGTGCACACCCGCTCGGTCAAGCTCGCGCCCGAGGTCAACCTGGCCGATATCGCGCGCGGGACGCCTGGCTTCTCCGGCGCCGAGCTCGCGGCGCTGGTCAACGAAGCGGCCATCATCGCGGCCATGAAGGAGCACGCCTACGTGCGCCAGGAAGACCTCGAAGAGGCTCGCGACAAGGTGCGCTTTGGCCGCGCCAAGAAGTCGCGCGTCATGGAAGAGGAAGACAAGCGCATCACGGCCTACCACGAAGCCGGACACGCGCTGGTTAACCTGCTGCTCGATCACACCGAGCCGCTGCACAAGGTCACGATCATCCCGCGCGGGATGGCTCTCGGGGTCACGATGTTCCTGCCCGAGAAGGACCGGCTGCACTACACGCGCAATCAGGCGCTGGACAGCCTCGCGGTGAGCTACGGCGGCCGCGTCGCCGAAGAGGTGTTCTGCGACGACATCACCTCCGGCGCGACTTCGGACATCCAGCACGCGACGGGTCTGGCACGCGCGATGGTGACGCGTTGGGGCATGTCCGATGCCCTGGGGCCGATCAACCTGGCCGAGCGTTCCGGCTCGGACTTCCTCGGCAACGAGATCAGCATGGGCCGGGATCACTCCCCCGCCACCGCCAAGCGGATCGACGAAGAGGTCGAGCGCATGCTGCGCGAAGCCCAGGATCGCGCTGAATCGATCATTCGCGGCAACGTCGAGGCGATGCACCGCATCACCGAGGCCTTGCTCGAGTACGAGACGATCTCCGGCGAAGAGGTCCGGCGCCTCTACGAGGGCACGCCGCCTTCGGAGCTGCGCCCGCGCGGCAATGGGCCGAGCGAGGCCGGCTCGCCGCCTCCGCTGCCGCCGACCGCCCCGGAAACGACGGGACCGGCTCCAGTCACTCCGCCCCCGGCTCCGCCGGCACCTCCGTTGCCACCCCGCCCCCATCCCGGCGGCGGCACGACCTAGTTCGCTGCAGCGTGCCCGGCGCTGGATTCGCCCGCCTGCGTGCGACTCACCAGACACTCCCCTTAACCGGGGGCTGGTGGCGCACTCGGGCGGGCGCTTCGCATGTGGCGCAGCGCACGATCCTTCACGAGCTGGGGCTGCACGAACCGCGCATCCTGCCGGATGGTTCGCAGGCCTGGCGTCCTTCGGCCGCGTTCCTCTCGGCCGCGCTCGACCCGAACGAGCAGCAGCCTCATGCGGACTGCTCCGTCGTCTTGCCCTCCCAGCTCGACGACGACAGCCGCGCCCTGATCGAGGATCTCCTCGCGGCCATCGCGGCCCAGGCCGCGCCCGCGCCCCGCCCGCCCGAGTGGATGGCGATCCTCAATCTGACCCCCGATTCCTTCTCCGACGGAGGCAGCCTGGATGCGCCCGAGGCGGTGCTCGCGCAGGCCCGCACCGCGGTCGAACAGGGGGCCTCCTGGCTGGATCTGGGGGCAGAATCCACCCGCCCCGGCGCCGCGGCGATTCCCGCCGAGGATCAGCTGCAGCGATTGCTGCCGGCGATCGAGCTTCTGCTTCCGCTCGGAGTTCCGCTTTCGATCGATACCCGCTCCGCCCAGGTCGCCGATGCCTGCCTGAGCGCAGGCGCCCGGATGATCAATGACGTCAGCGGGCTCGCCGACCCAGAGATGGCTGCGGTCTGCGCCCGGCATCAGTCCTGGCTCACCCTCATGCATATGCGCGGGGTGCCGGAAACGATGCAGGAGCACTGCACCTATTCCTTCGTGCTCGGCGAGGTCGCCGACGAACTCGCACCCCGCGCCGCCGCGGCGCTCGAGGCGGGCGTCGCCGCCGAGCGACTGATGCTCGACCCGGGGATCGGCTTCGCCAAGACCGCCCAGCAAAGCCGCAGCCTGCTTGCGCAGGTCGGAAGCCTGCGCGCGCTTGGCCTCGCGCTGCTCGTCGGCCCGAGCAGAAAGAGCTTCCAGGCCGAGTTGCTGCCCGAGCGCGCTGCAGCGGATCGAGATTGCGGCACGGCCGGAGCCGCGTCATCATGCATTCACCAGGGGGTGACCACCCTCCGGCTCCACTCGGGGCAGTTCTGGGACGCCGGACACGTCGCTGCAGGCATTTTCGCAGCCGCGCCGCACCCCGCGCTCCCCCCGGGCGAGCCGCTGGACGTCACGGGTTGAGGCGCAGGCGTCTCGATTCCCCTCGGGCCGCCCATGGACTTCCTCTCTGAACTCCGAAGCCTGTCCACCCTCATCGAGGTGGCGGTGCTTTGGGTCGCGCTCTACGCGATCATGCGCTTCCTGCGCAAGACGCGTGGCTTCGGACTGCTCCGCGGGCTGGCGAGCTTCCTGCTGGTCACCTTCGTGGTGTATCAGCTGCTCAACGCCGGAGACACCACCAAGACTCCGGTCCTGAAGGCCATCCTGGGCGAGATCGCCCCGTGGTTCTTCCTCACCATCGTGGTGCTGTTTCAGCCTGAACTCCGCCAGGGGCTCGCGCGCGTCGGTGGCTCCGGCTGGCTGTCGATCTTCAGCCGCAACGACGAGGAGGAGAACGAGACCATCCTCGCGGTGGTCGGCGCCGCCAAGCGCATGGCCAACGAGCGCACCGGTGCGCTGCTGGCCTTTGAGCGCGGCGTCTCGCTCGCTCCCTATCGTGAGAACGCGGTGCAGCTCGACTGCCCTTGCTCCGGGATTCTGCTCGAGACCATCTTCTTTGCGGGCAGCCCGCTGCACGACGGCGCAGTCATCATTCAGAACGGCAAGATCATCGCCGCTTCGGCGCTCTTCCCGCTGACCACCAACCCCGAGGTCCAGCGCCGGATGGGCACGCGGCACCGCGCCGCGATCGGCCTCACCGAAGAGACCGATGCGATCACCCTGGTCGTGTCCGAGGAAACCGGCAAGATTTCGCTCGCCAGCAGCGGCCGGCTCTACGAAGCCGTGCCACTCGACGAATTGAAGACACGCCTGCTGGAGCTGATTCGCGAACGCCCGGCCGACGATGAGCCCAAAGCGGCCGAGGAAAGCGAAGAAGCCGCTCCCCCCGCGGAAACCGACGCCGCGGATCCCCCCAGCAAGCCCAGCTCTGCAGCATGAACCGCGGCCGCACCTCTCTGACGCGCGATCTGCCGCGCAAGATGCTGGCGCTCGGCCTGGCGCTGTTCGTCTGGTGGAGCGTGCACCAGAACATTCGGATCGACGAAACGCGCGAGTTCGAGATCGTCACCGATCTCGCCGAGGCGACCGAGAACCGCACCATCCTGGTGACGGTTCCAAGGGGCTGGCAGCTGGTCACGCCGAAGCCCGGCACCCTGCGCGCGATCAAGCTCAAGGGTGTCCGCGAGGAGATCCAGAACTTCGTCGCCGGCGGCGTGCGCGCCGAGTTCAAGGTCGACGCATCCGATGTCGACAGCTCCAGCGCGGTCAGCAGCGTCAGCCTCAACGTCGAGGTGGGCGATATCGACTGGCCGGACCGCATTCGCGCCGATCGCCTCCTTTCGCTGGCGGGGAACGAACCCATCAAGCTGGATATTCAGCGGCTGGAGACGATCCCGTTCGCGCTGCGCCTCGAGGATATCTCGCTGGTCGAGAACGAGCCCTTCCCCGAGGACATCAAGCTCGCGATCGACGAGCTCAGCTTCTTCCCCAACACGGTGCAGATTTCCGGCCCGATCGGCGCGTTGAACGGAATCAACAAGCCCGTCGCCGGTGACCGCGACCTGCGCCTGTTCGCCGAGCTGGAGCTGGCGCCGCGGCGGGATGATGTCCGCCTCGCGGTGCAGCTCTCGCCCGAAGCCGTGGAGGCAGGGCTGCGCATGGACCCGCCGCTCGTCGAGCTGCACATCCCGGTCTATCGGCGCCCGCTGGAGCCCTTCATCCTGGCCCCCCCCGCCGAGATCGAGCTGACCGGCGAACCGACCGATCCGGGCACCACCTGGGAGTTCAATAGCTACGGCGGATGCACTTTCCGCGTGGAGTACACGCACCACGAGGACATCGATCCGATCCCGACCGCCAACGAGCTGCGGGACGCGATTCAGTTCTTCGTGCACCTCGACGACCTGCCGCCCGGCTCCACCACCGGCGCCGAGCTGCAGATCGACTGGAACGTCCGCGACCGCAACGACCTCGCCGATCACAAGCGCCAGCAGGCGCTCAAGCGCGCGGTCAAGCTGATCCCGCAGTCTCCAGAACCGGAGACGCGCGCGGTCCGACTCAACAAGATCGACTAGACATGAGCCGACAACTCTTCGGAACCGACGGAATTCGTGGACGGGCAGGTCAGGAGCCTCTGACTTCCTCGACCCTGGAGGCCTTCGGCTTCGCGCTTGCTGGCCAGCTGGGTGGCAGCGGCGCTTCCGTCGTCATCGGCCACGACGGCCGGGAAAGCGGCGAGACTCTGGTCGCCGCGCTCGCCGAAGGCCTGTCGCGCGGTGGAGTCGGCGTGGATGTGGTGGGCCTCGCCCCCACCCCGGCGGTGGCCTATCTGACCTCGGCGGGCGAATACGCCGCCGGCATCATGGTCTCGGCCTCGCACAATCCGGCCGCGGATAACGGGGTCAAGCTGTTCGGAACCGACGGCGCCAAGCTCTCGGACGAACGCGAGGCGGAAATCGAGGCGGTGTTCTTCGCCGAGGAACAACCGGCCCCCGCCGAAGAGCCGGGCTCGATCAAGCGGACCAAGAACCTGCTCGGTGATTACATCGGCTGGCTGCGCTCCGAGGCCTTCCCCGAGCTCGACCTCGGCGGACGCCGCATTCTGATCGACTGCGCGAACGGCGCGGTCTCGCAGATCGCTGGCCGCGTGGTCCATGCCTTTGGCGGCGAGATCGTGGCCGTACACGACAAGCCCGATGGCCGCAACATCAATGACGGCTGCGGCGCGATGCACCCCGAGGTCGCGGCTGCGGCTCTGCTCGAGCACGACTGCTGGATCGGCCTTTCCGTCGACGGCGACGGCGACCGGGCCATGCTGATCGACAGCAAAGGGCGCATTCTCGATGGCGATGCCATCCTCGCCGGCCTCGGCGAACTGCTTGGCGCGCGCGACGCGCTACCGGGCAAGACGGTAGTCGCAACGGTGATGAGCAACCTCGCGCTCGAGCAGTGGATCGAAAGTCGTGATCTCCGCCTGCTGCGGACGGCCGTGGGCGACCGCTATGTGGCCGAGGCCATGCGCGAGCACGGCTTCGCGCTGGGCGGTGAAAAGTCCGGGCACATGCTGTTCGGAGCCGAGCACGGCTTCCGCGGCGATGGCCTGTACACCTTGCTCAAAGTCTGCCAGGAATTGCGCAGCGCTTCGCGCGGCCCGGAAGAGTTCGCGGCGGGCTACGCCGACCTCCCGCAAAAGCTGCTCAACCTCGATGCCGTGCGCCGCGCGCCGCTCGAAGAGCTGCCGGCGCTGGCCGCAGCCTGCGAGGCAGTGGAGTCCGAGCTGGCCGGGGATGGCCGCACCGTCGTGCGCTTCTCGGGCACCGAACTCAAGCTGCGCCTGATGGTCGAGGCGCGCACGGAAGTTCAGGTCGAAGACGCGATCGCCAAGCTGCGCGCTGCCGCCGAGCAGGACGAGATTCTGGCCTGATGGCGGCGCTCCTCGGGCTTGAACTCTCACCGGACCCGTGCTCGCTGGCCCTACTCCGCGAGGACGGTCAGCTCGCCACGCGGCAGTTCGGCGGCGAGCGCGGGCGCGCGCTGCTTCATGAGATTGACGGCCTGATGCGCGAAGCTGGGACCGAACGCGCGGAACTCCGCGGCATCGTCGTAGGGATTGGGCCGGGCTCGTACACCGGATTGCGCATCGCCTGCACGGCGGCGCGCAGTTTGGCCTATGCGCTCGAAATCCCCGTCGGTGGCATCAGCAGTTTTGATGCTGCGATCGCCGAAGCAGGCGAGGGGATCACTCACGTCGTGCTCGATGCCTATCGCGGCGAGGTGTATCACGGCACCGGCGCATGCGCCCAAGGCGAGGTGCGCATCACGCAGGAGCCGCGCGTCTGCCAGCTGGATGAACTGGAGCTGCAAGACACGCAAGCGCGCGTGGTCTGCGATCCGCGCTTGCGCGAGGCACTGACGCACCTGAAGCCGCAGGACTATGCGCCGCGTGCCGCCCGCTTGCTTGAACTCGCGGTCGCACGCGGGGTGACGGTGCACGGCGATGGCTTTGAAGCACTGACTGAAGCTGAACCGATGTACCTGCGCGCGGCGGCGTTTCGCCCCGGGCAGCAGGGCTAAAACGCAAGCAGCACGCCCCGAAGGACGTGCTGCAAGTGCGGGCTGCAAGCCCGCAGGCCTGGAACAGGCTTAGAGATCCTGCGAACGCAGGGTCTTGCGCTTGTTGCCAGCGGCGCGGCGCTCGGCCGTGGCGATGGCTTCGCGGACGTACTCGTCCAGGGCCTCGTAGAACTCGGCCGAGACGTTGCAGTTCTGGACCGCAGCCTTGGTGCGGCTCTTCGAGATGATCATGCCAGCGACGGCAGCCTTCTTCTTGCCGCGAGCGGCAGGCTTACGAGCGGGACGCTTCGCGGCCTTCTTCTTGGCGACCTTCTTGCGAGCGGCAGGACGCTTTGCGGCCTTTTTCTTGGTAGCTTTCTTGCGAGCAGCCATGTTTCCTTTCAGGTTGTTTGCCGGCCGTACCGGCAAGGGGAATGAGAGTGAACGTGTTTGCAGAGGGTCGAATCACCCTCTACGCGCCCGATTTTGACCGTTTTGCAGCGCTTGCGTCAACGCGTAAACCTCAAAATTCGGCAGAGATTTTGGGATTGGACGGCAAATCGAAACGTGCCAACATGGTGATGACTGGCGCACGCGAACCACTTTTGCGCTCAGCACGATGATCAGCATCCTGATTTCTCACACCCTGCTCAGCCTCGCTGCCCTGCAGGATCCGGCCGCTCAAGCCCCGACCGCCGATCCGCAGCTGACACGCGCCTGGGAACGCTGGGAGCAATTTGAAGCCGAGGATCATCGCTTGATGGCTGCCTCGATCGAGCAGTATGTCTTGGGCTCGGAACACCCGAAACTGCGTGCTCTGGCCGCGCTTCTCGATCCCGCCCGCGCCGCGAAAGTCCTCGAAAACAGCGAATTGCCGCGATTCGAGGCCAAAGAGTACGCCCCCGCGCTCAAGCTCAAGACCAAGGTGCTCCAGCCCAGCAGCAGCACCTGGAAGCGGCTCGCGAAGCGCTACGGGATCGATGCCGACGCACTTCCATCCGCGCATTGGCGCTGGTCATCCGGCCGTCAGGCCTTGCTCGCGCCGGACGGAGAGCGCGCGACACCACGCGCTCGGATCGAGAGCCTGCTTCAGGGTCGCCTCCCCGAGCCCGAATCCTGGCTGGCTCGCATCGAGGCTGCCCTCGATTTTGACCCTCTGCTGCAGCAGAGCGCCGCCTACTTCGAGCACACCTACCGCGACCGGGACGGCCGGGTTTACGAGGGCATCTCGCTCGCGATGATGTGGTCCTCGCAGCGCGAATTCGGAATCTCCGACGTCGAGGCCGTCGCCTTCATGCGCACGATTCTCGACGATGACTCGATTCGCTCGCCGATCCCGTCGAGGCTGCACAACGGGATCTACGCGCTGATCCGCGACGAGTACGCCTCGGTGCGCGAAGCCGAACAGCTGCGCAAGGCGCTGGCCGCCGCCTTCTTTCACGACCATGACCGGATCCCGATCGTGCTGCGCGGCGTCGCCCCCCGCCTTGACCTGGCCTGGGCGCTGGTCGGCGACGATCCGGCGCGGATGCGCGCCTGGCTGCAGGAGCACCCGACCCGCAAGGCCTTTCTGGGCTCCATCGAGCAGCGCATCGCCGCCCGACTCGAGGCCGATGGCATCTCCGAACAGGAACTCGCAACGCGCCCCGGCGCGATCAGCGCGATCCTTGCCCTGCGCGCGCGCGAAGGCATGGCACGCGAGGGTTTGATGGGCTTCCGGGGAAGATAAACTCGGTGCCATGCGTCGGCGGCACCGGGCCTGGGCACGGATCGATCTCGCTGCATTTCGCGCCAACCTAGCCACGGCGCAGAAGGCAGCGGGTCGTGCACGCGTTTGGCCGGTGCTCAAGGCCAATGCCTACGGCCATGGCGCGCGACGGCTCGCGCTGGCTTGCGCCGACGAAGGAGTCGCGCGCATCGGCGTCGGCGACAGCGGCGAAGCACTGGAGCTGCGCGAGGCTGGAGTCCGCGTCCCGCTGCTGGTGCTCGGCACCGTGATCGACGCCGAGCTGCCGGCGCTGCTGCGCCACGACATCGAGGTCGGCGTCCACTCCGAGGGCCGCGCCCGCGCGCTGGGTGCCTTCGCGCGGACGCAGTCCAGTCGCCTCGGCGTGCATCTCAAGATTGACACCGGCATGACCCGGCTGGGCGTGCTCCCCGAGGCCGCGCTGCGCGTCGCGCAGGC
>MDTD01088438.1_pt1 | contig 10410 bp, 12 predicted proteins | sample 811221 | NCBI WGS metagenome assembly MDTD01 (sample SAMN05326646, study PRJNA326480) | marine metagenome | isolation source: seawater | place: Pacific Ocean: South West | collected 2011
AGAATGTTGAGAATATAGGGGCAAGACGACTTCATACTGTTTTGGAAAAATTACTTGAAGAAATTAGTTTTAGCGCCTCAGATATAGGACCTACTAAGATTATAATAAATAAAGAATATGTTGAAAATAGTCTTGGTGAATTAATTAAAAGTCAGGACTTATCAAAGTTTATACTATAAAGCTCATTTAAATTTATTTATCAAGATGAGTGTTTTAAATAACATAAAGATCGAACTAATTATTTTTATTTTAATAACAATTTGTATTTTTATATTTCCAAATATAGATATCAATATTCATAATTCTTTTAGTAAAAATGAATATATTAATGATGTTAATTTAAAGTTATTTTTTGAGGACATAACTGAAATAGGAAATTCAATCTGGTTTTTTGGAATATCAATTATTTGCATAATATTTATTTATTTAGATAAACAAATAAGATTTATAAATTTAAATAGATGGAATATTAAATATAATTTTTTTGTATCTATTATTACATATCTCTTAGTTGTTGGTTTTTTTACTCAGTTATTTAAACATTTTTTTGGTAGATCAAGACCAAATCATACTAATTTTGAAGAGGGTATAATTTTTAATTTTTTTAATGCTGATGCCAGTTTTCACTCTTTTCCATCAGGACATTCATCAACAATTTTTATGGTATGTTTTATACTCTGTGCCGTCATGCCAAAATTAAAATACTTTTTATATTTTTTTTCAGTTTTGATCGCATTAAGTAGGGTAGTGGTAGGTGCTCATTTTTTCACAGATATAATTGGAGGAGCTTTACTATCTCTTATAGTATTTAAAATATTAAATAATTTGTATCTTTTTAAATATAATAGTCACAATTTTAAAGAAATAGCATTTTCAGAATATGTTTTTTATAAAAATATATTGCTGTGTCTTGTTATTTTTGGTCTATTTTTAACAGCTGGTTCAAACTTAGATGTTGTTGTTTCAAAATTATTTTACCTGGGCAACTCTCAATTTTACCTTCAAAGCTTTGATTATATTACGTTATTTTTTAGAGATATTTTATTACCTGGAATTTTAATATACTTGCTAATTATTCCTTTGCTTGGAAAATATTTAAATATTAAGAATTTGTATCTTGGCCACAGTTTTAAAACAAAAGAAATCTTATTGTTATGGGTTTCTCAATTTATAACTGTATTAATATTTATTAATCTGATTTTAAAAAATTTTTGGGGCAGATCTAGACCTGGAGAAATATTAGAATTTGGTGGAGATTATGTTTTTACTCCATGGTACAGATATAGTGATATATGCGCGTCTAATTGTTCTTTTGTTTCAGGTGATTCTTCTGTTGGTTTTTCCATAGTAGTTCTATACTTTATAACGAAAAATAATTTTTTTCTTTATGCATCTTTAACATTAGGCTTTGCGCTTGGTATAATTCGAATAATGGAGGGAGGGCATTTTCTAAGTGATATATTGTTTTCAGGAATTATTGTAATGATTTTAAACTTTTTTATTTTCAGATTCTTTAAAAATAATTATGAATAATCAAAGTCTATTTATTTCTATTTTTCTACTAATTGTATTAAAATTTCTTGCGATAAATTTAACTACTTTTAATTTATTTGGTGATGAAGCACAGTATTGGTTATGGTCTAAAGAAATTGATTTTGGTTATTTTTCAAAACCTCCATTTCTTGCTTGGTCAATAAGGCTTTATACAGAGATATTTGGTGATAGCTTTATTTCTTTAAAACTACTTCCATCTTTAGTTTATTTATTAATTTCTTGGGCTCTTTATAACCTATTACAAAACTCTGGTTTAGATAAAAAAAATTCTTTTGCTGGCTCAATAATTTTTTTATTCATTCCAGCTGTTTCTTTTTCATCATTTTTTATAAGTACAGATCTTTTTTTATTACTTTTTTGGACGCTTTCACTAAATGAGTTGATTAAAATTAAAAAAGAAGAAAATTTCAGAAATTTTATTTTGTTAGGCATTTTTCTTGGTTTAGGTTTTCTATCTAAATATGCAGCCATTTATTTTATAATTTGCATGTTTATTTTAATTTTATTGGATATAAAATTTAGACAAGTTGTTCGAAGAAATTATTTGAGGTTTATCTCAAGTTTAATGTGTATGTCAGTAATAATAATTCCAAATATTATTTGGAATATAAATAATGAATGGGTAACACTTAGTCACACAGCGGATAATGCTAATTTTGCTAACGTTGATATAAATTTTTTAAGAGGCTTAGAATTTTTTGTAATTCAGATTTGTATGTTAGGGCCGTTACTTGTGTTTGGGGGCGTAATAAGTTTTAGTAAAATTAATAATATACAAAAAACTTTATTAATATTTTCATTACCAATAATTTTAATAGTATTTATTGAGGCAATTATAGTCAGAGCTAACGCCAATTGGGCAGCGCCTGCCTTAGTTTCTCTATTTGTTTATTTGTATATAAGAATTTATAATTCTCTTATAAAAATACTTAATGTAATAGTTAATTTTACCTTCTGTGTTGTTTTTTTTATAATGATAGCAACTAGCCATCCTTCAGCTCTTTTCAACAGAATAAGTGGTTTGAATGATTTTGCTTATAAAATATATGGTGATGCATCAAATGGCTTTGAAAAAAACATGGTGATCTCAGACCGGCTTTTATTTTCAAGCATAAGTTATGAATTGAGGAATAAAAACGTAAGTTTTTATATGCCACATGAAATGAATGAGAAAATAACGAATCATTTTAAATTGACATCTCCATTAGACAAAAAAATGAATATGGACTTTACATTTATAGGTCACCCGTCTGACATATCTTATTTGGAAAACAATTATAGAATAAATAAAAAAAATTCACCTCCACAAAAATTTATGAAGAGAGATCTTAATGTTTATGAAGTTATTTTTGACTAAATTTTGTTTAATAATTTTTCTAATTGTTTTTCTTAAAAATTCATATGCAAATAATTTTAATGTAAATTACAATGTAAGCACAAAAGGTATTAAAATTGGAAACTTTGATTGGTCATTAAAAATTAAGAATAATACCTATGAAACAAAAATAAATTTAAAAAACTCTGGATTACTCTCAGCGCTTTATAAATTTGAGGGAAGCTATAATGCAAGTGGGGTCATTGAAAATAGTGTTTTTAAAACTGAAATTTATAAACAAATTTGGAAAACTAGAAAAAAAACTAAAATTGTAAACATGTTAATTGATAATTATTTAATAGAATTAACACAAGAGCCATTAGAAGAAGAATTTGCTCGAATAAATTTAGAAGATTTATATTTCTACTTTGATCCAATAACATCATTTATAAATATTTTGAATGGAGAAAGTGAAGTAAAAACAGTTGACGGCAGAAGAGTGTATACGCTTAAAAGAAATTATATCAGTAAGAACGGAAAAATTGTATTGAACATTGAAAATTATAAAAATATTTGGGCCGACCATAAAAGGAATGATTTAAAAACAATTGAGTTTTTTGTCGAAGATGGTCTGCTTCCTAGTAAAATTCTAATACATTTTAAGGAAAGAATTTTTAAAGTAGAAAAAAATTAGACTTTCTTTTTTCTTAGATATATAAATATTGCACCATCGCCCCCATGTTCTATGCCGGCATCTTGATATGTAAGTATATATTTTTTAAGACTCTCTTCATTGATCCAATCAATTATTGAATTTTTTATTTTTCCATAAAAAAGTCTGGGTTGATCATTGCCTAAATTATTAGATTTTTTGTGCACCCCTTTTCCAGTGATTATAAGCATACATCTATTATTTCTATTATAATTTTTTATAACTTCATCTTTAAGTTTATCATAGGCTTCAAGAAGAGAATAGCCATGCAGATCTAATCTTCTGTCTATTTTTATTTTTCCTTTTTTAAGATCTTTGTTCAGATCTCCAAAAGTAAAACTAAAATCTGAAATAATTTTTTTATTATCAGACTTTAAGGTTTCAATATAAATATTTGCTTTTTTATTCTCTTTTTTAATTTTATTTTTTTTTGAAATTTTATTTTTAACAAATTCATTATCTTTCTTAAAAGGTGTTACGCCTTTCATTTTTTTTAAAAAAATATCTTCTTCCATTATCTAAGGTAATTTTTAATCAAATTTTTTACTCGTTCTGGTGTTTGCTTGTACCATAAACTTTGCATCATTTCTAAACAGGCCATGTATTTATTACCTTTATCAATATGATAAATCAATTTTTTAAATCCTAAAACACCTCTTGGCCCTAATTGATAAATCATTTCAATAAACAATTCCTTTTCCTTCATGCTGTGGTTTTTTTGTTTAAATATTTTAGAATATTGGATTAAAGCATTGTTAAAATCATTTTCAAATAAATTATTTAGAAATTTTTTTGTAAAAAATATTTTTTCATTGTCTTTGATTAAGTGTCCAAAACCAATAGTTTTATAACCTAATTGATCTAAGTAGGGAGTAATTGAAAAGCCCTCATTTTTTTTGATTCTGGATTTAAGTTTTTTAAAGTTAGATTTTAAGTTTGAGTAAGTGTCCATTTAGGTGAAGATGAGTTCACTGGTTTTTCAAAAGTCCAGGTGTCTTTATTTTTAACAATTGATGCTTCATCGTTATTTAACATTTGTTCACTTGTAAAATTTACCGAAATTGAAATTTTATCATCATTGACTGATGCGTCTTCTATACCATCAATAATTAATGAGTAAAACTGAGCCTTTGGATTATTCTGATTACTATCAATTGCTTTTTCAAAAGCGCGGTAAACATCATTTGAAACCAAGCTCTTAAGTGTATTTTTGTCGCCATTATTGAATGAAGTTATGATTATCTCAAAGGCTTTTTTTGCACCTTCTAAAAACTGCTTATGATCAAAAGTATTTATTGTTTTATATATATTTTCAAATTTTATTTCTTTCTCAGACAAAGAAGGTACTTTTGTTTCCTCTTCTACATTCTTTTGTTTAGTTTCATTTCTATTAACTGCTTTTTTTTCAAAACCATTTCTTTTTCCCAATACACTTCTAAGCCTATAAATAAGAAACCCAGCAATTGCTGCAAATATAATAATATCAAAAAATTGCAATTCTCCATAAAGCATAGATTTTTATATAATTACTTTTTTCAAATTTAATAGTTATATTTTTTCCAAATGGGATTATTTATCTTCTTCAACATTTTTTTGTGTTCTGCAATTTGTTCATTAGTTATTACAATTTTTTTTGTTTTCTCTGTATTTATATTATTTGTTGTAATTTTTTCAGAAATTGCGCCATTTTCTTCAAGCTGCATAGAAAATTGTTTACCTCCTTTTAATTCTAAATAAACAGAAGCAAGCAAATGAGAATCTAATAGAGCGCCATGAAAAGATCTATCTGATAAATCAATACTAAATCTCCTACAAAGATAATCTAAATTAGCAATTCTTGTATTTAGAACAGTTCTCGCTAATGGCACAGTATCTATAACCGGATTATTTAATGGCGACTTTCCTATTAATGATAATTCGTTATTTAAGAAACCAATATCAAATTCTGCATTGTGTATGATTAGTGTATCATTTCCTATAAAATTTAAGAGCTCTTCATGATTTTCTTCAAATGTTTTTTGTTTTTTTAGAAATATATCAGATAGTCCAACAATTTTTTTTGCACCTTCGCTTATATCTTTATCGGGTCTACAATAAAATTGTAGTGTTTTTCCAGTGGGAACGTGATTGTTTAACTCGACGCAACCTACTTCTATTATTCTGTCACCCAAGTTATAATTAAGGCCTGTTGTTTCTGTATCTATGACAACTTCTCTCATTCAAACCTTTTCTTAATTAAATGATTAATATGTTTTAAATATTTTTCCATAGATTGATTATTATTTATTAATATATCTGATCTTTTTTTTCTAATTTTGTCAATAGTCTGTGCTGAAATTATTTTTTTAAATTTTGTTTCAGATATTTTTTTATTTTTTTTTAATCTTTGGTATCTAATTTGTTTTCTAGAAAGTACGCAGATTATTAAATCAAAAATGTGATCTAAATTGTTTTCAAACAGCAAGGGTACATCTATAAAAATATATTTTGTCTTTCTTTTCTTTTCAAGTGTGATAAATTTCTGTCGCTCTTTTCTTACAATTTGAAAAATAAATTCTTCTAATTTTTTTTTAATTATTGGGTTGGAAAAAATAATTGCAGAAATGTAGTTCTTGTTTATAGCGTTTTCCTTTACAGCTTTTGAAAGTCCAATTTTTTTTAAGTATTCTAAAAATTTTTTAGTAGGCTGTTCGTATATTTTCTTTACCTGAAAATCTGAATCATGAACCTTAAATCCTTTATTGCTTAATACTTTTGATAGTGTTGACTTACCTGAAGCAATACCTCCTGTTATTCCAATTATTTTTGTCATTTAATTTTATTATCAAGTATTTTTATTAATTCTTTGTCAACAGTTGGTTTAAAAGAGAAACATTTTGAAAAACATGGTATTGCTTGTTCGATTAGCATGCTTATTCCATATATTTTTTTATTATTTAAAAATTGTTTTAAAAACTTAGTTAACTTAGGTTTATAAACAATATCACTAATTATTGTACTTTCTGAAACTTCTTTAACTAGTTTTTTTTCAATAGGATTTATGGGTGTTGTATTGATTATGATATCAGAATTTTTTAAATGAGATTTAATTTTTTTCCTATCTATTGTTCTTTTATTTTTTTCAAAAAGTAATTTTTTTTGTGTTCTGTTTATAATAACTAATTTTTTGGTTCCTTTTTTTTTCAGTAAATAATGAATAGAATGTGCAGCTCCACCATAACCAAATATTATAATTTTTTTGTTTTTTAAATTTATATTTCGTGGCAGGCTCTTATAGTAACCTTGCCAATCTGTATTGTATCCTTTTATTTTTGGGCCATTAATAACAAAATTTACAGCACCAATTTTTGAAGAATGATTATCCAGGAAATCTACATGTTTGATAACCTTTTTTTTAAAAGGTATTGTTATATTTAGAGCAATAACATTTTTATCTTTTAAGATTTTTTTTATTTCAGTATCAAAATTTTTATTATTAAGTTCAATAAAACTATATTTTGCATTTATATTATATTTTTTAAACCAATAATTAAAAATTGTTGGCGAAAGGCTATTTGAAACATTTGTACCAACTACGTATAGTTTTTTCATTTAATATTAGATGTATATTTTAATAATCTAAATAGTGGAATACCCATTACATTGAAAAAGTCACCCTCTATTTTTTCTATTATTTCTGGGCCCAAAGATTCAATTTGATAACAACCAACTGAATTAAGTATTTGCTTACCTGTTTTTTTTAAATATTTTTTTATTTCCAGGTTTGTTAGTTTTTTTATTTTTACCACTGTTGTTTCATGAAAACTACAAACTTTTTTTCCATTTTTTATTATTGTTACTCCAGAAATTATTTTATGTTTTTTATTAGAAAGTTCTATAATTTTTTTTTTAGCTTCATAAATTGTTTTTGCTTTATCAAATATTTTTTTTTCTAATAATATGATTGTATCACAGCCAATTATAAAACTGTTTTTATATTTTTTAATATTACTTATGCTGTTTGCTTTTTCATAAGATAGTTTTTTTACGTATTTAATTGGATTTTTTTTTAATTTAAATATTTTTATTTTGATTTTTTCTTCATCACATTTAGGGTTTATTTTTTTAAAAATAAAACCAGAATTTTTTAAAATTTTATATCTAGATCTACTAGAGCTTGCTAAAATAAATTCTTTACCCATAATAATTATATTTAAATAATAATTTAAAACACTATTATAATTTTTGAAAAAAGTTTATTATTTTATTTATTTCAAAGAAATTTTATTTAAAATAATAAAATTAGTAGAGTTGCTAATATAATTTTTAATGCTAACTAAATCTAAAATTAGAAAGCTTACTTACTATAAATGTTTTAAAAAGTAACTGAAACTCCACCGTCTACAAGCAAAGTCTGGCCTGTAACATATTTACTATCTTCAGAGCAAAAGAAATAAACAGCTCCTGCAACATCTTCTGGATGGCCATATCTGCCCATTGGTAGTTTTTCATATTTGAGATATACATCCTTAAACCAATTAGTATTCCACTCTAAATTACCATCCTTCATAACGGACATATGTGTATTAATAAAACCAGGGGCAACTGAATTAACTAAAATATTTTTTTCTGCTAATTCAACTGCAAGCACTCTTGTCATATTAATAAGACCGCCTTTAGCTGTGTTGTATGATACATTTCCTTTGTAGCCTCTAACTCCTTGAATAGATGAGATCATTACTATTCTTCCAGATTGTGATTTTTCTAATAATGGTAAAGAATATTTTGAACATAAAAACGGAGCATCCAGGTTTACTCTCATTGTTTTCCTATATTTTTCATACGACTGATCTGGCAACATAAAACCATCTTCAATGCCCGCATTATTAATTAAAATATCTAATAAACCCCACTTATCTTTTGCAAAGTCTATTAATTTAATTATTTGATTCTCTTCTGATAGGTTTGTCTCATAAAATGTGATTTTATTCGTATTAAAATTCTCAATTAATTTTTGTGCTTCTTCTTTTTTAATATCGGCAATTATTATTTCTGCGCCCTCTTGAAAAAGCCGTTCAACTATACCTGCGCCAATGCCTCTTGAGCCACCGGTTACTATTACTTTTTTATCTAATAACCTTTTATCCATTTCATCAATATATTATTTTAACTATTATTTACCATTTTTAAAATATTATTATCCTTTTACTGAACCCAAAGTCAGACCTTTTACTATATGTTTTTGTGCAAAAGCAGCAAATAATACCATAGGTATCATAGACACTATGGCACTCCCTGTCATACCACCCCAGTCAATAGATGCATAACCCCTGAAAGAGGCAACCCCAACTGTTATTGGTTGAGAGTCGAAAAAAGTTAAACCAAGAGCAATTGCTAATTCGTTCCAAACCCAGATACCGTTTAGGATTGCAGTTGCAACTATACCAGGGATAATGAGAGGTAAGTATATTTTATAAATTGCTTGAAGGGGATTACAGCCATCAATAATTGCAGCGTCATCAATTTCTTTTGGTATTTCTTCTAAGAAACTTTTTAGCATCCAAATTGAAAAGGGCAGAACATGAACTTGGTATATAATTGCCATGCCTAGATAAGTATCATAAATCCCAATAGTTTGATAAATAGCAAACATTGGAAGAACAAATAAAAATTCAGGTAACATATAAGCTAGCAATAACCACTGCATAAAAGCTGTTTTAAATTTAATTTTATATCTTTTAAGAGCGTAGGCTGCAAACAAAGCAATAGTAACTGATAAAACTATACTAATTAATGTAATAAATATGGAATTAAAAAATGTATCTTTAAATAAATCATTGTCCCATAGTTTAGTATAATTTTGAATTGTCGGATCAAAAAACAACTTGGGTGGTTTAGTAAAAGTTTCTCCTTTAGATTTTATTGAAAGCATAAATAACCACGTTATAGGAATCAATGTAAAAGCAACGGCAAAAAAACTTACAACATAAGCTGAAATCAAATGTTTATGTTTTTGTATTTTTTTCATAAATCTTTGTTTAGTCTTGAATAAAGTATGGTAAGAAAAATTACTACGATTGAAAATAATACCATTATTGTCATAGATTTGCTCATTTCTAAAAAACTGTAAGCCACTCTATAAGCATAAGTTTGTAATGCCTCAGTTGCTAAACCTGGCCCGCCCCCGGTTGTGCCCCAAACAATATCAAAAACTTTTAAAGTGTCGATTGATCTAAAGATTAAAACCAAAAAAAGAAGTGACCGTATCATTGGTAATCTTATATAACGCGTTATTTCCCATTCGCTTGCGCCATCCATCTTTGCTGCCTCTATTGGTTCGTTGGGAATGCTTTTTAAACCTGCTAAAATAATTATAAAAACAAAAGACGTTTGCCACCAAACATCCAATCCAATTATAGTAGGCATGGCCGCTGTATATGATCCAAAAAAATTAGATTTTATTCCAATGAAAGACAAAAAATAAGGCACGATACCAAACATATTATCGAGCATTACTTTAAATAACATTGTAACTGATATTCCAGAGACCATTAAAGGAATTAATAAAATAGTTCTTATTATTGTGGAGCCAATTTTTATTCTATCAATATAAATTGCGAGCAGAACACCAATAACAATTTCAAAGAAACACGCAAAAAATGCAAATACAAAAGTGTTTTTAACAATTATCCAAAACTCCTTATCTGTTATAAGCGATAAATAATTTCTCAAACCAACGAAATCTTTTTCGTCTCCCCAACGCCAATTAAAAAAACTATAATAAATTGAATAACAAATTGGGTATAAAGAAGTAAAAGCCAGTATTAGAATACTAGGCAGTAGAAATAGG
>MDTD01200499.1_pt1 | contig 10410 bp, 8 predicted proteins | sample 811221 | NCBI WGS metagenome assembly MDTD01 (sample SAMN05326646, study PRJNA326480) | marine metagenome | isolation source: seawater | place: Pacific Ocean: South West | collected 2011
AATTCTATCTGGATTTAAAAATCTTTCAAAAATTAAATTAAATTTTATTGGATCAACATCAGTAATTGATAAGCACCAAGCAACAAGAGAACCTGCGCCAGATCCCCTTCCAGGGCCAACTGGTATATCATTGGCTTTCGCCCATTTTATATAATCAGATACAATTAAAAAATAACTTGCATATTTCATTTCAATTATAATTTCCAACTCATGATCCAATCTATCTTTATACATTAAGTAATCTTTATCAGATGAAAAATCATCAGTGTTTTTTTTGAAAAACTTTTTAAATTTTTCTTTTAAACCTTGAAAAGAATTTTTTTTTAATGTTTCATCTGCATTACCTCCTTTTTCTGAACTTATATTTGGTAGATTTGGTTTTGATAGTAATGGTCTAAAGTTACATCGAAAAGGAAAATTATAATTGTTTTCTAAAGCCTCAGGTAAATCAGCAAATAATTCCATCATTTCAATGTCAGTTTTAAAATAATGTTGATCGCTAAATCTAATTCTTTTTTTTTCGTTTATGTAGGTTTTGTTTTTTATACAAATTAAAGCATCATGTGCTTCATGCATATTTTTATTTATATAAAATACTTCATTTGTTGCAATTAATGGAATTTCAAGTTGAAATGATTTATTTAAATTAAATTTTTCAAAACCTAATTCATTTTGGTCACCATGTCTCTGAATTTCTAGATAAAAAGTATTTGTAAAATTTGATTTAAATTTTGAATATAATTTTTCAATATCTGAAAATTTTCCTTTATCATATAATTTTCCAAAAAGTCCATTAATAGTGCCTGAAAATATGGCAACACCTTTTGTTCTACCAAACAATTCTTCCAAATTTAAATGAGGTTCAGAAATTTGGTCATTACTTAAATATGACAATGAAGAAAGTTCTATAATCCTTTTATAACCATCTTCATTTAATGCAAATAAAGGTAATAACCCAGTAGTATCCTCGTACTTAAAATTTATTTGGGTTCCAATTATTGGTTGTGTACCAATTTTTGAAATTTTTTCCGCAAACTCTAGAGCTCCACATAAATTTGTCGTATCACATAAACCTAAAGATTGAATTTTATTCTCTTTAGCAAAATCTTTTAGATCATCTATTTTTACAGCACCTTCACAAATTGAATATTGTGAATGAATTTTTAAATGATTAAATTTTTGAGTTTTAGACTCTTCCATTAATGGTTCTTATATTACCATTAACCATTTCTAATAAGCAATCTGACTTATTTGCAAAAAATCTATTATGGGTTGCAAAAATTATTAATCGATTTGAATTTATTTGATTTTTTATAATCTCAAAAATTTCTTTTGCTGTTTCTGCGTCTAAACTTCCAGTCGGTTCATCTGCAAGAATAATTTGTGGATCATTTACTATAGCTCTTGCAATTGAAACTCGTTGCTTTTCACCACCAGAGAGTTCAGCTGGGTAGTGATCATGTCTGTTTGAAAGTCCCATTTTTTTAAGTAAATTTTTAGATTTTTGAATTGATAATTTTTTGTCTATTCCGGCTGCTAAACTTGCTAAATATATATTTTCTAAAGCTGAAAAATCAGGAAGCAAATTATCTTGTTGATATATGATACCTATTTTTTGGGCTCTCAAAATATCATTTTTACTAGGATCTTTAAAATCTATCATTTTATTATCAATATAAATTGAGCCCGAACTAGGTCTATCAATCAATGAAATTAAATTTAATAAAGTAGATTTTCCAGATCCAGATGGGCCAATTAAAGAATAGATTTTTCCCTTTTTAAATTTATAAGAAATTTTTTTTAAAACTTTTACTTTTTTTAAATTTTCAAATGATTTACTAACACTTGAAAGATGTATAAAATTACTCATATTTTAAAGCCTTGATTGGATCCAGTTTAGCAGCTTTTAAAGCAGGAAATATTGAAACTATAACAGTAACAACTATTGAACATACAGAAATAATAAATATTGATGAAGGGTCTATTTCTGAAGGCATAGAACTCAGGAAATAAATTTCTTCTGGAAATAATCTTATATTAAATAATGAGCTTAATAATTGTCTTAAATTTTCAACATAAATAGAAAAAGATATTCCAAGAATAATGCCAAAAATTGTTGCTGAAGTTCCTATGCTAATACCTATTAAAAAAAATATTTTGACAATTGACTTATTTAAAACTCCTATTGATTTTAAAATTGCGATATCGCGTGTCTTATTTTTAACTAAAATAGTCAATCCAGAAATAATGTTAAATGCAGCTACAATTATTATTAAAGATAAAATTATGAACATTACATTTCGTTCAACCTTTAAAGCAGAAAATAAAGAACTGTTCATATCAGACCAAGAGTATACAAATTCATTCGGAAAATTACTTTGGACTATTAGTTTTTGATTCTCAATATTTTGTGGGTTATTTAAATAAATTTCTAAATTTCTATCATCTTTATTTAAATTAAAAAATTCCTCTAAAGTATTTAAATTTATAAATGCAATATTATTATCAAAGTCAGCTAAGCCACTTTCGAAAATAGAGGATACAATAAAAGTTTTTTGCTTTGGTAAGTTTCCTATGATAGTCTCAACACCAGCTGACGACATTAGAGTAATACTATCTCCAATTTCAAGATTTAAAGTAAAGCTTAATTCTTTCCCAATCGAGAGATAATTTTTGGATAAAATTTTATTGTTACCATCGATCGATTTGGAACCAAAAATTTTCAATTTTGAAAAATCATTACTTTCATATCCTCTTAACACTATACCTTTTGAAATATCACTTTTAATAATTATAGCCTCACCAGAATTGCTAAATATTAAATTTTCAGAAATATTTATAAGATCTTGATTTATTTGACTATAATCTAATTTGTTTTCATAAGGATCAACAGTAATATGTGAATTAAAGCCTACTATTTTATTAATCAATTCTGTACGAAAACCATTCATTACTGACATGACTATAATTAAAACGGCCACACCCAGGCCTATTCCAATAAAAGAAAAAATTGAAATAACATTTAAAAAACCATCTTTTTTTCTGGCTTTTAAAAATCTTAAAGTAATTTCTTTTTCTAGTGGGGAAATCAATTTTTTACTTTTTGTTCTTTAATAATTTTGATAATTTTGGATAAATCAATTTTTTGTGTCTTTTTATCAATCTCTTTAAATTCTAAAAGATCACCATCAGTTTTATTTCCAATTATAATTTGATATGGTGCACCTATCAGGCTCATTTTTTTTATTTTTGAGGATAAATTTTCATCAGTGTCGTCAATTATAGCTTCAATATTATGTTTCTCTAATTCTTGATTTATCTTAATTGCTTTTTCTAATGCTGAATTATCATTTTTATTTATCATAGGAATTATTGAAATATCATATGGAGCAATAGAAATTGGCCATTTCATGACTTCGTTTTTTTCATCGTATTTAGCCTCTATTATGGCACCCACTAATCTTGAAACACCTATTCCATAAGATCCCATTTTAACAAAATCTTTTTTTCCTTCTGGAAGATCAACTGACGCTCCCATTGGTTTTGAGTATTTATCCCCAAAATAAAAAATATGTCCAACCTCAATTCCTTTAGTTACCAATTGATTTGTCTTTATTACTTTTTTTTCAAACTCATCTTTGTTGAACTTCTCATCAGTTACTGAATAAAATTGCTCATATCTTTTTCTTAAATCTTCTAAAGATTTTTTTTCTAAATTTATACCATCGCTATTTAAATCAAAAATTCTCTTATCTGTAAAAATTTTACTTTCTCCAGTTTCTGCAAGTATAATAAATTCATGTGAAAGATTTCCTCCAATAGGTCCTGTGTCAGCAGCCATAGGAATAGCTGTTAGATCTAATCTTTTAAAAGTTTTTAAATATGACAAGAAAAATTTGTTATAAGAAAATAAAGCTTCTTCATCGTTTATATCAAATGAATAAGCATCTTTCATAAAAAATTCTCTACATCTCATAATTCCAAATCTTGGTCTAATTTCATCTCTAAACTTCCATTGAATATGATATAAAAGTTGTGGAAGGGATTTATAAGATTTAACAGAAGATCTGAATATATCTGTAACTAATTCCTCGTTAGTTGGACCATAAAGCATCTCACGATCTTGACGATCTTTAATTCTAAGCATCTCTTCACCATAATCTTCATAACGGCCACTTTCTTTCCATATCTCGCTTGATTGAATAGTTGGCATTAAAATTTCTTGAGCACCAATTTTATTTTGTTCCTCTCTTACAATTTGTTCAATTTTTTTCATAACTTTAAAACCTAAAGGCAACCAAGAATAAATACCTGCTGAAGATTGCTTTATCATTCCAACCCTTAGCATAAGCTGATGTGATTTAATTTTTGCTTCTGAAGGGTTATTTTTTAAAATTGGTATGAAAGATTTTGAAATCAGCATTTTAAATGATTATATTTCTTAAATTCAAATATTCAAATTTCATTAATAAAAAGATTATTACAAACAAAATTGTTGTTATTCCAGTGCAATAAATGAACTTTTTTAACATTTTTGGATTTTCAGGCGCACCAGGATCTTCACCCTCTATTTTAATTGATTTATTTCTGTCTACATCTATTGGTAAAATTGCAAAAAAAACAACCCACCAAATTATAATATAAATTATAGCTAATCCTGTGATACTCATTAAATTTTAACTAAATTTATATTAGTAAAAGGTTTTTTTCCTGTTCTCTCTTTAGTAAATTTTCTACACGAAATTTTAAGTGCATCAATTAAATTATGTTCTTGTTGCTTACTTCCTAATTTAAATGATCTTATTATTTTTTCTATCTCGTTTTCCAAACCATAAATGAATTCTTCTCTTTCATAAACTGGCAAGCCTTTAAATGTGGCAATTGGGCTGTTATGAATATTTCCTTTTGGAGTAATCAATATTGTTACCTCTAAATAACCATTAGATCCTAAATTCCTTCTATCCTTAATAGATTGAGAATCTTCCTCTACACTTATATTTCCGTCCAAGTATAATCTACCACTTGGAGCTTTATCATAAACCTCTGGTTTATCTCCTGGATATAATCTTACAATATCACCATTCTCAACTTGTACTGGATTTGGCACTTGCATTTCTTTTGCAAAATTAATGTGTTCAATCATATGTCGATGTTCTCCATGAACTGGTATCACACATTGCGGTTTAATCCATTGATACATATCCTTTAGATCTTCTCTATTCGGGTGACCTGAGACATGAATAAAATCAGTTTCTTCTGATATTACTTCAATGCCATCTTTGACTAGTTGATTGTGTAATTTATAAAGTTTTTTTTCGTTACCAGGAATAATTTTAGAGGAAAAAATGACAGCATCGTTTTTTTCTATAAAGACATCTGGGTGTGTGAAATTTGAAATTCTCATCATGGCACCCATAGGTTCACCCTGACTTCCTGTGCATAAATAAACAATTTTTTCTCTTGAAAAATTTTTAGCTTCTCTGGGATCAATAGGTTCAATTGAATCTTTTAAATATCCACATTGCCTAGCAGCTTTATAGATTCTATGCATTGATCTACCTACTAACGAAATTTGTCTTCCAGTTTTTTCTGCACAATAAAAAACTGTTTCCATTCTTGCTACATTAGAGGCAAAAGATGTAACAATTATACGTTTTTTTAACCTACTCATAATATTTAATAAATTTTTTCTTACATCTAATTCAGAACCCGATCTTCCTGCACTAAAGACATTTGTTGAGTCACAAATCATTGCCAAAACGCCTTCTTCTCCAATTTCTTTTAATCTTTTTGAGTTAATTTCATCACCAACCAATGGATTTGGATCAACCTTCCAATCACCAGTGTGTAAAATTATACCTGCAGGAGTTTTAATCCTTAGTCCATTTGGTTCTAAAATTGAATGAGTTAAAGTAATATATTCAATATCAAACGGCTCCAAAGAAACTTTGCCATTAAGTTCTACAATCTTTAGATCATTATTAATATCTATATGTTTTTCTCTAAATTTTTCCCTTATCAGTACTGCTGTGAAAGGAGTAGCAAAAATCTTACATTTTAGCTTAGGCCATAAATGTGCGATTGCACCTATATGATCTTCATGTGCATGAGTTAAAATAATTCCTAATAAATTATTTTTTCTTTCAACTATAAAACCTGGATCAGGATATATTAAATCAACTCCTGGAATAGTATCATCAGCAAATGTTACTCCAATATCGACCATTATCCATTTGTGATTTCCTGGTTCGCCATAACCAAAAAGATTCATATTCATCCCAATTTCTCCAGATCCACCAAGAGGACAAAATAATAATTCTTTTTTCATTTATTTAATTAATTTGGATATTTTTATTAGACCTTTTACAGTGATATATTTATTTTGTATTACCTTAGTTTTAATTGAGTCTTTGAATAAATCTGAAAACCCCCCAGTAATTACTAATTTAAAAGATTTTCTAGTTTCTTTCTTAATCAAATTAACAATATTGTCAATTAATCCAGCATATCCCCAAAAAAACCCGGACCTCACAGCACTAATTGTGTCAATACCTATGATTTTGTTTATTCTCTTAAGGTTTATTTTTGGTATTAATGTTGCTTTATCAGATAAAGTGTTCAATGAAATTTGAATACCAGGAGCAATAATTCCACCTTTGTAATTTTTTTTGACAACAACATCAAAAGTTGTTGCCGTGCCAAAATCTAGAATTATAAAATTTTCTTTTTTGTTAATAAGGCTTATAGCGTTTGTAAGTCTATCTGAACCAACTTGTTTATAATTTACATCAATATTAATTAGAGATTTTAAGTTTAAATCTTTTACCTCGTAACACTTTTTTTTTATTTTATTTGATAGAAATTTTTTAATTTTACTAAAAGATTTTGGAACAACACTGCAAAATAAAACTTTTTTAATAATAGAGTAATTATTAACCAATGATTTAAACTTATAATTTAGCATTTTGTTACTAATTTTTTTTGATGGAAAATTAGTACTTCTTATTATGTTATTTTTAGAGTCTACTAAGAAAATTTTAGTATCAGAATTTCCGATGTCTCCAAAAATAAACATAATTTGTTATTTAATTTTATTCAATTTATTTAGTTTTAATTCAAAAATTTTTTTTAGTTCGTTTTGTATTTTATTTTTTGGTATCTTTTTATCAATCAATTCATAAAGATTTGTTGTTGGATAATTCTTTATGTACGGACTTTTTGTCAAGTTAATCCCAATTCCAACTATCAAATATTTCTTATCAAATTTAATTAATGTTTCTTGTAATATCCCACAAATTTTTTTTTTATCTATTAATAAATCATTGGGTTTTTTATAGATAATTTTATTTTTATAATAAATTGAGAGCAATTTTCTTACTAATAAACAATTTAATTTGGTAAATTGTTTTAATGAAATACTTAAATTATCTAAATTAAAAAAAAAACTTGTAAAGAAGTTGCCTTTATAAGAAATCCACTTTTTACCATATTGGCCTCTTCCATTTGTTTGATTTTCTGAAATAATCATTCCATAATCAAGATTAGAACTTTTAATAATTCTCATTGCTGTATTATTTGTGCTTTTTACTGTTTTAAATTTTAAAATTTTTATTTTCATTAAATCATATTGATTCTAGAGACTACCTCAATTAATTGACCGGGAAATATGAAGTATATAAGAATTAATAGAGTGGAAAAAGTTAGTGAAAACTTAATCCATAAGCTATGATCTGTATCATATTTTTCTTTTTCTTTATCAAAATACATAATCTTAATTATTCTTAAATAATAAAAGGCTGCCACAACTGTTGATAACAATCCTACAATGGCTAAAAAATACATTGACTGTTCTAAAACTGATTTAAAAATATAAAACTTTGCAAAAAAACCAGCTAAAGGTGGAATGCCAGCTAATGAAAATAAAATTACTAACATCGACAATGATAACAAAGGATGATTTTTAGATAATCCAGATAAATCATTAATACTTTCGTGGTATTGGTTATTTCTTTTCATCATTAATAAGCATGAAAAAAAACCTAGATTCATTATTATATAAATCGTTATATATATTACTGAACTTTGGATTCCCTCATTAGAGCCTGTGGCAAGACCAGCAAGAGCATAGCCAATATGGCTAATTGAGCTATAAGCTATAAGTCTTTTTAGATTTGTTTGTCCAATAGCTGCAATCGCACCGAAAAGCATCGATGCTATTGAGAGGAAAATTATAATCATTTGCCATTGATCAATTAAATCTAAAAAAGGAACATATAAAAATCTAATAAATACAGTAAGTGCTGCAACTTTAGGAACCATTGTGAAAAACAAAGTTACTGAGGTGGGTGATCCCTCATAAACATCTGGGGCCCACATATGGAATGGGACTGCTGAAATTTTAAATGACAAACCTACTAAAATAAAAACAATTCCAAATGTTAACGCATAATCGGTTGAACTCAATTGATCCGCAATAATATTGAAATTTGTTGAACCTGTAAATCCATAGATTAAAGAGCAGCCATAAAGTAACAAACCTGAGGATAAAGCACTTAATACAAAATATTTTAAGCCTGCTTCAGAAGATTTGAGTTGATCTCTGTTAAATGTTGCAAGAACATATAGTGCTAACGATTGAAGTTCTAGCCCCATATAAAAAACAATTAGATCATTAGAACTTATCATTATCATCATTCCTAAAACAGAACTCAATATTAAAATGGGATACTCAATTTTGAATATTTTGAAAGTTTTCAAATAATGTGATGATATTACTAAAACTAAAAAAGCAGAAATTAATGTAACTATTTTCATGAAAGATGATAAATAATCAATTATAATACTTCCTTTAAATAAAATTGTTTTTTGAATTCCTAAAGTTTCATTAAATGTGATTACCGCAGTAATCAATAAAACGATTAAAGAAACATTTTGAATTAATTTTGAACTATTTTTTTTAAAAACCCCTAAAATTAACAAAAACATTACTGATAAGGAAAGAAAAATTTCTGGAAATACTAATTCTAAATTTATCATTTTAATTACTAGCTACATTGATATTATAAGTACTTATTAGATCACTAATTGAAACCTCTATAGTTTTTATTAATGGATCTGGATAAAACCCAAAAAATAAAATTGGTATTGCTAAAGAAGTTAAAATAAATAGTTCTGATTTATTTAAATCTACCATTTCTTTTAAATCCAAATTTACTAATTTTCCAAAGACTACTCTTTTATATAACCAAAGCATATATGCTGCGCCTATTATCACTCCTAAACTTGCAATAACTGCTACTAAAAAATTATCTTTGAAAGCACCCATTAAAATTAAAAATTCTCCAATAAAACCACTAGTACCAGGTAATCCTAATGAAGCTAAAGCAAATAACATAAACAAAATAGAATATTTAGGTATTATACTCACTATTCCACCATAAGTACTAATTAACCTTGAGTGCATTCGATCATATACCACTCCAACACACAAGAAAAGAGCGGCTGAAACAAGTCCATGACTAATCATTTGAATTATACTTCCTTCTATGCCCTGTTGTTGGATTGTAAAAATTCCCAAAGTTACAAAACCCATGTGCGCAACTGATGAATAAGCAATTAACTTTTTCATATCTTCTTGCATTAACGCTATTAGAGAAGTGAAAATTATTGCAATAACGCTTAAACAATAAATTAAAGGAGTAAATACTTCTGAAGCAACCGGAAATAATCCTAAAGAAAACCTTATAAATCCATAGCCTGCCATTTTAAGTAAAATTGCAGCTAACAAAACTGAACCTGCTGTCGGAGCTTCAACATGGGCGTCAGGTAACCATGTATGAACTGGCCACATTGGAGTTTTGACTGCAAAAGAACTAAAAAAAGCTAACCATAAAAGATTTTGATATTTTACATCAATACCCAAATCATAAAGTTGAATTACATCTGTAGTTCCAGATATCCAATAAATTGAAATTATTGCAACTAACATCAAAACGGAGCCTAAAAGAGTGAACAAAAAGAATTTAAAAGCAGAATAAACTCGTCTGGTACCTCCCCAAATTCCTATGATTAAAAACATTGGGATTAAGCCAGCTTCAAAAAATAAGTAAAAAACAACTAAATCTAAAGAACAAAAAACACCTATCATAAATGTTTCCATGATAAGTACTGCAATTAAAAATTCTCTTAATCTACTTTTAATAGAGTTATTTACTGAGATAATACAAAGTGGTGTAATAAAAGTTGTTAAAATAATAAATAATATTGAAATGCCATCAATTCCTACTTTGTAATTAATTAAGCCTTCAATCCATATTCTATCTTCAACAAATTGAAATTCTGATGTTGATGGATCAAACAATATCCATAAATAAATAGATAAAAAAAAATTTACAAGAGATGTAAATAATG
>MDTD01038479.1_pt1 | contig 10409 bp, 13 predicted proteins | sample 811221 | NCBI WGS metagenome assembly MDTD01 (sample SAMN05326646, study PRJNA326480) | marine metagenome | isolation source: seawater | place: Pacific Ocean: South West | collected 2011
TTAGCTTTAAAATTGACGACGTTGTTGGAGCTATTCCTGCTCACTTATTTGCTGGGATTTGGGGAACTTTAGCTGTTCCAATCACAAACCCAGATACAACTTTTGGTGCACAATTACTTGGAGTTGTTTCAATCAATGCATTCGTATTTGTTGTTTCACTAATCGTATGGTCGATTATGAAAGCTACAATGGGAATTAGATTGAGTAAAGAAGCCGAGATGAAAGGTACTGACGTATCTGAAACTGGAGTAATAGCTTACGCAATAAGAGACTAATAAAATCTCTCTCCCTCAAAAGGCCCCTATAAAAAGGGGCCTTTATTTTTAGTTTTCTTCCCAAATTTTTTTATAATCTATAAATGGAGATAATCCGTAACTAGAATTGATATTTGCCAAATGAATTGAAAGACTTTTTAATGGAGAAATACAAATTTCTTTTTCATAAATTTTATTTAAATATTTTTCAAAAGGCTCATGTCTATCTAAACAATTTTTTTCAAAATTTATCCAATATTTATTTAGCAAATTCTTACTAGTTAAAAAAGTGCATAAAGTCTTATTTATTGTACGCCAATGCCTACTATTTCCAATTAAAACATCAGTTTTTTCGTTGTTCATATATAAATAAGGGTAATCTGACGGGCATATAAATATATCTTTTCTTAATTGAGAGGAAATTCTCTCAAACGTCATGATTACATCAGTTATCATATTTTCAAAATGAATATAATCATCTTCAACAAAAAAAATTAAGTCTTCTCCATATTCTTTCCCTATGTTAAATGATGTTAATAACGAGGATAGGTTAGAAAAAGTTTCGTTCGTTTTTTGCACTTTGATTATATTTTTGTATTTTGTAGTGTCATGATTTATTATCTCGAAATTTAAATTGTAAGATTGAATTAAATTTTTTATTTTTTCTAAATTATTTAAGCTTGAGTTGTCATCTAGAACGATTAGTTTTATTTCTAAAGAAGGTAAGTATTTTTTTGACCAAAGTATACTTTTAATTAACGATTTTAACGATTTCTCAACATATACAATTTTTTCTTCCTCAAAAATTCTTTTTTTATTCTGATCCCATATTTCAATTTTGCTATTTGTTCTAAAAACAATAAGTAAAGAGTTTATTTTTCTAGTTATCTTTACTTCACCAAGAGGTAGCACAACAGACTTATCATTAAAAATTGACAAATTTTCGTTTAATTCCTTATTTAATGTTGGCGATACGAATTTATTTTGGTCAATAATTTCGTAACCTAGCATTCTAGATATTTTTATATAAATTTTTTTTAGGCTATTTTTTATCATAAAATTTAATATAGTATTTACATCATTATGAATATAAAATCACCACAAACTCTTATTTCAGAAGCTTTGAAAGAAATTAAAACAATTTCTTCAGAAGAAGCTTTAAAATTATCTGATGATAATAAATGTAATCTTATTGATATAAGAGAACAGATTGAATTAAAGAATAGTGGAAGTATTGAAAATACCACACATATTCCGAGGGGCTTACTTGAGTTTTCTTTAAATGATAACAGTCCATTAGTTCAAAAAAATATTATTGATAAACAAAAAGATATAGTTTTGTTTTGTGCTGCAGGAGGAAGATCTGCTTTAGCAGCAAAGACTCTTAAAGATATGGGTTTTACAAATGTATCCCATGTTGAAGGTGGTTTTGGAGCAATGAAAAGTAACGGGTTTAAAGTAAAAAAATTTAATCAATAATATTGAATCTTTTGGCGGATATTATTCTTATAATCCAATAAATAAGTATGCCCAAAGGTCCAATAAAATAAGTTATTACAAGTGGACTAAATATCAAATATTTAGATAAAGAAAATTTCTGACTATCTTTAACTATATAGCAACCACAAAATAAATTTACTCCAAGAAAATGTATCCAAAACATTAATAAAAAAGTTTCATTTAAAAACAAACTTTTTAAATTATCTAGTCCTAAATAAAGATTGAAATTACCTAAATAATTATAATTATTCATAAAGTGGTAATAAAAAAGATATAAATAAATCACAGATAATAAAAAAATAGGAAAAATTGAGGTGACTAAATAATTACAAATTCGGGATTGTGGAAAAAAGATCAATACAAACCAAAATGGCAAAACACCAAAATTCAACCATAGGTAAATCATTTGAGGACTGAAAAATGCTCTTATTTCTTCGATCATGTATAATTATATTATAATACATCTTTTATGATTCCTATTAAAAATAAAAAAAAATCACTTGAGGTAACGGTTGAAGAAATGAGGAGTTTTTCATTTGCCTATATTGAAAAATATTCGCCATCAAAACAACAATTGAAAACATATTTATTGAAAAAATACTTAAAATTAAAAACACCAAATATAAATAAAAATAATGTAAAAGAATTAATTGAGGTTGTTTTAGAGGATTTAGAAAAATCTAAATTTGTTAACGACAAATTTTATTCCAGCTCTAAAGCTAAAAGTCTTGTAAAGAGAGGTAGTTCTATAAATAAAATAAGAAATTATTTACTTGGTAAAGGAATAAATAACAAGCTTATAGACGAAACAATTGATAAAATAAAAGAAAATAATGATGATCAAGATTTTTATTCTGCAATTAAAATTTGTAAAAAAAAAAGGATAGGACCATCGAGAGATGAAAATAATAGACCATTATTTTATAAAAAAGATATGGGTATTTTAGCAAGATCCGGTTTTGATTTTGAGACCTCCAAAAGAGTTATGGATCTGGAGAAAGAGCAATATAATAAAATAATAAACTTATTATGAACCTTTTTTTTTATTTTTTTGCTCTAAAAAATAATCAATCTTTCTTTTCATATAATTTTTAACTAATACAAATAAAATCAATCCAAATATACTTACTGAAATTATAATAATTAATATAATCCTTAATGTATCATCCATTTCTATAAATTTTCTTCCCTTTTTAATATTAAACTTGGATTTTTAAAATCTTTTTTTCCATACAAAACTTCTCCGCCATCAAAATCTTTGATAATTCCTCCAGCATTTCTTAATATTGCATGACCAGCTGCTATATCCCATTCAGAAGCTCTAGGTTCAGAAACATATATATCAAATTCACTAGATGCAATTACACAAAACTTTAAAGAGCTTTTCATTTTATGGAATTCGGTGACACCAAATTTATTATGATAATCATGTATTATAGGTTTTAATTTATCAGAATAATGAACTGCTTTTATTTGATTTTCATTTGTTTTTTTTTTGCAGTCAAGTTTTATAACTTTACCGTTTGTCAACTCGTAACTTTCGTTTATTCCATGCGTATAAAACATTCTACCTTTTGCAGGAGCATAAATTACTCCTAGTTCAGGTTTTTTATTTATTATTAATCCAGCATTAATTGTAAATTCATCTTTGTTGTTTATATAATCATAAGTTCCATCAATAGGATCTACCAACCAAAAATTTTGTAAGTCTATTTTACTTTTATTGTTTGAGCTTTCTTCCGAGACAATAGGAATATTTGGTGTTAACTCACTAATTTTTTCAGTTACGATTTTATTTACTAGTATATCTCCATTGGAGACAGGCGTACTGTCATCTTTGTATTTGATTTTTAAACCTTTTTTCCTTATGTCAAGACTTTCTTTTCCAGCAAAGTGAAAATTTTTAACAAGCTCAGTACTTATAGATTTTAAATTTTTTTCAATAATCATTAATTTTTTCTAGCTCAATGTTATTTGAATTTATTACTATTTTGCCAATATTTTCAAAATTAACCGTTACTTTTTCTTTTACAATAGACTGAACCTGACCAACACCCCACTCTTTTCTAGCTGGATTTACCACTCTGTCACCTGGTTCAAAGTCAAAAATCATTTATTTTTATTTATAATTAAAATAAGTATAAATACCATAAATATGAAAACTAGACTAAATTCAATAGGATTAGATAAAAAACCAAAAGATACCAAAGTTGTCGTAGCGATGTCAGGAGGAGTTGACTCCTCAACAGTAGCTGGAATGATGAAAAAAGAGGGATACCAGGTTATTGGTATTACACTTAAATTATACGATGAAAATAAAGAAACGAAAAACTCTAAACAATGCTGCTCTGGACAAGACATCATGGATGCCAAAAGGGTTACGCAAAAATTAGATATCGAACATAAAATCTTTTATTATCAAAATAAATTTAAAGAAGGTGTAATTGATAATTTTGTGGATAGTTATTTAAATGGAGAAACCCCAATTCCATGTGTTCAATGTAATAAAACTGTAAAATTTAAAGATTTATTTGAAGAGTCAAAAAATTTAAATGCTGATGCGCTAGTTACCGGTCACTATGTTAAAAATAAAAATATTGATGGAATAAATCATATGTATAGAGCAATTGATACGACTAGGGACCAAAGTTACTTTCTTTTCAATACAACCAGAGAACAACTAAATTATCTGAGATTTCCACTTGGTAATTTATTAAAAGACGAAACTAGAGATATAGCAAAAAAATTACAACTCAATGTTGCAGATAAACCAGATAGCCAAGATATATGTTTTGTTCCAAATGGGGATTATGTCTCTGTAATCGAAAAATTTAAACCAGGTGCATTTAAAAAAGGCAATATAAAAAATATTAACGGCGATGTTATAGGCGTTCATAATGGTATAATTAATTTTACAATTGGCCAAAGAAAAGGAATTAAAATATCAAGAGATGATCCTTTTTATGTATTAGATATTTTATCTGATAGAAATGAAATAATAGTAGGTTCAAAAAAAGACTTATTAAAAAAAGAGATTCTTTTAAAGAATATAAATTTTTTAACAGAAAAAAATGTATTTGATAAAAATATTTATGTAAAAATCAGATCTACTGGCAGATTAATAAAATCTAGATTAAATTTATCTAATAATAAACCAAAATTAACTTTATTAGAGGATGAATTTGGAATTTCACCAGGTCAAGCATGTGTATTTTATTCTAAGGATGATTTTGGGGATAGAGTGCTTGGTGGTGGTTGGATTACAAAAAATTAAGATGATTTATTTTTTTTCCACATAAAAAAAGTAAGCATGTAAAAACTTATTACACCTACAAAATAATCCCATTCTAAAGCATGCTTAAGGAATTTATTACCAGGCTGAGAAATTATAGGGATAGATATAAATGCAACAACAATCAAAATTGAAACAAGCGTAATTTTAAGTTTTAAAAATAATGGGTTGATATAATTTGTTATTTTATTTCTTATTTTATATAAACTTAAAACAAGATAAACTTGAGCTACAATTTCAAAAATTATAAATGCTAACATTACAACTCTTCTAAATAATTTGTAAATATCGACATCAAATTTAATACCTAAAAATACAGAGTGAATTGTTAATAATATTGCTGAGCCAATTCCAAAAAAAATAAATTTTTTTATATGTTTATTTTCAGGTTCAAATTTCGAAACTATTTTTTTGTTACCAAGCCAATATTTTATTAATAAATAAGATGTAAAAAACATAGCAGGTTTGAAAATTAGGTAGGTAGGAAATACTCTTGCGGTTCTACTTATTGAAGCACCTCCATCGAAATATGGTATTGTATTATGTATTATATCTTGCTGGTTTGGAAAAAGACCATGAAATTGAGTAATTAATATTAAACAAGCATTTATTGCAACAAACGGGATTATAAAAATCCAAATACTTATGGATCTTACATTTGAGATGTTTTCCATCAATGCTTATTTCTTTTTATTTCTTTTTCTAGCTCTTCTTTTTTTTGAGCCCATTTTTCTTCGGCCCCTGTGTTTTTTTGGATATCCCATTTATACCTCAATTTTATAATTTTATTGACTTATTTCAGGGATATAGCATTGTCCAACTTACTTATCAAATTTATTTATGAGCGATTCATTTAAAACATTTTTAAAACATACAAATAAAGACTTTAAATATCGCTCTGTAAATCCTCCGCTAGTAAGAACTTCAACAATGGTTTTTAAATCGATGAATGATTTGCGGCAAGTGCAAAAAAAAAATTCAAAAAATCCTCGAGGCGGTCATTTTGAATATGGAAGACAAGGCACTTCAACAACATTCGAACTAGAAAAAATTTTAACAAAACTTGAAGGTTCATATCATACTTTTCTTACTCCAACAGGTTTTGGTGCCGTTTTTTTATGTATATTTAGCATTGTAAGGCCAGGAGATGAAATAATAATTGCTGACCCAGTCTATAGCCCCACGAGAATATTATCAGAAAATTATTTAAGGGAATTCAATATTAAATGCAAGTTTTATGATCCTAATAATTTAAATACAATAAAAAAAAATATTTCAAGTAAAACAAAACTCATTTATGTTGAAAATCCAGGTAGTAATACTTTTGAATTCCAAGATTTGGGAAAAATATTATCTTTAGCAAAAAAATACAAAATATTTACTGCTATTGATAATACTTGGGGCACTCCTTATTTTTTAAAACCTATAAAAATTGGATTTGATCTTTCCATAGTTTCGGCTACTAAATATTACTCTGGTCACTCAGATGTAATGGGTGGAAGTCTTGCTGTAAGCAAAAGAGTATTTAAAAAAGTACATACAACACAAAGCATGTCTGGTCTTAGATTAAGTCCAGACGATGCATATTTTATAATGAGAGGTATTAGAACATTAGATGTGAGACTTGATAAACATCAAGAAAATGCAAACTTAATTGCAAAGTTTTTATCTACAAAAAAAAATATACAGATTCTATATCCTATAAAAAAAAATAAAACAAATTACAAGTTATGGAAAAAATACTATAGTGGATCGTCTGGTCTAATGGGAATAAAAATTAGTTCAAAAAATAAAAAATCTATAGACAAATTTGTAAATTCTTTAAAACTATTTGGCCATGGTTACAGTTGGGGTGGATTTGAAAGTCTTGCTTTACACCAGGAAATAAAAGAGCAAGGTAATAGGAAATATTTAAAAATAAACAAAAATGAATACATTGTAAGATTACATATAGGTTTGGAGGATCCAAAAGATCTTATAAAAGATATAAAGAGATCCATAAAATATATTACATGACAAGCGAAAAATTCATACAAAATCGTTTAGCACTTTTTACCTTAATTTCAGCATGTTTAGTGGTTCTGATTTCATTAAGTGTAAGACAAGTTTTTGGTATGTTCTTTATGGATTTTAATATAGATCTTGGTATTTCAAATACAGAATTTGGTTTGGCAATCGGCATTCAAATGCTTGGATGGGGATTGTCAGGACCAATTTTTGGAGTAATTGCTGATAAATATGGTGGACATAAAGCTATTATGTTGGCATTTATTTTTTATATTTTAGGAGTATTTTTTTTATACTCAGGCCCAAATACAGGCCTTTACTTTCAGATTAGTCTAGGAGTTTTGATAGGTATTGGTTGTGGAGGTACAGCTATAAGTATACCGATGTCGATTGTAGGAAAACATTTTCCACTTTCTAATAGGACTATAGCGATGAGTCTTGTTACAGCAACTGGTTCATTTGGTTATTTTATTTCACCTTTATTTACAAATTACTCATTAGCGAATAATGGATGGGTAGATACATTGTTCTATTTTATTATATTTTTAATTATAGGATTTGTAATAGCTTTCTTTGTAAGATCTCCAAAAAGTAATTTTGATGCTGGCAGTCGTCAGGATAACAATAATCAAAACGCATTTGAGGCTTTAAAAGAAGCATTTACTAATAAAAGTTACCTACTTTTAATCTCTGGTTTTTTTGTTTGTGGTTTCCATATAACTCTAGTTGGCACACATGTTCCAAAATATGTGATTGACAGAGGCTTAGAGGATTGGACTGCAGCAATGATACTTTCATTAATCGGTCTATTTAATATATTTGGATCTTTGATGAGTGGTTACTTATCAGCAAAAAGAAGTAAAAAAATTATTTTAAGCACAATCTATTTTTTGAGAGGATTTTCAATTATAGCTTTTATATTTTTACCGCCAAGTACAATTTCATCAATTATCTTTGGGGCTAGTTTCGGTCTTTTATGGCTATCTACTGTTCCTGCCACAAGTGGTATAGTAGCTCATATTTTTGGAACTAGATATTTAGGTTTATTATATGGACTAGTTTTTTTAAGCCACCAAATAGGATCTTTCTTTGGAGCTTATTTAGGTGGATTATTTTATGATTTATACGGTTCTTACGACTATGCGTGGTATTTGGCAATTGCATTATCTGTATTTGCAGGTTTAATACATCTACCAATAAAAGAGCAAGCAATTGAAAGAATACAAAAAGCATAAATTTAAATTTAATCCATATTTAGAGAATTTATATCAATCCGATGAGCCTTTAATTATTTATAAGGTAGATCAAGGTTATAACATCTATACCCACTTCTCAAAAAAAACTATTCTAACAAATAAGAATATAAATAAATTTTTTGAATTTTTTAAAAAAAAAAAATATCTAAAAGAGACAGATATGATGATTGGTTTTTTTGGATACGAAATTTTATGTAATTTAATAGGACTTAAAATTTTTAATCAAAAAAAAAGTAATTTTTACAAAGGCATATTTTACAAACCTGAAACTATTATCAAAATTAGAGACAATATTAAAATAATATCAAATTTAAAAAATAAAAAGCTAAAAATCAGTTTTCAAAAAACACAAGTATCAAGTCCATTTAAATTAAATATTAAATTTCCTAAATACCAAAAAATATTTAATTTTTTTTCAAAAAAAATAAGAGAGGGAGAAACTTATCAGATCAAAATCTGCACTAAATATAAAAACAGATCTAAGATAAATCCAATTAATTTCTTTTGGAAATTGATGAAAGTAAACTCTTCTCCAGAAGCATTTATGATTAAAGATAAAGATTATTCAATAGTAAGTTGTTCACCAGAAACACTAATTAATAAAAAAGGATCTAAAATATTTACAAAACCTATTGCTGGAACGCTAAAAAAATTAAATGGATTAAATAAAAAGAAAGCACTTAAATATTTTAAAAATAATATTAAAGAAACTAAAGAACATAATATGATAGTAGATATGGAAAGGAGTGATTTATCTAAAATTTGTAAATCGGGTACTGTAAAAATCTATAAGAAAAAGTTTGTTGAAGAATATAAACATTTGTATCATTACGTTACTTTAGTAAAGGGACAATTGATAAATAAAATTAATTTAAAAGATATAATAAAATCAATGATGCCTGGTGGCTCAGTTATAGGCTGTCCTAAAATAAGAACATTGGAGCTTTTAAACAATCAAGAAAATGAAGATAGAAACATTTACACAGGTAGTTTTGGTTTCATAAAATACAATAAGGATATGAGGTTTAATATAATAATAAGATCTATTTTAAACTTTAAAAATTTTTCAGAAATATCTGCTGCATCAGGTGTTGTTTTAGATAGCACTGCTAAAAAAGAATTTAATGAAAACTATATAAAAGCAAAATCTTTATTGGAGTTGTATAAATGATTTATTTAATCGATCATCAAGATTCGTTTACTTGGAATGTTGTCCATCAATTTAAAAAGTTTGATAATGTTTATTGTTCAAATTATTTTGAAATAAATGATAAAATTTTAAAAAAATCGGATACTATAGTATTATCACCAGGACCCGGTTCTCCAAAAGATTATCCACTTACATCTAAAATTTATAAAAATTTTAAAGGTAAAAAAAAAATTATAGGTATTTGTTTGGGATATCAACAAATTCTTTACAACGAAAAAGGAAAAATTGTCCAACAAAAAAATATCTACCATGGATATCAATCAAAAGTTAAAGTCACAAATAAAAGTAAAATATTTAAAAAAAATAAGACATTCAATGTAGGAAGGTATCATTCTTTAAAATTAAATGAGCCATTTAAATCAATTTCTCTTAATATTACTATGCGATGTTGTAAAACAAATATACCAATGGCTTTTGAGGATACAAAAAATAAAATATATGGTTTTCAATTCCATCCTGAATCTTTCTTAACTGAAAATGGCGACTTTATTATTAAAAAAATCTTATCTAATTAATTCTTTAGATGAAGTTCCGTTTAAAGATCTATGGGGTGATCATGGAGTTTTTACTACTATGAGATTAATAGGAAATCCATTAAAAATAATTTTTTTTCAAAATCATTTAAATAATTTAATAAACTCAACAAAAAAATATAAAATTTTTAAAAAAAAATTAAATTTAAAAATTAAAAAAATAATAAAAATTAATTTAAAGAAAAATAGAAAATATAATCATTTACTAAGGATTGCTATTACTAAAAATTTTATTTCAATATCTCTTAGAAAAAGAGTTAAACCCAATAAAAATTTTAAATTAAAATTTTTGAATTATAAAAGAATTAATCCTAAATATAAAAATCTTAAATATAAATTTTTATTAAAAAAAATGAA
>MDTD01086662.1_pt1 | contig 10409 bp, 8 predicted proteins | sample 811221 | NCBI WGS metagenome assembly MDTD01 (sample SAMN05326646, study PRJNA326480) | marine metagenome | isolation source: seawater | place: Pacific Ocean: South West | collected 2011
ATAATCTCTCCTATTTAATATTATAGGTTGTTTTAACTTTTTCAAGTAAAAACTTTTTGTCTATTTTCTTTCCCCTTCTAGTTCTCGCCATAATAAATCTCTCCAAATCATCAAAGCTCATCTTGCGTGATCGCTTACCTACATAGTTAAATTCTAACTCTTGACCAGTGTTCAAAACACCTAAATATATTATGGTTTCATCTGATGCTTTTGGTATATTAATTAATTTAACTCCTTTTCCTTTTGACATTATTGGTAATTGATTAATTTTCTCAATGAGCATGTAACCAGTACTTGTGATAACAAGATAATACAAATCGCTCTCAACATCTGCTACTACAGGGTAAATAGTCTGAGATTTGCCTACATTCATAATTTTTTTTCCTTTCTTGCTTCTTACACTTAATTCATCATGAACAGTAATAAACCCATAACCTTTATCGGAGCAAAGTAAAATACTCTCTTTACTAGAATGATTAAACATACCAACCATCTTTGTTCCATCTTGAAGATTGAAAAACTTGCTTAATGGCTCACCATCGCCTCTACTTACTTGGTGATTCTCGGAGGACATATTATAAATAAAACCATTCTGATCAAAAAAAACTATCGTATCATTCGATTTTATTTCGAGATAGCCATAATAAGAATCACCAGTTTTAAATTTTATGTTTTCAATATTGACCTCATGTCCTCTATAAAATTTAATCCAACCATTAGATGATAGAATGGACGTCATATCACTTACCGCAATGCTAACCTTAATCTCGTTAGAGGATATTATAGGTTTATCATTAATTTTGGTTAATCTAGGCTTGCCAAACTCCTTTTTAATATTTTTTAGATCTTTTTTAAGATAAGTTTTTAGTCTCGTTGGAGATTTTAGGATTTGTAATAAATCTTTTTCTTTATTTTGAAGATCTTTTAATTCCTGTTTTATGTTTTCCTCTTGAAGTTTAGCAAGGCTCCTTATTCTCATATTTATAATAGCTTCATATTGTTTTTCAGTAAGTTTACATAAAGACATAATTTTTTTCTTAGGATTATCTACAGTTCTGATTAGGTGAATAACTTTATCTAAGTATTTAAATATTACTACATAAGCTTGCAATATATGTATCCTCTCTTGTATCTTATCGAGTTCCCATTGAAGCATTCGTTTTAATGAATTTAATCTAAAATTTATCCATTCAGATAAAATTTGATGTATATTTTTTATGCTGGGTTTATTATCTAGACCAATTATGTTCATATTTACTCTAAGATTTTTCTCTAAATCTGTAGAGTAAAATAAGTGTGACATAATCTCATCTAGATTATGTGATCTTCCTCTGATTTTTATTATAATTCTAACCGGATTATCTTGATCTGATTCATCAAAAATATTTTCAATGAATGTTAATTTTTTATTACTGATTTGATCCTGAATTTGCTCAATAATTTTAGTTGTATGAGATTGATAAGGTAATGATTCAATAACAATATTTTTACCGCTTGTAGAATATGTTGCTCTTAACTTTACGTTTCCATGACCAGTTTCGTATATACCAACTATATCTGACTCTGATAAAATTATTTCACCGCCTGTTGAGAAATCAGGTCCTTTTATGATACTCAAAATCTCACTCATAGTTGACTTTGGTTTATCAATAAGTAGCATGGTTGAATCTATAATTTCAGTAAGATTGTGTGATGGTATGTCAGTTGACATCCCTACGGCAATACCAGAGCTTCCGTTGATGACTATATTAGGAACACTTGCAGGTAATTGCTTAGGTTCTAATAATGTCCCATCAAAATTTTTAGACCATTCGACAGTATTTTTTTCAATACCATCCAAAAAAAGATCTGAATATTTTGTCAATCTCGATTCCGTATATCTCATAGCAGCGAAAGATTTTGGGTCATCTTGTGTGCCCCAATTACCCTGACCTTCGACAAATGGATAATTATATGAGAAGTCTTGTGCAAGCATTACCATTGCCTCATAACATGCAGAATCACCATGTGGATGATACTTACCCAAAACATCACCTATAGTTCTAGCTGATTTTTTAAATTTTGCTTTATTGTTGAGCCCCAGTTCATTCATCGCATATATTATCCTCCTTTGAACTGGCTTAAGCCCGTCTGTGATACTCGGCAAGGCACGGTCGAGTATTACATACATTGAGTAATTTAAATACGCTTGTTCTGAAAATTGACTAAGTGAAGATCTCTCAATAAAGCTATCTTTCTCTTTGATTATATCTTCTAATTTTATCTTTTTTTTATTCAAAGTGAGCTAAATTTCCTTTCTTTTCAAGCCATGTTTTACGCTCAGACGATTTTTTCTTATTTAATAACATATCCATCATCTCATAATCTTTGGATTTATTTGAAAGAGTAAGCGCTAACAGTTTTCGAGATTTTTTTGATAAGGTAGTCTCTCGAAGTTGCGAAGGATTCATCTCTCCAAGTCCTTTAAATCTTGTTATTGATAAATCTTTATTTTCAGAATCTATCTTCATTTTCTTTAACGTAGTGTTCAGGTCTCTGTCATCAATGACATAAAAAGTATCCTTTTTGAAATCAACTCTATAAAGTGGAGGTTTAGCGATATAGATATGTCCTGATTTAACTAATGGCTCATAGTGTTTTAAAAATAATGCTAATAATAATGTTGCTATGTGGAGTCCATCTGAATCTGCATCTGCAAGTATGCATATCTTTCCATATCTTAGTCTACTTAAATCCGAATTACCTGGCTCAACACCTATCGAAGTGCTAATATCCTTAACCTCTCTAGAATCTAAGATTTTTGAAGAGTTGAGTTCCCATGTGTTTAAGATTTTACCCCTTAAAGGCAGGATTGCTTGAAAATTTTTGTCTCTTGCTTGTTTTGCTGAACCTCCAGCTGAGTCACCTTCAACTAGAAAAAGTTCGTTTGCTCTTATATCCTTGATAAGACAGTCAGACAATCTGCTAGGTAGTAGTGTATTTTTATTATTTTTCCTAACATTTGGTATATTTGCATTAGTTCGCTCTTCTGCATTACTAATGACAAGATTGGCTATCATTTTAGCTGTTTCTGAATTTTGATTAAACCATATTTCAAAACTATCTTTAAGCTTTGGTGTTAATAGTGATGAAATGTTAGCAGATTGGAGTTTTGTTTTAGTTTGTCCGGCAAATTGCGGATTCATCATCTTTAGAGAAATAATAAAAGAGGTATTCTTCCAAACATCATCTGGAGTTAATTTAATATTTTTAGGTAATAATTTTTTTCTAGTACAAAAATCTCTTAACGATTCTACAACTGCTGTTTTAAGAGCATTTACATGTGTTCCTCCATTTGATGTAGGTATCAAATTGACATAACTAGCTTGGATAGTATCAGTTGACTCTGTTAGCCACACACATGACCAATCAATAGTCAATTCAGAAGATTCAAAATTTCCAGAGCAAGGCCTTGCTGGTATAAAAGACAATCCCTCTGTCGATTTAATCAGATAATCTCCTAGATCGCCATTGTGCAAATAGTCCGTTATGCCTTTTTCATATAACTCATCGATAACTTGTAACTTAAGTCCTGGCTGCAGTATTGATTTTGCTTTTACAAGATTATGAAGATCTTTAATATCAAGTTTATGAGTATCAAAATATTTTTCATTTACTTTAAACTTAATTATGGTGCCTGATTTCTTTTTTATATTTTTCTTCATTTTAGAAAGTTGGTTTTTTATAGAACCATTAGAAAATGTCATTTCATATTGATGCTTATCGCCACCTCTAACAACAACAACACTTAGTGACTCTGAGAGAGCATTCACAATAGATACACCTACGCCATGAAGACCACCAGAAAACTTGTAATTCTTATCTGAGAATTTGGCTCCTGAATGTAGGTTTGTCATAATTACCTCAACCCCTGACACTTTATGATCTGGATGTTTATCGACTGGTAGACCTCTACCATTATCCTCAACAGATATACTGTTATCACTGTGAAGTGTAATAATGATATGATCACAAAATCCTGAGATTGCCTCGTCAACACTATTGTCTATTAGTTCTTGAACTAGATGGTTAGGGTTTGTTGTATCAGTATACATACCAGGTCGTTTTTGAACTGGCTCAATTCCCTTAAGAACTTCAATATCAGATGATGTATATTTTTTTTTCACTGTGTTGCTGTATACTTAATTATACTACAACAAAAAGGAGAGAGTATAAATGAATTATGTCTTTTATGATTTCGAGACATCAGGGACGAACAGATATTTTGATCAGCCTATCCAGATAGCTGCAGCATTAGTCAATGAAGACTTTGAAATTGTTGAGACTTTGAATGAAACATGCAAACTCAAAGATGGTATTGTCCCCCATCCCCAAGCTCTTCTTATCAATAAAATTAAAATTAACACACTCAAAAATGGTCAATCCTTTTTTGAGATGATCAACAAAGTTCATGGTAAATTTACTGATTGGTCACCAGCAGCCTTCATTGGCTATAATAGTCTTTTTTTTGACGAAGTAGTTCTTAGACAAAGTCTATATCAATCTTTATACGATCCTTACTTGACCAATACAAATGATAACCGTAGAGCTGATTTATACCATATAATGTGTGCCATTACTAAGTTAAGACCGAATGTTGTTAAACTTGGCCACAACCCTAAAACAGAAAAAGACAGTTACAAGCTTGAGTATCTAGCTATTGCAAATAATGTTGAGCAGGAACAGGCACATGATGCGATGAGTGATGTCTATGCAACTATTGGACTAGCAAAGATCATTAAAGAAAAAGCTAGTGATTTCTGGAATCACTGCATTTCTATAAGTAATCCAAATAATTTCTTATCATATTTGAATTCGCATGATATTGTTTTCAAGGCTCCCTCACATCCCTCCCACGATTTCTCTCCAATGTCATTCATGACTGCTAACCCAGAGAGAACAAAAGAGCTAAGTTTTTTTGATCTTAATTATGATCTTGAAAAATACAAAGACTCAAGATTGACAGGAATTATTTCTCTCATAGAGAGTAAAGAAAAAATTATAAAGATATTAGAAATAAACAAAGCACCAATAATACTTGGTGAGGATTTCATCAAGAATTCTGATGTTTTGTCTAAAAAAATAGAGAGTAATTATTATGATAAAGTAAAAATAATAAAGTCCAATCAAACATTTATCGAAAAACTAGAGCAAGCATTAGTTGATAGATCGCAAGATAAGGCAGTAAATTATCCTATGCCTGATTTTCTTGAAACTCAAATTTACTCTGGATTCAGCGGACAAGCCGATAAAGAGAAGATGAATGATTTTAGGAAAACAGCTGACTTTAAAAAAAAGTATAGTATTTCTAAGGATTTTGAAGATCCCAGATATAGAGAGATTGCATATAGAATACTCTTTAACGAATGTCCTGAGGTTTTCACTGAGGATAAACTCAACGAAAGAAAACAATTTTTCGCACAAAGAGCTTTAGATTCTAATAATGATGTTAAATGGTGTACAATTGATAAGGCAAAAAGAGCTATCGAGAGCTTACAAGATGATGATACTTATAAGGATGATGCATCATCAATAAGAGAAATCGAATCTTTCATAAATGAAGAAGAAGAAAAATATAAAGAATATTTAGTACGTTAATTATTAAGTGTATTCAAAATCTGTTTATAAGGAACATATCCAGGTATAACTTTACCATCCTCAGTGAATATCATTGGAGTCCCGTTTACTCTGAGACTATATGCCAAATCTAAATGCTTCTCAAGAGGATTCTCACATTTAGCCTCCTCAATAAAATCACCGTCAAAAGCCATTTCGAGTAAATCTTTTTTATTTTCCGAGCACCAAAGCGAAGCCATGTTTATATATGCATCATCATCAATCCCATTTCTAGGGAAGAGCACATATCTTACTTCTATATTATTTTCTAACAGATCCGGTATCTCGTTATGAAGTTTTTTACAATACGGGCAAGATACATCTGTAAAAATAGTTATGACATGATCTATTTTTTTCGGTTTGTAGACGATAATGTCGTTTTCGTCTAGAGTGTTCAGGACTGATAATCTAAAATTTTCTATTTTTTGCTGAGTTAAATTAATTCCTGAATTGATGTCAATAATATTGCCTGCTAACAAATAATTGAGATCTGCTGTTAAATAAAAAATTTGCTCACCAATTAATATCTCAAAGAATGAATTATTTATTTTTTCAATGGCATCTATTTTTAGGTCAGGATATGATTTTGTAAACCTCTCTTCTGCATCTTTTGCTGTATAGCTAGTTGTATCATGCTGTGTGCAAGAAATTAATGACAAAAACAATATTATTAAGAAATATTTCACATTTTTCCCCTTGGATGATGTTGTGAATGAAAAGCTTGAAGTCTCTCTTTCGCTACATGTGTATAAATCTGAGTAGTAGATAAGCTTGAGTGACCTAATAGCAACTGAACAGCTCTTAGATCGGCGCCATTATTCAGTAAGTGAGTTGCAAAAGCATGTCTTAATGCATGTGGGGAAATATTTTTATTTGGAATTGCAATTTTAGAATATTTACAAATCATAGACCAACAAGCTTTCCTAGAGAAATTTTTGCCTTTATCAGTAAGAAATATCCTATTATTATTTTTTGACGCAACTGGGACTTCTCTATGATGGGTAATATAGTTTAAATACCAGTTCATTGCTTTCTCTCCCAATGGGATAATTCTCTCCTTATTGCCCTTGCCGATCACTCTAACTAAGCCTCTCTCTACATCTACTTGATTCATACTTAGATCAGTCAATTCTGACACTCTAAGACCAGTCGCATACAAAATCTCTAGGATACATCTATCTCTAATACCTGCGCTATTTGAAGTATCTGGTGTATTCAAAAGATTCGTTATATCTTCTTCGCTTAAGTTGATAGGCAATTTCCTCTTTAGTTTAGGTGAATCAATTAGCTCACTCGGGTTGGAGTCAATTTTACGCATTTTAGACGCCCAAACAAAAAAACCTTTTATAGATGATAATATTCTGTTAATGGAGGAAGATGAACAGCCTTCCTCAAATTTCTTAGCCAGATATAAATTTAGATCTACATCGCTACATTTTAGAAGTGAAATATTTTTACTATATAGCCACGACTCAAGTTTATGTAAGTCGCTTGAATATGATGATATCGTATTCTTGGATAAACCCCTCTCTATCCAGATTTGATCGCAATACTCAGTTACCAAGCTTTTTTTTCTCTGTGTCTGCATTTACATTTACGTACAACTAATTGTACTATGAATCAAGTGAGTATGTAAAATAACTTATAAGATATGAAAAATACCATAAAAGATAACTGTATCAATGAATTTGACCCAAATGCATTAGAAGAGATTCAAGCAGTTAACAAGATCATTGGGTCAGTTAAGTCCATCAAGTCAAGTGAGAGAGTAAAGATAAAAGATGCTTTACACAGAACTATCTCATCTTCAGTTCGAGCTTCAATAAATGTTCCACCATTTAGAAATTCTGCTATGGATGGTTATGCTATTAATCTTCGTGATTTAAAAACTAATAAATTCAGACTATCAGAGGTTGGTGCTTCTTTTGCAGGTAAACCATTCCGATCGTCCCTATATAAAGGTGAAACTGTAAGAGTTATGACAGGAGCTTTGATACCAAAAAATGCTGATGCCGTAATCATGAAAGAAATGGTATCGAAAGAAGGTACTATTGTTACTTTTCCAAAAAATATCAAAAAAAATCAGAACATTAGGTTTATTGGTGAAGATATAAAAAAAGGGAAAATAGTTTTTAAAAAAGGGGATGAATTAAATTTTTCAGGACTGTCAATACTCTCATCTCTTGGTATAGAATATGTCAATGTTTTTTGTAAACCAAAGATAAGTTTTTTTTCAAGTGGTGACGAATTAGTAGCAACGGGAAAAAAATTACAACAAGGTCAAATCTATGATAGTAACCGATATCTTCTTCACGGATTACTTAAAGACTTACCCGTAGACTTCAATGACTTAGGAGTCGTAAAAGATAGGAAAAATGATTTAATAAAAAAACTACAAAAAGCTTCAAAAACATCCAATATCATAATTACTACAGGTGGTGTATCAGTTGGTGATGCAGATTATATTAAAGATGCACTAGAAGAGGTTGGCTCTGTGGGTTTTTGGAAAATTGCTATAAAGCCTGGAAGACCCTTAGCATTTGGAAAAATAAACCACTCTTACTTCTTTGGCCTTCCAGGAAATCCTGTATCTGCAGCTGTTACATTTCAACTATTTGTAATTCCAGCAATAAATCAAATCTTATCGCAAAAAAGAAAAAAAATGATTTTGATAAAAGCTATCTCTAAAAATGAACTAAGAAAGAAAACAGGTCGAACAGAATATAAGCGTGCAATTATATCGATAATTAATAACGAAGTTCATGTTGAAACGACTGGTTTACAAGGATCTAATATAATGATGTCTATGCTAAAAGCAAATTGCTATATTAGATTACCAGCTGGCATCAGTAGCATTAAAAAAGGTGATCTAGTAGAGGTCATGCCTTTTAGCACTGAACTATGACGAGGTTATATGAAACAAAATATTGGATTATTTAAAACACTTGTGATTTGTTTGTATGATTGGATGCTTTTATTTTCGATATTATTTTTTCTATCATTTCCTATGGTTTTCTTAAATCAAGGGGATAATTTGGGTAATAATATTTTTTATCAATTGTATGTTTTTTTTATCATTATTTTTTATTACTCATGGTTTTGGAAAAAGCATAAACAAACACTTGGTATGAAAAGCTGGAGAGTCTACATAGAAAATACTAGTGGTATAGGAGAGATATCCATCAAGCAATGTATACTGAGAATATTTTTCTCTTTGATCGGTGGTCATATTTTACTAATATTTAACGATAAATCTTTGCATGACCTAATATCTAGGACACGAATTGTTAAAAAAGATGATTAACGCAAACCTGACTCTAATTGATATTTATAGATATATTGACCAAGAAATGCAAAGACTATCAATGGTAGCATCACGCTTATAAAGGGATTTATTCCAATAATAAGACCTAAATTAGGTAAAATAGACGAAATAATAAAAAATATAATTCCAATGAACAAACCTATTACGATTCTTTTGCTAGCGTTAATACTCCTCATCTTACCAAAAATAAAGGGCATAGCTAAGAATAGCATTATTACCGTAGCTATAGGTTTCATAACTTTTTCCCAGAATATTTTTTCTTGGATGCTGGTATCTAAATTGTTCGCTTGAAGATATTTTATATTACGTCTAACGTCTCTTAATCTCAAGCTGTATGGTTTATTAGTTTTAATATTAATTAATTTGATATCGATAAGATCATCTGAGAGCATATTTTGAAATCGTTCTGTAGCAATAGGATCTTCAGATAGATCAATCTTAATTACATTCTCAAGATTCCATTTTCCTTTAATAAACTTTGCGGACTCAATATAGTTTACAGTAGAAAGTTGGTTGCTATCGTCATATGTATAAACACTGATCCCCTTAACTGTATCATTAGGGTAAATCTCTAGAATTTTTATAAATGAGTCATTGTTCTTGAACCACGTTCCATTTTTATTAAAGTATGATTGTTTTTTTAACGCAATGTTTCTAACAGTCTCAGCTTTGCTACTAAATGTAGGTACAATAGAATCAACAATAATATAGAAAATAGTGGAAATAAAAAAAGTTTGAAGAAGTATAATTATAAGAATTTTCCTTACTGATACTCCTGCAGATTGCATCGCAACAAACTCCATATCTGCTGCCATTGCTCCTAGTGAAAGCAGGGCACCGATCAGGACTGAATAAGGAAACATTGTATCTATACTTCGTGGAATACTCAAAATAATGTATTTCAAAATCACATTAAAGTCATAATTTCCCTCGTTTAGATACTTCATTTCTGATGAAAATGAAAAAAATATTTCTATTGAAACTAATACTACTAAACTCACAAGTAAGCCTAACAAAAACCTTCTGAGTAAGTAGAGATTTAGTATCATTATGCTCTAATTGGAATAGTGTTCATATCATTTCTGTAAACATGAGTTATTAGTAGTAACATTAAAAAGTGTATCCACCAAATTCCTAATATTGATGGTGTAGCATCCAGTAAATAAAGCTTTTCTGTTATAGACATGACTATTAGATATGTGAAATAGATTAAAGAGCCTAAAAAAACCTTTGTATATCTTCCTTTTCTTGGAGATGAATAGCTCACTGGGAAAGCAATAAAGCCAAGTAATATTGTCGCGACAGGTAACAATATTCTTGATTGAAGTTCTGCGCTTGACTCTTTATCTTCAAGTCTAACTAATGATAATGTACTCATCGCATCATATTTAGTGTTTGTAAAGTCTGGTAATTCTTGTCCTAGTTGCAC
>MDTD01174028.1_pt1 | contig 10409 bp, 6 predicted proteins | sample 811221 | NCBI WGS metagenome assembly MDTD01 (sample SAMN05326646, study PRJNA326480) | marine metagenome | isolation source: seawater | place: Pacific Ocean: South West | collected 2011
ACATGCAGTAAGATACTTCTCCACGACAAGCCGGATACTCACCCTGTCGATCCAGAAAAGTCGGAACAAGACTACTACAGGGACAAAGTGAAGGACGTCATCATCAAGCACGGTGTAGGATCTACAGAATTCAAAAACACAATCAAGGATATCGAAAAGGAGTGTTCCAGTAAAAAGAGGACTATCTGCATGCACTGTGGTGCTGAGCAGGGTAAGATTATGTTGGACAAGCCTTCAACATTCAAAGAAAAGAAGGATAACAAGGGCGAGCACAAGCTAAACGCACGCGATATCCGTGAGTGGCTAGAGAGAATTCCTGATGAACACCTGATATTCCTCGGAATGGACAAGGATGCTGCAAGGCCAGAATGGACTATCATGAAGGTACTTCCTGTGCCTCCGATTACAGTTAGGCCATCCATCACGCTCGATAGTGGTGACAGATCAGAAGATGACCTAACACACAAACTGGTAGATGTTTTGAGAATCAATCAGAGACTTAGGGAGAATAGAGACGCGGGGGCACCTCAGCTAATCGTTGAGGATCTTTGGGAACTCCTCCAGTACCACTGTACAACCTACTTTGATAATCAAACTAGTGGTATTCCCCCCGCAAGGCACCGCTCTGGAAGGCCTCTGAAAACACTGGCTCAAAGACTCAAGGGGAAGGAAGGTCGCTTCAGAAGCAATCTCTCCGGAAAGAGGGTGAACTTCTGTGCTAGAACCGTGATCAGCCCAGATCCAAACCTGGGAATCAATGAAGTCGGCATTCCAGTTCAAACCGCCAAGGAATTAACTGTACCCATCAGGGTAACAAGTAGGAATAGGGAACAGCTTAGGCAGATGATTCTCAGAGGGCCTGATGTTCACCCCGGCGTCAACTACATTATCAGGGGCGACAGGTTTAGGGTAAGGATTACAGATAGGACCAAGTATATCTGGGCCGGCTTTAGGTGTCTTAACCCTCAGTGTCACTCAGGGAGCGAGGATGAGCCATACCCTGGTTACAGGCCAGACCTAAACGAGGTACTGCCAGCTCCAAACTTCCTTCCTGGTCTTGTTCTCAAACAACAAAAGAGAAGAAACTCGTTCGGAGAACTGGAGGAGGAATGGGGAGTAGATCTAGACTCAACACTATCCAATCTAAGGGGAGAGGATGAGAGAGGACTCCCTCTTCCTGAAGACGATCCTAGAGCGGCAATTCATTACAGATGGAAGTGGGAGATGGAAAACCCCAATGAATACCTGCCGGAACACCTAGAAGTTACTTGCCCACACTGTGGCAGTCCAGAAATTGAGGACGAATATGGAAATGCAATTGGAACTGATATTGAAGATAGACTCAGCACACATGACCTCGATGGAAACCCACGACCAGGGGTCGTGGTGGAGAGGCACCTAATAGACGGAGACGTAGCACTGTTCAACAGACAACCATCCCTCCACAGGATGTCCATGATGGTGCATGAAGTCAGAGTAATGCCGGGAAAGACATTCAGATTCAACCTAGCCGACTGTACTCCTTACAACGCAGATTTCGACGGTGATGAAATGAATCTGCATGTCATACAGAGCGAAGAAGCCAGAGCTGAAGCTAAGATTCTGATGAGAGTTCAGGAGCACATAATTACACCTAGATACGGAGGCAGCGTCATCGGTGGAATACATGATCACATCTCAGGGGCGTATCTACTAACGCATGGCGATAGAATTCTGCCAAAGAACCTAGTATTGCAAGTATTGGGAGATACAAATTGGGATGGAGAACTCCCCCCAGAGATAGAAGAAGATGGGATAATAGGGTACAGAGGCAGTGATGTTCTGAGCCTGATTGTTCCAGAAGGATTCAAGCTTGACTACATGAGTAGAATAGGAGATCAGGTCAACGTCACTAAAGGTAATGTTTCAGGGACGATTGACAAGAGGGGGATCGGAGCTGAAGATGGCAGACTTCTGGATGCCGTCGTTCACACTCATGGCCCAGAGGCCGGTGCCGAATTCTTAGACAGAATGACAAGAATGACAATTTCCATATGTACTTCACTAGGATTCACTACTGGGATTGATGACGAAGATCTTCCTCCAGAAGCTAAGGAAGAAATATCCATGATTAATCAACGGGGAAGCGATGCTGTGGATGTTGAGTTAGAGAAATTCGGGAAAGACGGAAGAAGATATGAAACACGTCCAGGGAGAACACCACTGGAAACCTTGGAGGAAAATATTCTGATGATTCTCGACGAAGCTAAGACCGAATCAGGTAATGTTGCCAAGTCATTCCTCGGTTCTGATAACGCCGCTGTAATGATGGCTACCTCAGGTGCCAGAGGGTCTATGGATAACCTCGCCATGATGGCAGGTTCCATAGGTCAACCAAAGGTTCGCGGCAAGCGCCTGGAAAGAGGTTACCAGGATAGGGTGTTGGCTCACTTCCCACGCAATTCCAAGGGAGCCCAGGAGAAAGGTTTCGTTGGTTCTTCATTCAAGCGTGGACTGGAACCAACAGAATTCTTCATGCTATCTGTATCTGGCCGGGAATCATTGGTCGATACAGCTGTTAGGACAGCTAAGTCAGGTTACATGCAGAGAAGGCTAATCAACGCAATGGATGACTTGAAGGTCGTAAATGACGGAATGGGTTCTGTCAGGAATACCGCCAACAGAATCATTCAGTTCGAGTATGGTGAAGACGGTGTTGATCCAGCCCGAAGCCGTGGAGGGAAGCCATTTGATGTATCGATGGTACTCGATGACGCATTAGGAGGTGAGAACTGATGGTCGTCAAGAGTGCAACAAAAAAGAAACTAATGGATTTACAGATTGATGAAGAGTACGCTCACAAGCTTGCTGATGACCGGAAGTGGGATGATGTCAAAGTCCTAACACCGGGACAAATAGCTCAGATTTGTGGTATCGATTCGGGTACTGCTCAAAGAATTAGTGACCTAATGGCAGCATCCTCAAAATCAGCTAGGAGCGCTGCAGCTTCCACTGAGAAAACCGTTGTCAGGAGAAAGTCAGCAGCATCTAGAAGGAGAAGGAAATCAATGCTTCCTTTAGAAGGATTTAACGATGATGACAAGCTATCTCAGATACTCAGAGACGTTGACCATCATGATGAGATATACCAACATCTACTATCCGCTTCCGTGGATGCAAACGTCAGTCTTACTCCTAGGATGATTATGGATTTAACAGAGGGAATCAGAGCTAGAGGTTTGAAGAAAATAACACCTGCTAAGGCTAGGAAAGTGATCAATTCAGCCAGTGAATCATTAGTCACTTCTAGAGCTGATCCACATGAAGCCGTCGGAATAACCACCGCCCAATCAATCGGAGAACCCGGTACTCAGATGACTATGAGGACTTTCCACTACGCTGGCGTGGCTACTGTTAACGTAACGCAGGGCCTTCCTAGAATAATCGAGATAGTAGATGCAAGGAAAACACCTAACACTCCTACCATGAGGATTTATCTGAATGAGAAGAATTCCAAAGGAAAGCCATTGAGGACTAACGAAAAGCTAGTCAGAGAGATTGCGGCTGGCCTGGAGGCTACCACTACCAGTGACATAGCTAACATCGATGTTGAAGTTGCTCAGAGATACCTAAGCCTGAAGCTCAACAAGTCCAATATGAGACTTAAAAACATGAATGGCGCGGAAGTCAAAGACAAGCTCAGCAGAGCACTCAGGCTTTACATTCAATCCGACAACGACGATAAGCCATCAGAGCTGAAAATTATCCCAGGCGTTGCCAAGAAAGAGGATCTAGAGACACTGGCCACAGATCCGCCAACCTACACAGACCTCCTCCAGCTTGAGGATAAGATAAAAAAACTCCAATTGAAAGGTATAAGGGGAGTTGTTAGAGCAAATGTGCAAGCTGGAGAAAACGATGAGTACTACATCTCCACAATCGGATCAAACCTTGCTAAGGTTAGCGAGTTTGCAGGTGTCGATAGGGCCAGAACCTACACTAATAACATCAATGAAATACAGTCCTTCCTAGGAATAGAAGCCGCCAGACAGGCCATAATTAATGAGATGCTGGATACCATGGAGGGAGCTGGACTAGATGTTGATGTTAGACATTTAATCACAGTATCAGATGTCATGACAAGCAGTGGGGAGGTAAGGGCTATTGGAAGGCATGGTGTCAGCGGAACGAAGCATAGTATTCTTGCTAGGTCTGCCTTCGAGGTTACTGTTTCTCACTTACTAAGGGCAGGAATCATCGGAGAGAGAGACGAGTTGAGAGGTGTTACTGAGAATATTGTCGTAGGACAGCCAATAGCACTGGGAACGGGAAGCGTGGATCTGTTCTATATCCCAGATGAGGCATAGGGGTGAAAAAATGGATTTAACAAGAAACCTAAAACAGGCTTTGAATACTGGAAAAATTATTTTTGGACAGAGAGAAACAATGGGTGCCTGTTCAAAAGGAGAAGCCAGGTTAGTTTTAGTCGCAGCTAATTGCCCGGAAAGTTTCCTGTCCGATTTATCTAATGCTCATCCCGGAGTCCCAGTCCACAGGGTGCTAATGGTGAATAGGCAATTAGGTTCCGCGTGCGCTAAGCCTTTCGCCGTCAGCTCATTGTGTGTAGTAGACCCAGGACAGAGTGACCTTCTCACTCTACAGCATAACCTCTGACAGTTCTAAAAGAGCTTATTTGTGCCGTCATTCAATAGGACGCTTCAAGTCCGTAAACTCCTTCTGCGTAGCGTGGAGGATGCAGTCAGACAGCTACTGGCAGTTAGAGGAGTACGCCTAAACAGGTCCCCACGAGGTACAACAACTCCCGGTTTCATACTTCTCGGAGTAGCAGAGAGGATACCCGAATTTGGTGAATTGAAGGGATCGCCCGTTACTGTTTGGCACATCCCGTCCGATATACTTCCTGTTAGTAAGGCTGAGCTAGAGAGGTGGTGCGTAGACATGGAGCCCGGTAAGCATTGGATTCTCAGTCAAAGGGAGCTTCCTGGTGATATCTCCTCTATACTCCCTACCGACTCACAAGTGGTTGCATGGGGGCCCAGTAAAATGTCAGTTTGGTTCGGAGAGGCAGTACTTTCTGGTGAACTAAAAGTAATCCTCCCTGATGAACACGAACCCAAAACCAATTCCGAAACCCCATTACCCGAACACGGAAAGAACGAAATAAGGCTTGTAGAAGCAGTGATAAATTTAGACTCGTGGCTCCTACAAAAAAATCTTGAAAGCGCTCTTACCTCTCCAGTATATCTGAAGGGCAAGATTTGGGAGGTCAAGGGGGAAATCGTCTCTCCAGAAGGTGACTCAGAAAGCGATATCTGGATGATTGTAGAAGATCCCTGGTCTTCCAATCTATCAATATTTGAAGATAAAGACAAAAATTATGCAACCCCCAACCTCAGGATAATACTACCTCCGGAAGAAAGGTGGACGAAACAAGAGAAATTAATATCTAAGCTACCCTCACTCTTAGACACAAGGAGACAAGGTGAATCTGAACAAAGGGAAAACTCAGTAAGAAGCACTATGTTAGAATGGTGGAGAGTCGATTTGGAATCAATAACAATTCAAACTATTGATGCACTATTTCCCGCATGGATACTTTATGTCGAGGGAAGAGAAGATGTCCTGTTACATGCAATAAATGGCAGAACATACCCACTGCCCTAATTGCGTTGCAGGGACATCAGCTCTTCAGTAGAGAGAGTATCACCTGACATCAGCTTGGACATGAGATCAGAGACCTCGGTTTTTTCTTCAGATACATTCTCATCCGTCCTCATCTCAATCGCTTTAATCATGTCCTGAATGGAGTGAATACACCTTAGTGAAACGATATACAGGCTGTGTATCGAGTCGGCCTCCTTTTTTGATTTAGTCAATCCAGAATGAGCGGAATTAGCCTGGTCACGCAACCTGTCAACCTCCTCTGACAGTTCCACCATCAAGTCGTGAGCTTCCTGTGCTGATATTACCGCCTTCTCAACTCTATTGTGGGCTTCTTCCTGGGCCCTTTCAGCGCTACGCACACTGGCCTTTAATTCACTTAGCCTCCCTCCATCTTTGTTCGATTCTTTGGCTTCTTTCAACTCTTGACTGAGTTTCTTCATTTCTCTGAAGAAACCCTTCTCACTAGCACCTGTGAAGCCCCCTCTTTCGTATTTCCTTTCCAGGGCATCCATCTTCGCCCGTATTTTAGCCGGGGAGGGTCCCGAATTTCTCTTTAATTTCTCTCCGCTATCTTCCAATTTAGACAATATTCCCCTAAGATCGGTTCTGATTGATTTTAACTCATCCGATTTAACAGCTCTCTCGAGCTTGAGATCCCTGACCCTGGTGTTTGCCTCATCACGAATCTCTTTCTGTGACCTTACTTCGGAAATCAGCTCTTTGACCTGTCTGTTTACCTCATTCCTCGTATCCAGGTATGCTCTAACTTTGGCATTTAATTCGTCACGTAACTCACGTTTCTCGTCTAATCCCGACTCAAGAGAATGCTTCGCTGGGGCGAAAACCTCCAATATCTCGTCGAGCTCCAATATGTAACCCCACCACTACCGAATTTGTACTGACATTTAAGCACATAGTAGAACAGTAATTTACTCAATCTTCTCTCTTTGTAGCAAGATTACCTTTTCTAGGTCCTCTTCGAGAGACCCCAATCCTTCTCTTCTTCTTAGTTGGGGTATTCTTGGTACCAACTTCGGCCCTATTATTTCCGTCCCCACCAGTCAAATCCGATAGACTTCCCGATCCCAGGAGCGCATCTAGTTCTATGGTACTCAGTGAGCCACCTGTTTTGGCTTTGGCTTTGATATCAGAAAATCTGACTTTCCTATTTCTTCCACCAGTTATCTTCTGATACGTCCTAACTCTGGATAGCCCTTTCCTCAGAGACTTCCTTCTGGACTCGATCACGTCAATCCGCTTATCGATTTTTGAAATCCTCTTACTAATTTTACTAACTTCTGCTCTACTGATCTTACTCTCATTTCCAGAATCTGGTGGCGCCTCATTCTCCAATTCCTCTTTCTCCTTACGTCCAGCATCAAGTTTTATTGTAACATCTCTCATTTCTTTGGTTTTCTCTACGTATTCGGAGTGCGCTAATTCTGATTCGGCCTTCTTTATAATCGATGCCTGAATTTCGAAAAACCTTCTGAATGCTTCCAACTCTCGAGATAGTGTAGGGACAGCGGTCAAGTCATTGTCAATGGTTGTCAATCTCCTATGGGTCTCAGATAGCCACTCCTTCAGTACATCCATTGGAGGGGGAATGAGCCTATTGACATCGTCTCTCCTTTTTCTGAACGAATCAGCAGCTTTTCTTATTTCGTGAAACTTCCTTAATAGTCCCCTTCTCTCTGAATTGGCCCCCTCCATCTTACCGACTATGCCGCGGAGGAGTCTAACTCTGTTGACTAGGTCCATCCTTTCTGAACGCAGGTCCCTCTTTTCGCTCTCAATTGAACCCAACTCTCTTTCTAGGCTGCTCCTCATCTCTTGAACCTGATGACCATCAAGATCCTCAAGGTCGCTGAATGAGCTGGCGGGATCATCTTTACTCACTCTTCTTCCTCCTTCCTCTTAGATTTCTTCCTCGCAAAGGAAGAAGCACCGCCATCTAAAACCCTATTCATGTCTATGAGAAGGTCATCAAATCCAGTAGAGTCATCTCCGAAACCTGTAGATATTTTTCCCTCCCACAATGAAATCGCATCTGATGACTGGGCGTATAGCTCTCTAGCTCTATCTAACTGTCTCCTTATGTCCCTGATTTCAGACTGTAGTGATATCTTTTTTTCATAAAGAGGCTGTGCCTTTTCCACTGCTCTGAGCATCCTTGAATGTGCCGCTTCTGAAATCCTAAAATTGGAAATCATAGTCTTCCTTGCATCAACATACTTAGACATCTCAGGATTGGACTCTCTCCTTTCTTTGAGCCATTTCTCATTCTTTTCAATGAGTTTCTTCCGCTTTGCGATAAGCTTCCCTTCCTCTTTGTGGTCCAATGCCGAGGTTTCTATCTTATCTTCTATATCCTCAAGCTCCTCAAGAAGCTTTACTTTCTTCCACTCAGGGTCCAGACTTACCATCCCTCCCCTCTCAGAGAGTAACTCTACTGATTCTTTAACTTCGGATAATTTCGCTCTGGCAACTGCTTGTGAAGAATCTCTTTCAGTCTTCTTTTCAGCTACAATTTCATTTGCTTTCCTATGAGACTCAACTGCTCTCCTAACGCGTGGGGAGAGAGCTTCCTCCTCTGCTTCCAGATTCCTAATTACATTCGGAAGTTGATCCTCCAACGCCTTCCATCGTGCTAGCAAGCTCTCTGCTAGCTCAATAGGTTTTACCTCTAACAAATGTTGAACGTCCATTGTATTTGGCGCCAGCCGGGACTGTCGGTTAAAGGTCACTATGTGACCTTGGAAGGGGTTTGTTTCATACGCCCTCACATCTCGGAAGTTTTTGGGTGAGGATATGAAGCATACCGTATCATACATCATATTGCTCTCTTTCATCCTTATTTTCTCCAATTCTGCATCTGCCGAGGACTCACAGTTATCCGAAATAGAAATTCAAGATCCTTCTGACTGGGAGATAATAGTTATTGATCAGTCCACTACATTGCCTAATGGTAACGAAACATTTTCCGATGGCGATTACGTGAGTATCTCGGTAAGGGTAAGTAATACAGGAAATCAAAGTGTAAACGGCAGTTGGAAATTAAAATTACTTTCTGAAGGAGTGAGTCACTCATCGGTTAGTCAAAACGAGACATGGATTGCAAATGATGATCGACTATCTGAGATTACCGTGGGTCCGCTCGTTGAAGGGATTATGACACTTAAATTCGAAATTTCTATGGAAAATTCCGCTTCTAACATTTCTGAAGCCATACAAATTACCGTGTCTCCTAATCCAATACTCTTCACTTCAGCAGGAGAGGCTTCAATCGCACTAACAGGCGAACCAGCGTACATTGGCGATATTCTAACAGCTTCAATATTGGTGGGAAATGGAGGGGATTCGGAAGGATCAGTAATGCTCACGCTCTACGATATCGATTCAATGATATTATTCACAGGAGAGCCTGTTTTGATTAGTCCAGGCTCCAGCAGAGAAATTTCAGTAGATTTCAACTTCTCTTCTTATGGTGAAAAATGGTTCCAGTGGAAAATTAATAGTGATTTAGGAGGAGTGTCTCCGGACTTATCTGGAAACCATACAATTACCATTCTTCCGCAACAGGAAGTCAAATTAGGGCTTTCATCTACTGACTGGTCAGTTTCTGATGGATTATCAATTAACTATTGGATTTCTCTTACAAACGGGCCCCAAAGAAATGTACAGGTCTCAATAAGTGAATTTGAATCGGGTATCTCAAAAGAACTCCAGAAATTCACAATCACGCTCAGCCAAGGTGTAAGACAACTTGACATTGAATTTGCTGATCCTAGTCCGGGACTAGACAGGATTGAAATTTCTGTAGATCCTTTGAGTTGGTATTCGGAATCAATCTCAGATTTAGATGTACAACTAACTAGTCCACAGCCTGTAGTAGAGATTTCTTCATGTTATCAGAGCCCAGAGGTTCTGGAATTCTCAGATACGCTAATCATCACATGTACAATTACAAACACAGGCAACTCAGATTCTCTACCTGGACACATTTCACTATCTAGGGTCTCGGATGGTTATATCTTCAGTGATTCAGAATTGTCAATGGTTCAGATAAAAGTTGGAGAGGAGAAATCGATATCATTGACTGTCCCAGATTGGCAGGATGAGGGTACTACGGCCTTGGAGGTTAAATTTTCATCTGCCGTAAGCACCTCCACAGGAAGTATAGCGGTTCAGGCTAATCAGAGACCTTTGGAGGGTTTTGAGATACCATTCGACCCAACCGCGGCCCTCCTTGGTGCAGTTTCCGGACTAGTTTTGATGATGATTTTACTCGCGTTCTGGAGAGTCGCAACTGAAAGGACCCCCGACACGGAAAAGAAGACACTAGATTCTACCTCAAGGATTGAGAAAAGGAGGATACCTGATAACATAGAGGCTTCTTGTCCAACTTGTAGTCAAAGACTCAGTATTCCGGGAGACCACGTAGGTAGAGTGCGATGTCCTGCATGCTCAAACAGCTTCGAAGTTGGAGTCAGAGAGGAAATCAAAATTAGTGCTGACCCCCCTGTTAAAAAGGAGGAAATGGAAAGTAAAAATAAGGAGAAAAACGCAGATATCTTTTCATCCTCGGACAGCGATATACTGTCATGTCCATCTTGTGAACAGTTACTCAAGGTGCCATTGGCTAAGAGACCGGTAATGTCTAGATGTCCTGCATGCAGATGTGAGTTTATGGCTCTTGGAGGTGATTTGGATGGATGATCTAAGTGAATTCGAAGAGATGTACT
>MDTD01201951.1_pt1 | contig 10409 bp, 7 predicted proteins | sample 811221 | NCBI WGS metagenome assembly MDTD01 (sample SAMN05326646, study PRJNA326480) | marine metagenome | isolation source: seawater | place: Pacific Ocean: South West | collected 2011
AAATAAGCTGTCTGATTATAATTTGAATCGTTAACAATAGTATCCTCTATCTTGACTAAAGATTTGTCTATCGAAAATTTTCTTATATGACTGACTCCTAAATTCTTGTAGCCATCATGTTCAGCTTCAACAAAATCAAATCCTTCTTTCAAATTTATAACTTGAGCTCTTTTTGCAACTCTAAAACCACCCCATACCTGAGTTTGATCTTCATTATTTATTACCACTGTATTATGCGCAGAAGTTTGTCTCTCAGTTTGTCTTTTTTGATTTTTTCGATATGTTGAAACACCAGTATCTACAAAAATAGGCTTATTGTTGACATGTAAAATAAAACTTAGTGTATCTGAGTGAGCATGACCAGGTTGATAATAAGGACCAACATTTCCTACATCTACAAATAACTCTAACTTATTATTTTTAAACTTTCTATATCCAGAATCTGATAAGACTATTTTTTTTGTAGTTACACCAATATTATAAGCATATTTAAATAATTCTTGTGAAGTTGGCGCTATATTAAAAGTGCTATCATTAACGAGTGGTATATCTCCATTATCAAAGGTCACTTGATTCAACCAAGATGTCATTTTGGAACCAATTGATTCTAAAAAACTTAATAATTCATCATTTTTCCAGCTATTGAATTTTATTAACTGAATACAATCTAAAACTCTAAATAATATTATTTGATGATACATAGGTGAAAGCTCAAAATGTCCTCCATCTCTTAATATCTGTTCTTTTAATTCAGCAATTAAGATTTCTTTAGATTTATAATAAAAATTTTTGTCTTGAAAATAGTAAGCTCCAAATAACAATGAAAAAGCATTCTCTAACAAATGATTGCCTAATAAATGATATTCTAAGTTATTAGATAATGTATGATAATCATTATAAAGAGTTTTTTCTATTAAAGTATCTTTTATTGAATTTTCACTCAGAAATTTTACCCAATTAATTCCTCTCAAAGAAATAGGATAAGGTTCTTTACCCTCTTTCAAGATTTTATAGTTTTTAATATAATCATTGATAAGATAAATCCCAATATTTTTGGACATTCCTTCTTGATTTAAAAAATCAAAATAATTTAGATTATACGTCCATAACTTTCCATACCCATCATAACTCCAATCAATTTGATCAGAAAATTGATGTGTAATATTTAAAAAAGTAAAAGATTTATTTTTATGTAGATAAGTTAAAGGGTAGTTCAATTTATTTTTCCACTTAATTAACTTAAAAATTGGTGTCGGTTTTTGAAAAGTATCTAAAAAAAATATTCTTTTTTTAAAAAAATAATATATACGGTAGTATACCTGTATCGGTTTAAGGTATTTTACCGTATGATATAGTAGTTTTATTTTATGAATATCCATTTCCCTTCTTTCAATGACTCTATAGCAGCAAAAGAAGCTTTTGTTGTATTTACAATTTCATCAAAAGGAATAATTGCTTCTCCCCCATTTTTTTGTTGAGCAACTAAGGATTTAAATTGATCAAAATGTCCTTTATCCTGACTAGATTTTGTACTGGAAAAACCTTTAAATCCATAACCTTTTAATTTTCTCCAATTATCCATAATTAGTGTTCTTTCTTGAGAGTAAACTTCAACTCTTTCTTTAGAGTAACTTTTACTTCCATTTGAGAAATAATTAATGGCTGCAGTGCTTCCATTTTCATACTTTAATAAAATAGTTGCATTATCTGTATTTTCTTCAGGATTTACTCCCATAGCATTCATACAAACTGATATCACTTTAGATCCTGTAAAATAAGAACATAAGTCTATGTAATGACAAGCTTCACCTATAATTCTACCTCCTCCAATTTCCATATCATGTACCCATACGTCCTTAGGTATAAAACCAGCATTCATGGTTGCTATTATGTTAATAGGAGTTTTTTCACTTCCTAACACTTTTTTCATTTTTTTCGCTAAAGGAGCAAAACGTCTATTAAATCCAATAGAAATATTTACATTCTTATTTTTATATGCTGCTATAATTTCATCTAACTCTTTTTGATTTAACGCCAATGGTTTTTCTACAAAAACACTTTTCCCTGCTTTGATTGCTTCCATTGTCATTTTAGCATGCATATGGTGTTGAGTTGTAACAAGTACAAGGTCAACATCTTCATCTTCTAAGATTTGATTATAATCTGAAGTTGAGTTTGCAATATTATATTTCTTAGCCATAATTGTTGAAGACAATCCTCCAGAACTTGCAATATATTTTATATCTGAATTACATCTCTTGAGATTTGGAAGGATAATAGAGCTTGTAAAATTTCCTGATCCTATAATTCCTAAAACTCCTTTCTTTGCTTTAAAAAACTTACTCGCTAATTGAATAGTTCTTTCTTGCTTATCAGAAGAATTATACTCTAGAATTGATGCAATTGACTTTGAATTAGACATATTTCCATATATCTTCTGAAATTGTTTCAAAGGGACTCTATCTGTAATTAAAGAATTTACATGCAATTTTTTCTTTGAAATTGCATTTAAAATAGCTTCAAAATTTCTCTTTTCAGTCCAACGAACATAGCCAATTGGATAATCATGTCCTTTTTTTTCATATTCTTCATCATACCTTCCTGCACCGTATGAACAAGAAACCTGAAATGAAATTTCTTTTTCATAAAAATCCGCTCTACTGATATCTAAACCAACAACTCCAACTAGAATTATTCGACCTCGTTTACGACACATATTTGCAGATTGAGAAATAATTTCATTACTTTTATTTGAGGCCGTAATAATTACCCCGTCTGCACCAATACTATTTGTGAATGATTCTACAAATTTAACTTGATCAGTTCCTTCTGCAGGATTAACAGCTGTAATACCTTTTTCTTTAGCAATTCTAATTTTTTCAGAATCAAAATCAAAACCTATAACATTGCATCCATTTGCTAACAATAATTCTGCTGTTATGAGTCCTATTAAACCCAAACCAACTACCACAATTGTCTCTCCAAAAGTTGGTTTCAATAATCTAATTCCTTGAAGACCAATCGCACCTACAACAGTAAAAGAAGCTTCTTCGTCTGTAACATTGTCAGGAATTTTAGCTACCAAATTTTTAGGAACACAGACATACTCAGCGTGATTTCCATTTGATGCCACTCTATCACCAACTGAAAATTCTTTGACTTCCTTGCCAACTGCAACCACTTTACCAACATTACAATATCCTAGAGGCAATGGTTTTCCTAATTTATTAAATACAGCTTCTACTGTTGGACGTAAACCATCTGTTTTAATTTTATCCAATACCATTTTTACCTTGTCTGGCTGCTGTTTTGCCTTTTGGATTAAATTTGCTTTACCAAAATCCACTAACATTCTCTCCGTCCCCAGTGAAACTAAAGTTCTTGTAGTTTGAATAAGAACACTTCCAGGTTTTACTCTAGGTACTGGAACATCTTCTAATATTGTGTCACCTTTTTTAAGGTCTTGAATAATTTGTTTCATTTAATTCTTAATTAATATAGTGGTTTTCTTTCTTGTCTATTTGGATAACTAATTAATACCGCCCTGTACTTTCCTTTAAAAACAAAAAGACTACCTGCAGCGGCTCCAATAATTTTAAATTTTGAAATCAATTTTTTAATATCGTCTAATGTTCCTGCTCCACCCAATACAGTAATAGGCATACTACATTTTTTTCTAACATTTTCAATTAGAGTGGTATCATATCCTTGCATTATTCCGTCGTTGTCGATAGAATTAAGTACAATCTCTCCAATACCGATTTCTTCTAATTTTTCAATTAAGTCATTGAGTTTCCATTTAGATTTCTTTGTACCATTATGTGTATAGATATCATATCCTCCAAACAGTTTTTTCTTTTTTACATCGATTACTACAACAACACTCTGGTTTCCAATAATTAATCCTATTTCCTTACAAAGCTCAATGTTATTCAAAGCTGAATTGGAAAGTGCTACTTTTTCAGCTCCAAGACTAATTATTTTCCTAGCTTGTTCAGCAGTAGTAATACCTCCTCCATAGCAAAATGGCATTCTACATTCATCTGCTAAATTTTTTATCATCTCTATGTTGGGTTCTCTGTTCTCTCGAGTAGCATCAATATCTAAAACCATCAATTCATCAACTTCTTTCTCATTAAAAATCTTAACAGCATTAATTGGGTCTCCTACATACTTCGGATCTTTAAATTTTACTGTCTTTACCAATCCTTTGTTATGCACTAATAAACATGGTATAATCCTAGATCTTAGCATAGTTACAATTCAGAAAAGTTTTTTAATAATTGCACTCCATTTCCATGGCTTTTTTCAGGATGGAATTGAGTACCAATAATATGATTATCATAAATTGAAGACGTAAATTCACATCCATAATTCGATGTAGATAATATATTTTCAGGATTTTTACACTCAAAATAAAAACTATGGACAAAGTAAAAACCAAAGTCACTATCAATATCTTTAAACAATGGGTGTTTTCTTAAATCTTTAATTACGTTCCATCCCATATGAGGAAGTTTTGGTTTTATCTTAATTTTTGATTCATCAAATTTCTTAACTTTTCCTGGAATCCAACCTAAACCTGGTAACTTACCCTCTTGACTTCCTAAACCCATGACTTGAAGCCCTACACAAATCCCTAGTATTGGAACTTTCTTTTCTAATACAAGCTTATTCAACTCCTCTTTTAATCCTGAATCAATAAGTTGTTGCATAGTAGCATCAAAAGCACCCACGCCAGGTAAAATAAGTTTGTTGGCTTTTCTTAAATCTTTAGGATTGCTTAGAACTTGATACTCGATATTCAAATTCTTGTAGATTGTAGCAATTGCATGTATGTTGCCAGACCCATAATCTATAATTCCAATCATCTTTTTCCTCCTTTTTCCAAGCCTAAAATTCGCATCAGTTTCGCTCCAATATTGTAAATATTTTCTTGAGATTTGTAGTCTTTATAAGTTTTATTTGGAGCATCCATGTAAGATTGTAATTCTTTGACTGAAATATCTAATTTGGTAGCTATGTATTCAAAATCTTGTTGAATAGTTTCAGTATCATATGCTGGAAATTTAAGTTTTTCTAGTGCTTCTTCCCTACTCATTTGATTAGTTAAAATCAAACTAGAATATTGAACTTTTCTAGTATCATATCCAAATTTTTTAGGAAGCCAATAACTTTCATAAAATCTTGTGAATCTTGATTCAAAATGCTTTTGAGGGTATTTTTGATAATCAAATTTATCAACTAATAATTGCATTGCCTCGTCTTTATTATATGGCACGTAATCAAGAGGTCGAATCAACTTAATTTTTTTAATATAAGGTAAATACACTTTGTGCCATAAAATATTTGATACTGGGTAATCCTTTAATTTGCCCGTTCCAAATTTTTTATAAATATCTCTAAGTTGAATAGAATCTGATTGATAGTACATCCACTCTATTGGATTTCTGATACACTCTGTTGAGTAATTACCACCTGTCAGAATATACTTAATATTATGTTTTGATGCAAATTTGTACATTGTTGCAAAAAAGGCATGGTCTTGTGGAACATCGATATGAGGAACTCCAGATTTAAAAAAGGCTAATTGTAAATCTTTAATTTCTTCCCAGTTAATAACTTCTGTATATAAGTCAAGGCCAAGTCCATCAACAAGTCTCTCAATATTATTTACTGCTATTTGAGAATTCCAACCAGCATCTACATGAAAAACTAATGGTCTTAAACCATAATGTTTAACCATAACATATAATAAGTATGAGCTATCAATACCTCCACTCATACCCATTAAGCAATCAAAGTCTTTTCCTTTTCCTTTTCTTTTAATTTTTTTTATAATTTCTTTTAATGCATTGTCTCCTCTTTCATCTGTATGCCAATTTGGTAATATTTTAGAATAAAATGTATTACAATGATCACATACCCCTTCAGCATCAAATGTAATTTTAGAATCTGTTGTGTCCATTACACAAGATTTACAAACTTGATACACTTCTCTAACCATTTTTTATTACTTTTTGATATTCGTTAAATGTTTTATTCCAATCGTTCATTTTTTCCAATCTTTTGATTCCGTTATGTTGTAATTCTTTTTGTTTATCATGGTTTGTATAATTTTTCTTAATTATTTCAAAAATATTATCAGAATTTAATGGGTCAAAATAAAAAGCGCTATTTCCACAAACATCTTTTGCAAAATCATAATCTGAAGTATATATAGTCTTATTGTGAAACATTGCTTCTACATAGGTTCCTGAAAAAGATTCAAGTAAGGTTGGCATAATTAAAGCATCACATTGATCGTAAAGAGAAGGCACTTTCTCCATGGGAATGGGACCTAAATTTACAAGGATTTTTTCTAATGAATTATTTCTGATATGTTTTAAAATTTTTTTGGCTCCATGACCTTGTTGATTGGAGATTGTAATATAAATTTTAATATTTAAATTTTGTTTTTTTATTTTTTCTGCAATATCTAATAATATATCTATATTTTTATGTGGATAGTAATATGTAAGATACAACATGTTATAATTTTTTTTGTGTATGTTTTTAAATTTAAAAGAAAAGTTTTCTTTTTTTAAATTATCAAGTGAGACAGCATTAGGTATAACCAATATATTTTTATTAGAATATAATTTCTGCAACCTTTTTTTAGCGGTTTTTGTTTGACACAAAATTTTGTTTGGTTTGTGAATCTCTTTTTTAAAAAAATAAAGCTTTATTTTTCTAACCAATTTACTTTTGAATGTCATTTTTTTCCATACTATGCTTTCTGGATAAATAGCGTATGGCCAATCAAACAGATAATACTGCTTAATATTGGTAGGAATAATTAGATCTCCTTGATTAAAAACAATATCAATATTTTTTAATTTGATTAATATTTTTAATAAAAAATAATAAGTAAATATTAATAAAAATTGATTTTTAAATATTGAGTTCAATTTAATCAATTTTATGTTCGAGGTTTGAAACTTTTGGAATTCTTCGTCGTTCGGGGAAGTAAAGTAGTATAAATCGCTTTTTTCATTTTGAAGTAATTTTAAATAATTAATTAAAATACTTTTACCTCCTCCTGATTTCGCATTAATTCCATTAATTAATATCTTTTTCATATCTTTTATGAAATAGCAAGTTGAAATGATCTAACCATGTTTTCAATAGTGCATGATTCATTGAAATAATTAAAAGAATTTTTACCTAACTCTATTGCTAGGTCTTTATTATTTGACAATTCAATTATTTTATTTTTGAACTCTGAATCATTTGAAGTTAGGTAACCATTATAATTATGTTTTACATTATCAATTTCACCACCTGAAATAGCTTTAATTGGACAAATAAATGGAACACCATAAGCTAAACTTTGTAATATACTTAAACCAGCTTGACCATAAGAAATTGCACAAATTGATTCTTTGTATATATTTGCTAGTTTTTTTTGATTAATTACTCTTCCAAGAAGAATTATTCGTTTTGAAAAAATACTATTGCAAGATAGTTTCCGTACAATCTCAAACTCTTCTCCATCGCCAATCAAAATCAAGTTTATTTTTTCATCAATTTTTGGAAAAATATCTTCAAAAAGATTTAAAATTTTTGGTATTTGTTTTCTCTTATTAAAACTACCTGAAAAAACAATATATTTTTTTTTATAAGTATAAGATTTCAACCTGTGTTCAATATGTAATGAATTGTTAGCGACGATTAGGTTATTTTTTTTTACTCCCTTTTTAATAAACTCATTTTTATGACTTTCCGAATATAAAATTGATTTTACATTTTTTTTCATAAAAAAAACTCTCAAAAAATTAGCTAATTTATTTTGTGTTAACCAACCACCCCAATAAATTACTTTAACATCTTTCTTTACAAAATAAAATAATAAATAATTTAAGGGCCATCTTATATCAAACATCGAAATAATTACATCGTATTTCTTTTTTAATTCAGATATTAAAATAGGCTGAAATTTGAATGGTCCTAGATTTAGTTGCTTAGATATTATTTGATTAAATCTTGTATCTTCTACAATTATTCTTTTTCCAGAATGTAATACATAAACATCATAATAATTAGCCAATTTGTTATATAACATAACTCTGTAATGAGGAATAATATTCTGAATGATTAAAACCTTCAAATTAAATCAACTTTAATAAATGAAATTTCTTCAAATGAATTAGAAATAGCAAAGATTTCATAACCTTCCAATGACAACTTATTAATTATTTTTAGTGTTTTTTCAGCACCATTTTCAAAAAATCTTTCATGGAATTCTACAAGAATTTGATTAATCTGTAATTTTGTGAAGTTAATATTTTCAAAAAGTTCATATTCAAAACCTTCAATATCTAGTTTCAATACATCAATTACTTTGTGATTATTTTCGTTCGCAATATCAGTAAGTGATTTAACTTCTACTGTAATAGAATTAGATTTTTTTACATTACTCTGTGAAATTAATGAACCAGAAACATGATTTTCATTTTTTGGAAGATAAAATTTTACATTTTCAGACTTTATTCCAATACCATAGTCAAAAAATTTAAAATTTTTACTAATGTTATTTTTTTTTATCCAATCGATAGATCTTGGTGTAAAATCAAAACCAAATACATTCAGATTAAACATTTCTATCATTTCCAAATCAAAGGAGATGTCTTCTCCAATTCCAAATGAGTAAACAACTGATTCTTTATTTAAAAGAATTGGATTTACATAAAAACCTCCGTAGTCATTACCAAACCATTTTTTTTTACAAGAAACTTTAACTTTTAGATGTCTAAATTTTGATTTATTTCTAAAATAGCGAAATATCTGTTTTAATCTTCTTAACATTTATTTTGGATTGAAAATTTTGAACCATAATTTAATAGATAAAACTCTATATATAAAGCCTATCTGATTAAACTTATTTTTATAAAATTTATCTAAAATTTTATTTAATTTTTTTTGATTAATTAACTGAATATTGTAATCTGTGTAAAGAATCGTTTTAATTTTTTTTTCATTCTTTATTAAATACTCAATCGGTGTTGAAAAACCAATTTTAACTTTTGATTCATAGATATCTTTGGGAATTATTTTTTTAGAGGCCTCCCTCAATATAAATTTTCCGTTCAAATCTTTTACTTTAAAATTAAACGGCAAACTAAAACAAAACTCTACTAGATTTTTATCCATAAATGGCAACCTAGTTTCTATTCCACATGACATTGAAAGTGCATCTCCGTACTGAAGTAGATTCACTAAACCTGTATTGTGTTTCTGAATAAGCTTATCAGAACTTGAAAAATTATTCCATCTTTCAAACTTTATTGAATTAACAATGTCTGTTCTTAAAATTTTAATTTTTAAATAATTAACCAGTTTATTCTGAGAAAAACTATTCATGAATGAAAGAAAAATAAATCTAAAAGAATAAACATTCTTAACCTGCATAATAAAGTTAATTAATTTTAAAAATTTAAATTTTCTTAACAATTCAATTATTTGAATTGGGACCATATCAGTAATATAACCGCCGAGTAATTCATCTGCTCCTTGACCCTCCAAAAGAACTTTATTTTTTATTTTAACTTTTTCATAAAGTTGAAGAAGACTCACTACCGCTGTAGATGAATGACCAGAATCTAAATGATAAATACATTTCTTTAGTTTTTTATAAAAATTATTGTCATTAAGTTCATATAAATGTTGTTCTAGATTATAAAAATCTCTATTTTTTTTTAATAGTGTACTTTCGTTCAAATTAACATCCTGATTAAAAAAATTTCTATCAGATTGCAAATACCTTTCTTCATTATTATAAATTGTGTAAGAATTTATTTTTTTTTCATTGTATTTTGAAGCAAAAGCAGATATAACATTTGAATCAATTCCTGATGTTAATGTTGTTGATACGGGTACGTCGCTTCTTAATCTAATTTTTATTGAATTAGAAATTTTTTTATAAAAAATAGATTTTGCTTCTTGAAAGCTTACTTTATGTTTTTTTTTAGGATAATTCCAATATCTAAATATTTTCTTTTTATAATTTTTTAAAGTTAAGTTGTGAGCTGGCTGCAATCTCTTAATACCATCAAACCAAGTGTAACTAGATTCACCTCCACGATTCAAGTATAAATAACCATATAAGCTTTGAAAATCAGGCTTATTTAATTCTTCAAAATAATTTATTATAGATTTAATTTCTGATGCAAAAATAAACTTATCATTATCATAGTAATAGTAAAATGGCTTTATACCATATCTATCTCTAGAACAAAAAAATGTATTTTTTTTCTTGTCAAAAATTACAAATGACCACATTCCATTAAATTTATTTACACATTTTTTTTCCCACTGTATATATGATCTCAGCAAAACCTCTGTATCACCATCAGTAATAAATTTATGTC
>MDTD01122972.1_pt1 | contig 10408 bp, 9 predicted proteins | sample 811221 | NCBI WGS metagenome assembly MDTD01 (sample SAMN05326646, study PRJNA326480) | marine metagenome | isolation source: seawater | place: Pacific Ocean: South West | collected 2011
CGAATCGCCAATGCGATCGTCGCTGCGGCGGAGGAAGTGGGCTTCAATGTTCCACTGGTCGTGCGTCTTGAAGGGACGAATGTGGAAGCTGCTCGAGACATCCTCGAAGAGGCTAAGTCGCGCTTGCCCACCATGCAGACGGCGGATGATCTTGGTGATGCGGCTCGCAAGGTGACGGCTACCGTCGCGACCGCTTGAGATCATGTCGGAGCTCTTGGTCCTATTCGATATAGACGGCACACTGCTTCACGCCAAGGGCGCGGGAGTGGGTGGTTTCGTTCAGGCCGGACAGCGGGTCTTCGGCGAGGATTTCTCGCTGGATGGGATTCCCGTAGGTGGTCAGCTCGACCCTCTGATTCTCTACAAGGCGCTTGAGCGTCTTGGGATGGATCCCCATGAAGTCAATCTCCAGGCATTCAGGAGCCACTATCGAATCTGTCTCGCGGAACTCTTCGATTCGGGTGAACGCACTTCGCATGCATTGCCGGGCGTGCATGATTTACTGGATGCACTTGGCGGATGTCCCACGGTCGATGTCGGTCTCTTGACTGGAAATCTTGCCGAGACAGCGGCGTTGAAGTTGTCCGCAGCAGGCATCTCGATGGATCACTTCCTCGTTGCCGCCTGGGGAGATGAAGGCGATATGCGATCCGATCTCCCGCCCGTCGCGCTTGAGCGGTGGATGAATCATCATGGAATCGAGCGGGAATTCGAACATTCGATCATCATCGGAGACACCATCCATGATGTGCATTGCGGCAAGGCCAATGGTTGTCGTGTTCTGGCGGTATGCACCGGGGGAGTGGACAGGTCCGATCTGGAGCAGGCGGGAGCCGATCTGGTGGTCGATGACCTGTCGGACGTGACCATGTTGGTGGAGTGGATACGGCAATCATGAGTACGGCGGTCTCCACAATGCCTTCTTCACGAATCACGACGATAGATGTGATCAGGGGGGTGGCGCTCCTTGGCATCCTGCTCTTGAATGTGCAGTCCTTCGCGATGCCGTTCGAGGCCTATACGAATCCCACCGCCTATGGTGATCTCGAGGGTCTCAACTACTGGGTCTGGTTTTTCACATCGCTGCTTGGCGACCAGAAATTCATGACCATCTTCTCCATGCTCTTCGGAGCTGGATTGATTCTCTTCACGGATCGTCTTGAACAAACCGGCAGGCCGGCGGTTGCATTGCATTGTCGAAGAATGGGTTGGCTTCTTCTGATCGGTATGCTGCATGCCTACCTGATCTGGTACGGGGACATTCTGGTCAGTTACGCAATCTGTGGTCTTGTCGTGATCTGGTTGCGAAAGCTGGGAAACGTATGGCTTCTATTGATCAGCATCATGCTGCTGATCATTCCATCCCTCATCTTCCTGTCCATGGGGGGGATGTTGTTGATGTTCCCCGAGGATCAGATGCCTCCGGAAATGCTGGCGATGATGGACCCGGCCGAAAGCATCAGTCAGCAGCTGGAAGTCTATTCGGGCAGTTACGTCGGGCAGTTCGAACACAGGATCCCAGCGGCCCTGAAGATGCAGACTTTGTTCTTGGTCATCTTCAGTTTCGGCCGCGTGTGCGGTCTGATGCTCCTGGGGATGGTCTGCTATCGAAAGGGATTGTTCTCGGGTACGTGTTCGGTATCAACCTATGGATGGCTTCTGGCCATCGGCATCCTCTTCGGCATACCGATCGTCTGGTGGGGCATTGAGGCCAGATGGGATGTGGAATGGGAGTACATCCGAGCCGAGTTGCTGCTGAGTCAATTCAACTACTGGGGCAGCATTCTGATGGCCTTTGGCTGGATCGCCCTGACAGTGCTGTTCGTCAAATCCGGCATCTTGGGTTTTTTCAGATATTCGTTGTCGTGCGTCGGGCGAATGGCACTGTCCAACTACCTGCTTCAGAGTCTGGTGTGCACCCTTGTCTTCTATGGTCATGGCTTCGGGTATTTCGGTGAGATGGAACGAACTAGCCAGTTTCTGCTGGTTCTCGTCGTCAGCGTGGCACAGCTTGTCTGGTCACCACTCTGGCTGAGCTGGTTCCGTTTCGGTCCGTTCGAGTGGGCATGGAGATGTCTGACCTACTGGTCTCTTCAGCCTATTCGCAAGCAGGAACAGGTTATCCCCGGTACTTGAGCGACAACCTGTTCGTCTGTGGCATCTGGTTACACTGCTCGGAACATCAGGTACCGACACTTGCCAGGGAATTTTCATGACAGCCGATCTGGGCACGCTCTGCAGCGACTTCTATGTCAATCAACGCATGTCTCTGACCATGGATCTTCCATCGGGAAGAGAAACTGTTCTTGATCTGTTCGATCGGGTCCGGCGCGAGTTGCCGGGGATGAAGCGATTCAGGCGATACGAGGGTGAGCTTGCACTGGAGTCTCCGGATCAGGAGGGTCGCTACTGCTGGCTGGGTCTGCGGCGGACATCCGTTCGCAGCGGTTGGGTCAATCCAGAGAGCCTCGAGGAGGCCTATCGACTGCACAGCATGCTTCTGGAGACCGCACCGTATTTCCTCTCGATAACGCCATTGGATGTAGAGGCCATCGAACTGGTCTTCGGTTTCGATCTCCACGCTCACCGCAACCGGAATCAGGTCGTGTTCGATGCCTTGCTGGCGGATTCAGCACTGGCCTGCATGTTGCAGGGTGATCGCGAGCAATTGCTGGATGTGCAGCCGTTCATCGGGCTCTCTCTGGAGGAATCCTCCCGTATCCAGGCCAGTGTTGAGATCAAGACCCGCATGGGGCCAGGCGTTCTGCAATCGAATCGCTGGGAGGATGAGCCGATCAGTGTGTATCTGACCGTTCGCCGGGAAGGTCCCTACGAGACCCTCGATCAGTTCAAGGAGACCTTCGGGACTCTCGCGGGGCATCTCGAGCGGCTTGCGGAGGAGCGGGTGATCCCGGGAATCGTTCTCCCGTTGCATCAGGCCATCTACTAGCGTCGCATCATGCTTTCAGACTCTGTGGAGCATTTTCGCGATCCGACCGGGATCTTCGACCTGACCCGTGATGCAACTGAGCCGGACGGCTTCGCATAGACAGAGCGTGGCGATGGTCTGATTGATCTCGTCAACGGGTTCCCGCTGCTGAGCCAGTCGCTTCAGGTGGTGGGCCGCCACTTCACCGGCTGATGGGATATCAGTCGTCTGACCTCGGCCGGCATCGAGTATCTCACCATCGGCGGAAAGCCACTCAACCCCGTCATCGGACACGATGAGCCGACCGCCCTCACCAAGTAGGGCGATTCTTCTGGACCATTGGCCTCCGCCTTCGGCGATGGAGACGGCGGCAGCGGCACAGTTGGGGTATCGAAGTGACACCACGATGTGACCGGTCAATGGCGTGCTTGCATCGGGAGGGGGCATGCCTTCGCCGGCTCGTGCGGCGAAGAGATTGTCCGGCATGCCAAAGAGGCCGTTGATCAGATCCATGGCATCGAAGAGAAGTGATGCGGAGGTGACGCCATCCATTCCCGCGATCATTTCCACATGGGCACTATTGACGGTTCCGAACGTCTCTAGGATCTGTTCAGCGCCACGATAGGGTCGGCCGAATCTCATGAGCGGGAGGAAGTGGGTGTTGGATCCACTTGGATCCTCGCTGACAATCGCCTGAACGGTGTCGGCTGGTGGGGTGGAGGTGGCGACTGGTTTGTCGAGTCCTCTGATGACGCGTCGGACATCCGCATCGAGGCACCCCGGAGCGATAAGCCAGGCGACATCCCAGTCATCACGAAGCAGGGCCGCTCTGAGATCATCGATTCTCTCTGCGCCCACAGCCTCGGCAAACTCCCTCGATTCATCACTCGACGGTGAGCCAGCAAGAACCACATCGAGGCCTTCGACCGCGTGGGCGGTCCTGAGAAGGCTTTTCTGGGATCCGATGCCCCAGGCCAGACAACGTACTGAGCTGCTCATATGGTGATTGTAGACGGCATCTGACTTCTTGGAGTATGGGCCCGTATAATCGGTTTGTGGACAGGTGATCGCTGCCAGCCCCAGATTTTCCGGGATGGTGGAGGAAAGTCCGAACACGACAGGACACGGTGGTGGATAACGTCCACCGGCTTTTTATCGTCAAGCCAGGGATAGTGCCACAGAAAACAAACCGCCGATTTCGATCGGTAAGGGTGAAAAGGTGCGGTAAGAGCGCACCGCCCGGTCGGTGACGATCGGGGCAGGGTAAACCCCACCGCGTGCAAGCGCAAGCAGTCCTCGGTGTCCAGCATGCTGGACACGTCCGTAGTCCGCGGGTGAGGACGGGTCGCGTGCTCGAGGCCATCGGCAACGGTGGTCCCAGATGAATGATCGCCGCCCCGGTACCTCGTCGATGGCTGGGACCGGGGGACAGGATTCGGCTTATGTCCACGGACGATTACGAACGCGGGGCAGACCTGAAGGTCTGCCCCGCGGCCCTTTTTGAATTGTTCGATGGGCTCAGTCGTCGATGCCTCGAAGCTTGACCGTAACGGTCTTCATCGTCATCCCATTTCGCAGGAGGACGACTTCCGCTTCATCGCCGGGCTTCGCGTCGCGAAGAAAGTTCATGAGTCCGCCGGGGCCATCGATTGCCTCGGAGTTCCAGCTCATAAGGATGTCGCCAGCCTGGATTCCGGCTTCCTCCGCTGCAGTGTTTTCGCTGACGGCTTGGATCATCACGCCTTTCTCGACATCCGCTCCATAGCCTGGCATGACGCCAAGTCGCACACTGCTGCCGGTGCGTCTTCGAGGGGAGCCCTCGGTCGACTCTCGGAAGGTCAGCAACTCATCTCTGGTAATCAGCTCCTCGGCGAGATCCTCGGCCAGGTCGACGATCGCGATCGCTCCCTCTGGATTGACCGTCCAGGCCTCGTCGTCAGGGGTGTGGTACTCGTCGGTGACCCCCGAGAAGAAGAAGAGTACGGGTACGTCCTTGTTGTAGAAATTCGTGTGATCAGATGGGCCTGTGCCCGATGGAGTGGCATTGACGACCATGGTGGTCTCACTGACGAGTCGCGGAAGCATCTCGTCGAATTCCTCGGCCGTTCCCGTGCCAAGCAGCTGCAGACCGTTCTTGCCCAGTCTTCCCATCATGTCGAAGTTGAGCATGCAGGTGACGGAATCCAGATCGATCGGAGGATTCTCGACGAAGAAATCGGAACCATGCAGTCCCGCTTCTTCGGCACCGAAACCTATGAATAGCACGCTTCGGCGATCGGCATCATTCATGTCCGCAGTCTGCGAAAGCCGGTCAGCCAGAACAAGTATGGACGCGATTCCGGACGCATTGTCGTCGGCACCATTGTGATAGTCGTTGTTCCCACGACTTCGGGAACCGACATACCCGGTTCCGAGATGGTCGTAATGTCCGCCGATGACGAGCCATTCATCTGCCAGATCGCCGCTTCCCGGGAGAATTCCAGCCACGTTTCGTGTTTCGATTCCTGATGATTTAAGTGAGGTCGAGATGGTGAGCAGCTCATCGTCCTCCAGATCGTAGGTATCGAGTTTGTCCCTGTCCGCGGCCTTTCGCATCTCGGCCAGTCCGAGTCCATCCGGGTGGGCTTTCTTGAGCAGGCCATCGACTTGCTTGGGAGACATGTGGACAACCGGGATTTCCGCTCGTGGTCGATAGCCTGCACTGCTCTGGAGCGTTTCCAGGCCTGATCGAGCATCGATGGCCTTTGGGGGAGTGACCATGATGATGCCGGCGGCATTTCGGTTGATGAGCGCTTGCATCTTGTTTTGTATCCCCGAGTACGACGAGAAGTTCTCATCGGCCCATCGACTGATGCCCGAACTGTCCAGCGGCTCGTATCGAAGCATGACGGCGATACGCCCAGTGAGATCGTCATCGTCTCCGAAGCTGTCGTAGCCGTTTACACCGTCTTCGATCGCATAGCCCACGAATGTCATGGGGCCAGTGACGGTTCCATTGCCGGAGTTGGCGAGGACATTGAAGTCCTTGCCCCTTACGAGTTCACGGGTGCCATCCTGAACGGATGCGGATTCCAGCTTTGGGGGCTGAGCCCTTCTGGAAACCTGGAAACGAAACGGTTGTCTCCAACTCGGTTCGCCATCCTCGCTCACGAAGGCGGGTTCCATTCCCGCCTTCTTCATGTAGAACTCCATGTATTCGGTGGCAAGGTCATCGCCGCGGGTACCCGGCTGGCGTCCTTCCATCCAGGGATTCGCTAGCGTATTGACATGCTGATACCAAACAGCCACATCCGGATCGGCCTGCTCGAAGTAGGCGGGTAGATCGATTGAAGCCTGTCCGGCCCCCTCCGACATGAAGTCGCGGACGGATTCGTCATATTCAACAATCGTTCCGGGTTCCTGCCCAATGGCAGTCGCGGCAAGGAGGAGTGCGAGACATGGTGACGTCAGATGATGCATGACATTTTTCCCATTGGTGTGTTGGCTCGTCGAAGTGGAACGAGCTGTTGTGAGAAGGGAATGGTAGGGCAGCTCAGGATGGCATGAGCAACAGGAGGAGGATCCAGCACAAAATTGCTGCCGGGATGGCGGCTGCGAGATCGTCCAGAAGCACGCCCCACCCCTTTGGATACCGCTGGAGGCTGCGGATGGGCAGGGGTTTGAGAATATCGAAGATGCGGAAGGCTGCGAATGCCATGCCGCACGAAATGGCCAGCCACTGGGTCGATGGAAGAATCCACATCCATGGCAGCAGGAGCAGTGTCAACGCCTGTCCGGCGACTTCGTCGATGACGACTTGCTGGGGATCCTTGCATCCCCAGCATTCCTCAGCCCATGGTCCCAGACCGACGCATATCCAGCAGGAGAGGATCACGATGAGCACCATGGCCCAGTCGACCACCCACGCTTCGCCGGTCAGCCCCAGAAGAAAGGCGATGATGACTGGTGGGACTGATCCCCATGTGCCCGGGGCGACTTTGACCAGACCAGTGCCACCGGCAGTCATCAGGAGTTTTCTGGTGGTGCTCATCGTTCCATTCCTGCCTACTTGCCACCGATATGATTGATGCCCTTGAGATAGGGCAGCCCCGAGATCAAGGTGATGAGAACCGTGCACCAGCCTAAGGAGATGCAGATCCATCCCGACCATGCGAATTCTGTCGGAGGCAGATTCACGACCAGAGCAAGAATGACAGGGATGGAGATCGACTGGAAGATCATCTTGATCTTCCCGATGGATTTGGCTCCGAATTCAACTCCCGAGCCTTCCGCCATTGCACGGACGGTGGTCACAAAGAGCTCCCTAGCCAGTATCACCACCGTCATCCATGGATAGATGCCCGTGGCCATGCTGAAAGGGGCGGAGGTGCTCTGCCAGTCCATGATCCTGAAGTTGGGGCCGCAAAGGTAGATGAACGCCCCCAGAATCAGCAGCTTGTCGCAAAGCGGATCCATGACCCTCCCAAACCCTGAGGTCACATTCCATTTGCGAGCCAGATATCCGTCAACAGCGTCCGTGCCGGCCGCCAGAATGAACAAGGCGATCGCCAGATTTCCCAGAAGAACGCTCGAATCAGGAAATCTGTAGAACTCCAGCAGCACGAAGAAGGCTGCTGCCATGGCGGCTCTCAGAACCGTCACCAGATTGGGGATAGAAGCCCGGGTGGGCCATGAAGTGAGGCCGGTCATAGGTTGCATAGTACGAGGTCGGGGGGCCTCATTGCAGGGACCCGGCCGCAGGTGTGGGGATCCCCCGGTCTCGCCTCCAATGTAGATTCCATTTGCCCGGTTGCGGCCCCCTAGGCAGGGGCTTATCGTGTGCTATCCACCATTCTCTGGGGGCATGACGCCCCCGGCAAACCCGGTGGCTTGGAGCCGTTTGGACTCGTCACCATGGATGGCATCTTGCCCTACATTGAGTGCTTAGCCGTTGTCGTGGCCCTCTACCTGCTGGTTGGGCGAGGTGGACGTGGGACCAAGGTTCTGGGTGTTCTGGGTGGATTTGCGAGCCTTGCCTGGATCTATGTCATGGCGGGGGAGTCGATCGCTGGTGGCGATGGTGTGGCTCGAGAGGTGCTTTTCCTGATTTTCAGTGCCATCGCCATTAGCGCTGCTGTCAGGATGATCACCCATGACCGTCCGGTCTATTCCGCAATCAACTTCGTCTTTGTGATCCTGTCCTCCGCAGGCTTGTTCCTGCTGTTGGAAGCGGAGTTCATGGCATTTGCGTTGGTCATCGTCTACGCCGGGGCGGTTCTGGTTACATACATGTTCGTCCTGATGCTTGCCCAACAGGCCTCATCACCAGACAAGGTCACGGAAGTCCCTGAGTACGATCGACTGGCCAGAGAGCCAGCGGCGGCCGTCACCGTCGGTTTCATTTTCCTCGCCACCATTTTCGGCTCCATCTATCAGGGGATACCGGATCTGCCACCACCAGCCGGTACGCACGACAGAAACGTGACTCGTGCCGAGGTTCTGGAAGGGCTTCCACGACAGTTTCGTTCTGCTGTTGAATCAGTCTCCCCCACGTTCCAGTGGCCTCCGGCCGAGAATGCGGATGGGCGTCTGATTCGAGTCGATGAGGAAGGCCTCTATGTCGTCGGGAAGGTTGAAACGGGGGCCTCGCGGGCCGTTCGCATTCCGGATGACGCGGGTCCTCGCAATACCCAGTTTGTCGGTTGGGATCTGGTAGCGAGATTTCCCGCGAGTCTAGAACTGGCCGGAATCATTCTCCTGCTCGCGATGTTCGGTGCCGTCATCCTGGCCAGGAGACAGATCGAACTCGGTGAAGATGAACTTCGTGAATCCGTCGGAATGCCGCGTATCCACGATTGGGATGATGATGACACCTCTCTCGATGAAGAGGGGGCTGCCACATGATTCTCATCGCCTCTGAATTCGGACAGCTGGCACTGGCGCACTATCTTCTTCTGAGCGGTGTCCTCTTCACGATCGGGCTTGTCGGCTTCCTTTCGAGGCGAAACCTGATCGTGATGTTCCTCTGCACCGAACTGATGTTCCAGGCAGCCGCGATCGCAATGGTCGCCGCTGGTCGGTACTACTTCGATTTCTCCGGACAGGTGTTCGTGATATTCATCCTGACCGTTGCCGCTGCCGAGGCGGCGTTGGCACTGGCGTTGGTGGTGCTGCTCTACAGGCGCAAGCCGACGCTGAACGCTGAGGACTGGAGGGATCTTCGCGAATGATTCCACAGTCAATCATCAACTCGGTGTTCGCATTTGCCGCAGACAAGGCGGTCTCCGTCGGCATACCCGACACGGTTCCGGTTCTCACCAGTCAGGCGGAGGTCGTGCCGGAGCACTGGTGGGCGGGCTTCATCCTGTATCTGCCGCTGATATCCCTGATCCTCTGCGGCGTATGCGCAGCGATGAAGGTGAAAAGCAAGCTGCCGGCCTGGATCACAACGGGAAGCCTGCTGGGTGCGTTCGTGTTCTCCGTCCTGCTCTATCTGGATTACACGGGGACACCCGAACTCATTCCGATTCTCTCCTGGATCAATCTTTCCTGGGGCGAGGGCCAGGCGGCAGCAAGTTTCTCGGCCAATTTCACCTTGTACATAGATTCCCTTTCCCTGCTTTGGATCATGTTCGTGACCGGCTTGGGAACCTTGATCACGTTCTATGCCAGCGAGTACATGGAAACTGATCTGGGCAAGGGATACACCCGTTTCTTCGCGGGTGTGAGCGTCTTCCTGTTCGCGATGGTCTGCCTGGTACTGGGCGACAATCTCCTGATGCTCTATCTGGGATGGGAAGGTGTCGGATTCGCCTCCTACTGGCTCATTGGCTACTACTACAGGAAGCCTGCTGCCGTAGCTGCTGCGAAAAAAGCCTTCATCATGAACCGGATCGGAGACCTCGGGCTGGCGTTGGCGATATATCTGATCTGGGCAACCTTCGGAACCATCCAGTATGACGAGATGATGGACGTGGTCGCTTCCGGTGAGTGGAAGGATGCGTACGACGGTTGGGCCGTGAGCTTGATTCCATGGTTTCTTATGCTGGCAGCCTTCGGCAAGTCCGCTCAGATCCCCTTGTACGTCTGGCTTCCCGACGCCATGGAGGGACCGACTCCGGTATCAGCCCTCATTCATGCGGCCACGATGGTCACGGCTGGCATCTATCTGGTGGCTCGTACCTACGAGTTCTTCCTGCTGGCTCCGGAATCGTTGCATGTCGTCGCCTGGATCGGTGGCCTGACGGCACTGCTGGCGGCAACCATCGGACTGGCTCAATACGACATCAAGCGGATCATGGCCTATTCGACCGTGTCCCAGTTGGGATACATGTTCCTGGGTCTTGGTGTGCTCTCCACATACGGGGCGGCCTATCACGTCTTCACACATGCCTTCTTCAAGGCGGCGCTGTTCCTCACCTGCGGCACGATCATGCATGGCTTCGCCGGGCAGCTGGATCTGCGGAAGCTCTCGGGACTGATTCGAATACCTGGTTGGCG
>MDTD01141162.1_pt1 | contig 10407 bp, 8 predicted proteins | sample 811221 | NCBI WGS metagenome assembly MDTD01 (sample SAMN05326646, study PRJNA326480) | marine metagenome | isolation source: seawater | place: Pacific Ocean: South West | collected 2011
ATAAATTATTTTATATAATTTATGAATCAAAAAAATGGCCAAAATTCGTTAGGACTGGATATTTGTTTCGAAGATGAGGCAAATCCCATTAATTTATTTAAAAAATGGTTTGCTGTTGCCGAAAAAACTGAAATTAATGATCCAAATGCCCTATCTGTAGCAACATCGAGTAAAAATGGAGTTCCCAGTGTTAGAATGGTTTTATTGAAAGGTTTGAGTGAAAAAGGATTTGTTTTTTATACAAATTTTAATAGCAAAAAAGGAAAAGACTTAAAAGAAAATCCACAAGCTTCAATGTGTTTTCACTGGAAAAGTATTAGAAGACAAATAAGAATTTCTGGTAAAGCGGTTCAAATAGAAAATAATGAAGCTGACAAATATTATAATTCTAGAGCATATGGTAGCAGAATAGGAGCCTGGGCATCATCACAATCTCAAGTAATGAAAAATAGAAATGAGTTTTTGAAAAAAATAAAAACTTTTGAAAAAAAATTCCCTAATGAAAATAAAGTGCCCCGACCACCTCACTGGTCAGGATGGAGAGTAGAGCCACAAAGCATTGAATTTTGGCTTGAGATTAAAAACAGAATTCATGAGAGACTTAATTATAAAAAAGAAAATGGAAAATGGATAAAAGAAATTCTCTATCCCTAGAAAGATCTATTAAGGCTAAAACCAGTTAGATTTTGTAAAATACTTTTTTCTTCAGAGCTATCAAATATTCCTAAGGCATCGTAAGAAACATTAACAAAATATTCTGCACGTTTGAAGGTTGCATCAAGGGCTTTATATTTTTTAATTAATTTTAATACATCTTCAAGATCTTTATTATTTCTATTAGACTTTTTAAAAATATAACTTAAAAAAGATCTTTCTATTGGGTTTGCTTTCTGAAAAACTATTATTATTGGTAAAGTAACTTTTCCTTCAAAAAAATCTTTACCAATCTCTTTTCCAAATATTTTTTCTTTTGAAAAGTAGTCTAATGCATCATCAGCTATTTGAAATGCTAAACCTAAATTTTTTCCATACGACTCTAAAGCATCTTTCTTTTTTAAATTTAAATTTGCAACACATGCGCCAGCTCTCGTAGCTGCAGCAAAAAGTGCTGCAGTCTTTAAACTTATAATTTTTATGTAATTTTCCTCAAGAAGATCAGCTTCACCCCTGTGTTGTAGCTGCATAACTTCTCCCTGAGCAATTTTTGATGACGTAGATGACAAAAGTTTTAACACCTCTAGACTTCCATCTTCTACCATCATTTCAAAGCATCTACTTAGTAAATAATCTCCTACTAAAATAGAAGATTGATTTCCCCAAATAGCATTTGTAGTTTTGTTGCCTCTTCTAATACTACTTTCGTCTATCACATCGTCGTGAAGCAAAGTTGCGCTGTGAATAAGTTCTACACACGCAGCTAAATTTTCATCTCTATTTCCCTTCGAATATCCACCAAGTTTTGCTGCACCCATTGTAAGTAAAGCTCGGATCCTTTTGCCTCCAGACTTCAAATGGTAACTACTCATTTTTCTTATTAGACTCACTTCACTTTGAAGTTTCGAATTTACAAGTTCTTCAACTGATTTAAGCTTCCCATTTAGTAGACCTTTTAAGTCTAGATAAGCTGAATTTGCAGATTTTTTAAGTGGTATTACTGTTCCCATGATTTTATTATATACTTAAAAAAATTATTATTTTATACATCTGTGACGCACTTTAATTTCAACCGTGAGTAGCGTAATTTATAATTTAATTAATTTAAAGTGCTGATATAAGAAATAGAAATAAACATATGTTTTCATTTTTTAAAAAAAAAACAATAATCCCACACGTGAGACTTACTGGAGTAATTGGCTCAGCAGGAAGATTTAGACAAGGCATAGATTTTTCTGGACAACAAGAAATTTTAAAAAAAGCATTTTCATTTAAAAAAGCTAAAACCATAGCAATATCAATCAATTCCCCTGGAGGATCACCAGTACAATCACACCTAATTCATGACTATATAAGGCAATTAGCAAATAAAAATAAAAAAAAGGTTTTAGTTTTTGCAGAAGATGTTGCGGCTTCGGGGGGTTATTTAATAGCATGTTCTGGAGATGAGATTTATGCGAACTCTAGTTCTATAGTTGGCTCAATTGGTGTAATTTCTGCTTCTTTTGGTTTTCAAGATGCAATTAAAAGAATTGGAATTCAAAGAAGAGTATATACTGCTGGAAAAAATAAAAGTACTCTAGACCCATTTAAAGAAGAAAAGGAAGAGGACATTCAAAGAATCAAAAAACTACAGTTAGAATTACACTCTGATTTTATTAATCTTGTTAAAAAAAGTAGAGGCTCAAAGTTAATAGAACCAGAAAAAAATAATACTTTTACTGGTGAATTTTGGTCGGGCTCAGCCTCCTTAAAATTAGGTCTTATTGATGGAATAGGCAATGCTGAACAAATCTTAAGGAAAAAATTTGGAGAGGATATAATTATAAAAAAATTAGAAAAACCAAAAGGATTTATTGCAAGAAGATTATCCTCATCAATTGACAATCAAATTGATAATATTATTGAAATTATTGAAGAACGAGCCTTGTGGCAAAAATTTGGTCTATAAATGCCAAAAACAAATAAGAAAAAAAAAACATCTTTAACATTTCAAAATTTAATTTTTAATTTACAAAAATTTTGGGGAAAATATGGATGTATAATTTTGCAGCCTTATGATCTAGAGGTTGGAGCGGGAACTTTTCATCCAGCAACAACACTAAGATCTTTAGGTCCAAAACCATGGAAAGCAGCCTATGTTCAACCTTCCAGAAGACCAACAGATGGTAGATATGGAAAAAATCCAAACCGTTTGCAACATTACTATCAATATCAAGTTATTATAAAACCTTCACCTCAAGTTATAAAACAAATATACCTTAAAAGTTTAGCGTCCATTGGAATAGACTCAAAAAATCATGATATTAGATTTGTAGAAGATGATTGGGAAAGCCCCACACTCGGAGCTGCAGGATTGGGATGGGAGGTTTGGTGCGATGGAATGGAAATAACACAATTTACTTATTTTCAAAAAATGACCGGTATTGATTGCAAACCTATTTCAGTGGAACTGACTTATGGATTAGAAAGAATTTGTATGTTTGTTCAAGGAAAAAAAAATGTTTTTGATATTGATTGGAATGATTATGGCGTTAAATATGGAGATGTTTTTCTTCAGTCTGAAAAAGAGTTCTCAGCATATAATTTTGATCATGCTAACACAGAATTTTTATTAAAAAGCTTTGAAATAGCTGAAAAAGAAAGTCAATCTTTATTAGAAAAAAAACTTGCTCTACCAGCTTATGATCAATGCTTAAAAGCTAGTCATATATTTAATTTATTAGACTCCAGAGGAGTCATAGCAGTTGCTGAGAGAACAGGGTTTATAAATAGAATTAGAGATCTTGCTAAAGGAGCCGGATCTACGTGGTTAGAGAAACAAGAAAAATAAATGTCTGAACTATTAATTGAATTATTAAGTGAGGAAATACCTCCTAATTTACAAATTAATGCACGAAATGAATTTAAAAAACTTTTAATTGAGGAATTGAAGCTATCTGAATTAAAACACGATATTATTAAAATATATTCGACTCCAACCAGACTTACCGTCTTTATCTCTGGATTGCCAAATAAAATTAAAATTATGCCTTCTAAAATAAAAGGCCCTAAAATCGATGTTTCAAACGACATAATAGAAAGATTTGCAAAATCCAAAAATACAAAAGTAGTAGACATGGAGAAAAAAAAACTGGACAAAGGTACTTTTTATTTTGCAAAAATCCCAGGAAAAGAAGTCAATACAGATGACGAATTAAAAAAAATAATTCCAAAATGTTTAAGTAAAATATCTTGGAAAAAATCAATGAAATGGTCTGATTACAATTTAAACTGGGGACGACCATTAAGATATATTTTGGCAATTTATAAAGAACAACACCTTAAATTTAAATTTGCTCATATAGATAGCTGTAATTTTACTTTAATTGAGGATGAAGCAGAGCTAATACAAAAAAAAATTAAAAATTTTGATGAATATAAAGACTTTTTAAATAAGAATAAAATTATTTTTAACCAAGATGAAAGAGAATTGTATATTTCTAAGAAAATTATATCTATTTGTAAAAAAAAAAATTGCCAAGAATTTCTCGATAAACATTTGCTTACCGAGGTCACTAATTTAGTAGATAAACCAACAGTGATTTTAGCAAAATTTGACAAAAATTATCTTAAACTTCCAAAAGAAGTAATAAATTCAACTTTGCAGTTTCATCAGAAGTATTTCACATTAATCAATAATAAGGGAGAAATGACTAATGATTTTGTAATTGTTGCTAATAAAAAAGATGAAAAAAAACTTATTAAAACTGGAAACGAAAGTGTCGTTGAAGCTAGGCTGTCAGATGCAAGTTTTTTTTGGGAAAAAGACAAATCTTTAAATTTAATAAAACAGATTAATAAACTTAAAAAAGTAACTTTCTATGAAAAACTAGGGTCAGTTTATGATAAAACCCAAAGATTAAGAAAAATGGCATACTTTATTTCAGATCAATTAAATCTTAATAAAGACAAAGTTGAAATCGCTGCTTCTGTTTCAAAATCTGATCTCGTTTCAGAATTAGTAAGAGAATTTCCAGAATTACAAGGTGTAATGGGAAAATATTTTGCCATCAGCCAGGGCTTTGAAGATGAGGTATGTAATGCAATAAGTGATCATTATCTTCCAGTAAGTTTATCATCGCCAGTTCCAAAAAAAATGGTTAGTAGCGCACTTTCGATTTTGGATAAATTAGACAGTTTGATCGGCTTTTTTTTGATTAATGAAAAACCTACAAGTTCAAAAGATCCTTTTGCTCTTAGGAGAGCAGCGATAGGTTTATTGAGAAACATAATAGAGAATAATTTAAGTATTAAACTAAGAGATTTAATTGATTACTCAGTCAAAACCTATACTGATCAAGGGGTTAAAAATTCAAGTGAGAATATTAACACAGATTTGTTAAAGTTTTTTAGAGAAAGAATGAAAAATATATTAAAAGAAAAGAAGATAAGAAATGATATAATTGAAGCCTCAATTAGCTCACATTTAAATGACAATTTTTTAGAATTATATAAAAAAACTTTGATAATGAATAAATTTATTTCAAAAGATTTAGGAAAAAACGCACTAACTACCTACAAAAGAGCTTCAAATATTTTAGAACAAGAAAAGCAGGATTTTAAAAATGGTCCTGATGCTGTTCTTTTTAAGCATGACGAAGAAAAGGAATTGTTTGATAGAATAAATAATATTAGAAAAGAATTTACAATAAAAGATGATAAGAAAAATTACGAGGAGCATCTTAGATTATTATCAGAAACTAAATTATCAACAGATAAATTTTTCGAAAATGTAAAAGTAAATGATGAAAATCATGATTTAAAAAATAATCGTTTAGAACTATTGCAAATTTTGTGTTCTACGTTTAATACTTTTATAGACTTTTCAAAACTCGAAGGTGCTTAATGTCAAAATATGTATTTAGTTTTGGTGATAAAAAAACGAAAAAAGTAAATAATCCAAAAAATACGTTAGGAGGAAAGGGAGCTAACTTGGCAGAAATGGCCAGATTAGGTTTACCGGTTCCGCCAGGATTTACAATATCAACACAAATGTGTGAAATTTTTTACAAAAACAAAAAAAACTTACCAAGCAAAATATTTTCAGAAATTAAAAAAAAATTAAAAGAAATTGAAAATAAAACAAAAAAAAAATTTGGCGATAATACAAATCCGCTACTTGTTTCAGTAAGATCTGGTTCTAGAGTATCAATGCCTGGAATGATGGATACTATTCTTAATTTAGGTCTAAATGATAAAACTGTTACAGCCCTATCTAAGAAAACTTCTAACGATAGGTTTGCTAAAGATAGTTACAGAAGATTTATTCAAATGTATGGAAATGTAGTTATGGGTATAGAGTCCTACCTTTTTGAAGAAATGATTGATAATTATAAATTGACCAAAGGGGTTTTGTCAGATACTGAGCTAAATTCTGATGATTGGGACGGTTTAATAAAAAATTTTAAAAACCTAATCTTAGAAAAAACAAAAAAAAATTTTCCACAAGATGTTTACGAACAACTTTTTGGTGCTATAAAAGCTGTATTTTTATCTTGGGAAAGTAAGAGAGCAAAAACTTATAGGAAACTAAATCATATTCCTGGTAATTGGGGCACGGCAGTAAATGTTCAGTCCATGGTATTTGGTAATATGGGCGAAGATTGTGCAACGGGAGTTGCTTTTACCAGAAATCCATCTACAGGAGAGAATAAATTTTTTGGTGAATATTTAATAAATGCACAGGGAGAGGATGTTGTAGCAGGTAGCAGAACACCAAGATACATAACAAAAAAAGCAAGACAAGATGCAGGTGCTAAGGATGAGTCTATGGAAGAAACTATGCCAAAAGTTTTTAATGAATTAAAAAAAATATTTATAAAACTAGAGAGACACTACAAAGATATGCAAGATATAGAGTTTACAGTAGAGAATAATAAGCTTTGGATGTTGCAAACTCGAAGCGGTAAACGAACTGCAAAAGCTGCAATTAAAATTGCCGTGGATATGGTTAAAGAGAAATTAATTTCTAAAAAAGATGCAATCTTGAGAATTAATCCAAATACTCTGGACACACTTCTTCATCCGACTTTAGATGAAAAAGTTGAAAAGAAAGTTATTGCAAAAGGTTTGCCAGCATCACCCGGAGCAGCAAGTGGCAAAGTAGTTTTTACCGCTGACGATGCAGAAAGAATGAGCAGTCAAAGAGAGGATACAATATTGGTTAGAGTAGAAACTTCTCCAGAAGATATTCACGGAATGCATGCAGCTAAAGGAATATTAACCGCAAGAGGAGGAATGACGAGTCATGCTGCGGTTGTTGCAAGAGGAATGGGACGACCCTGCGTTTCGGGTTCTAGTGAAATAAATATAGATTATGAAACTAAAGAGTTTAAAGTTGGAGAACTTGCTATTAAAGAAGGTGATATAATTACAATCGACGGTGGATCAGGAAAAGTGATGAAAGGTTTAGTGCCTACCGTAAAACCTGATATCTCTGGTTATTTTTCAACAATTATGAAGTGGGCAGACCAATTTAGAAAATTAAAAATTAGGACAAATGCAGAAACACCCCAAGATACTAAAATGGCTAGAAATTTTGGAGCTGAAGGAATTGGTTTATGTAGAACTGAACATATGTTTTTTGATGACGAGAGAATACTATCAGTAAGACAAATGATTCTGTCAAAACATATAGATGATAGAAAAATAGCATTAGACAAGCTTCTGCCATACCAGAAAAATGACTTTAAAGAAATTTTTAAAATCATGAGGGGACTGCCTGTTACAGTAAGGTTATTAGACCCGCCACTACATGAATTTTTACCTAAAACTGAGAAAGATATGGAAGAAGTCGCTAGATCACTTAATTTAGGAGTTAAAGAAATTAAAAATAGAGTTGCCGAATTACATGAATTAAACCCAATGCTTGGACATAGAGGCTGTAGATTAGGCATTTCTTTTCCTGAAATTTACGAAATGCAATGCAAGGCAATTTTTAGTGCTTTAATTGAATGCAAAAAAGAAAAAATACAATCGGTAATACCTGAAATCATGATTCCTTTGGTCTCTACCGAGGATGAACTTGGAATAATGAGAAAACTTGTAAATAAAGTTGCTGAAGAGACTGAAAAAAAACATAACGTAAAAATAAAATATTTTGTTGGCACCATGATTGAGTTACCGCGTGCAGCATTAAGAGCCGCTCCAATATCAAAATATGCTGACTTTTTTAGTTTTGGAACAAATGATTTAACCCAAACAACATTTGGAATAAGCCGAGATGACTCTGGTAAGTTTTTAAATGACTATTTAGAACATAAGATATTTGACGGGGATCCATTCGTAAGTATTGATAAAGATGGAGTGGGAGAGTTGGTTAAAATTGCCTCTGAAAGAGGAAAAAAACAAAATAAAAAACTCAAACTTGGAATTTGTGGTGAGCATGGTGGTGATCCAAGAAGTATTGAGTTTTGTTCTAAAACTGGATTGAATTACGTTTCTTGCTCACCATTTAGAGTTCCAATTGCAAGATTAGCTGCTGCCCAAGCAGAACTTAAGAGACTAAATCCAATTTAAAATCGATAGATCTTGTGCTGTGGGTTAAGTAACCTATTGAAATTCTTTCTACACCCGTATCTATAACTTTTTTAATATTTTTAATTGTTATTCCACCAGACGCTTCTGTTTCATATAATCTTTTTGAAATTTTAACTCCTTTTTTAAGATTTTTTAAGTTCATATTATCAAACAAAACTCTATCAAATTTAAGTCCAATTATCTTTTTCAATTGATTTAAATTATCAACCTCAACTGTAATTTTTTTTCCTTTACTATTTTTTATAACTTTTTGAACGAGTTTTCTAATATTCTGATCTACAGCAATATGGTTATCTTTAATTAAAATTTCATCGCTTAAATTGAATCTGTGATTAGTACCACCCCCTAATCTCACTCCATATTTTTGTAAAAGCCTTAAATTGGGCATAGTTTTTCTTGTACAACAAATCTTACAAGATCTACCTTTTACTTTTTCAACAAACTTGCTAGTGGTTGTAGCTACGCCTGAAATAAGTCCTAGAAAATTTAGTGCTACCCTCTCACTTTTAAGAATGCTAGATGCTTTTCCATTTAAAACTGCAACAACCTTGCCTTTGTTTATCTTTTTTCCATCTTTTGCTTTTGCTGTAAAAATAATTTTTTTATCTAATATTCTAAACGCGCTTTTAGCAAAATCTAAACCTCCAATTAAACAGTTTTGATTAGCAATAATTTTAGCAGTTATTTTTTTGTTTATAATATTTTTAGTAGTTATGTCTCCAAGGGGCCTTAAATCTTCTTCAAGAGCTTGGTTGACAACTGTTTTTATATATTTGTGATTTATTTTTTGCACTCAAAATTATCTACCAATTTCGGCCATTCTTAAAACAGATTTTCTTGCCATTTCAGCAATATTGTGACCAATTTTTATTTCATTAGTTTCGTTTTTAAGACATTCATAGATTTTATTTAAAGTAATTTTCTTCATGTGCGGACAAAGATTGCAAGGTTTTACAAATTGAACATTAGGGTTTTCAACCTGCACGTTGTCACTCATAGTGCATTCAGTTACTAACAATACTTTTTTAGGCTGTTTATCCTTAACATATTTAACCATACTTGATGTAGACCCAGCAAAATCAGATGCACTAATAACATCCGGCGGACACTCCGGATGTGCGATTACCTCGATGCCAGGGTTTTCTCTTTTGATATCTTCAACTTCTTTTCCTGTAAATTTTTCATGCACCATACATGTACCTTGCCAAGATATAATTTTTACTTTTGTATTTTTTTGAACATAATTTGCTAAATAATGATCTGGTAAAAAAATTACTTTATCAGTGCCTAGAGACTCTACAACTTTTACCGCGTTAGCAGATGTACAGCATACATCGGTCTCTGCTTTTACTTCAGCAGAAGTATTTACATAGGAAACAACGGGAACACCAGGATATTTTTCTTTGAGCATCCTTACATCTTGACCTGTTATAGACTCCGCTAAGGAACAGCCGGCTTGCATGTCGGGTATTAAAACTTTTTTACTTGGACTCATTAATTTTGCAGTCTCAGCCATAAAGTGAACCCCACACAAAACTATTATTTTTGAATCAGTTTTTGCAGCTTCTAAAGCAAGCGCAAGAGAGTCTGCAGCTATATCAGCAACCCCATGATATATTTCTGGTGTTTGATAATTGTGTGCTAAAATTACTGCATTTTTTTCCTTTTTTAATTTATTTATTTTTTCAATAATTGGAGCATGGAATTTCCACTCTATTTCAGGTATCACAGAAGAAACTTTTTTATATATTTGATCTAAATTTTCTGACGACATTTTAATAATTTATCAACTTGAACATAAAAAGTCATTCATTTATTGTCGCATATAAAATTTAGGCGGTCGTGCTGAAATTGGTAGACAGGCACGCTTGAGGGGCGTGTGGGTTTCCCGTGAGAGTTCGAGTCTCTCCGACCGCACCATTAATAAATTATCTTAGACTTAGTATTTTCAATAATCAAATCTTTATCTTTAAATTCGGAAAAGTCAGGGTCTATTAACTTTATTATAGCAAAGGGGTATGGTTCGTTTATTAAAATCGTTCCTATTTTTAAACCTTTATAATTTACATCGCTGCCTATACTCAATTTTTTTTCTGCTTTTATTGGTAACAATCTTTTTCTTACTTTCATTTTTAATTTCATTCTAGCAGTATTTTCTTGGCCAACATAACA
>MDTD01130311.1_pt1 | contig 10406 bp, 9 predicted proteins | sample 811221 | NCBI WGS metagenome assembly MDTD01 (sample SAMN05326646, study PRJNA326480) | marine metagenome | isolation source: seawater | place: Pacific Ocean: South West | collected 2011
TGCTAAAACAACTGTCTCTCCACATGTTGCGATTATTGCACCGTCTGCTTGTCTTGCTACTTTTCCTGTTTCTAAACTTATTTTCTTTCCTGCTACTTCGATTTCCTTCTTGTATACTTTAAACATTTCATTTCCATTTCTTTTCGTTCGTTTCTTTTCATTTCTTTCTATCTAACCTGGCCCTATTTTCTTAAATTCAATTTCGACAGTACATTTTTGTAAGAATCTGTTTTATTTTTCTTTAGGTATTCTAACAATTTCTTTCTTCTATTTACAGCTCTCAACAATCCAACAGATGAATGTTTATCTTTTTTAAATTGTTTAATATGCTTAGATAAGGTTTCAATCTTGTCTGTTAACAAAGCAATCTGTATTTCAGAAGACCCTGTATCTTTATCGTGCATCGCTAACTCTTGTATCTTTTTGTTCATTTACTTCTTTTCCTATTTATTTGTTTGTTTAATTAAATTTTCAATTTTTTCTGCATATTCAAAAGACTCATCTTTTCTAAAAAGTAATTTTGGTAAAAATTTCATAACTACCTTTTGTGATAAAATTTTTCGAACCAGAAAAGAATATTGTTTCAAAATATCTACTGTTTCCTCGGCATTTTTTCCCCCAAGTGGCAGAACATATGCTTTTGCAATCTTTAAATCTTGGCTCATTCTTACTTCTGTAACCGTTATATTGTTTGTTTCTAAATTTGGCACCTTAGCCTCATTTCTAATAAAAATCATGCTTAAAGATTGCTTTATCATTTCACCAACTCTTAGCTGTCTTTGCGTAACTGATTTTCCTATTTTGTCTGCCATTAAATTGTCCTTTCAGTGGATGTTATACTAAATGCTTCAATCTTGTCATTTTTTTTAAAATCCATGTAATCTTTGACTGTTATGCCGCATTCTTGACCACTGCTTACCTGTTTCACTTGATTTTTTTCTCGAAAAATTGATCCAACCTTTCCTGTAAAAACAATGTTTCCATCTCTAATTATTCTTACACTCGAAGTACTTGAAATATCACCATTTAAAATTTTTGATCCCGCAACTTTACCTGCTCCAGAAACTTTAAATATTTCTAAAATTTCTGCAGTTCCTGTTATTGTTTCCTTAACATCTGGTGAAAGAAGTCCTGACATTCTTTTCTTAATATAATCTAGGACCTCATAAATAATATTATACGAAGAAATCAAAATTTTCTCATTTTCAGCAAGTTTTTTCGCTTCCTTGCTCGGCTTTACATTGAAAGCTATTAAAGCTGCATTTGATGCCTTTGCTAAAGATACGTCAGTTTCTGTTACCATACCTATGTCTGATAAAATTATTTTTGGTTTTACCTCATCATGTTCGATTTGACTAATTGCGTTTTTTATGGCCTCTGAAGATCCATGAACATCAGATTTGATAATTAAGTTTAGTTCCTTAGCAGAATTATTTGAAAAAGCAGACTCTTGAGTTGCAAAAGTTAAAGGATTTTTTGTATCTTTACTTTCCTGCGCTCTATTTGCACTAAGTGTCTTAGCTTCTTTTTCGGTTTCAAGGACAATAAAATCATCACCAGCTTTAGCAGCACCATTTATTCCTAAAATTTCAATAGGTGTTGAAGGTGCAGCTTGATCAATATTTTGACCCTTATCGTTTATAATTGCCCTTACTTTTCCCCATTTTAAACCACTTACAAAAAAATCTCCTTTTTTTAAAGTTCCTGAAGTGACAATTATATTTGCGACTGGGCCCCTGCCTATATCGATTTTAGATTCCAAAACAATACCTGTTGCTTTTGACTCATAGTCTGTTTTAAGATCTAAAATCTCAGCTTGGAGAATTATAGCTTCAACCAACTTATCTAAATTAAGTTTCGTCTTGGCTGATATTTCTACCATCAAAGTATCTCCTGATAAATCTTCAGCAATTAGCTCATGTTCTAATAATTGATTTTTAATTTTTTGTGGATCTGCCTCAGGAAGATCACACTTATTAATTGCGACTACTATAGGAACATTAGCCGCCTTAGCATGTTTAATGGACTCAACAGTTTGAGGTTTAACACCATCATCTGCTGCAACAACCAACACAACAACATCTGTTAACTTCGATCCCCTAGCTCGCATTTCTGTAAATGCAGCGTGACCTGGAGTATCTATAAAAGTTAATTTATTAGAACTACTTTCAATTTGATAAGCGCCTATATGTTGCGTTATTCCACCAAATTCACCTGAAACCACGTTTGCGCTTCTCAACACATCTAACACAGAAGTTTTACCATGATCAACATGGCCCATTACTGTGACTATAGGAGGCCTGTTTTTTAAGTTTTCAGTTCTTGAAGCTTTTATTTTTTTAATAATTTCCTCAGCTTTTTCTTCACGAATAGGATTGTGACCAAATTCTTTCACTAAATACTCTGCAGTATCTGCAGCTAAAGTTTGATTAATTGTGACCGAAACGCCCATACCAAATAAAAATTTTATTACATTACTCGATTGCTCAGCCATTCTATTGGCTAATTCTCTAACAGTTATTGCTTCAGGAATGTTGATGTCTCTTTTAACTGCTTTTAATTTTTCCTCATCATTTTCTTTATTTGCATTCTTTAATTCTTTTTGTCTTGCTCTTTTGACAGAAGCCAAACTTCTTTCTCTAGTTTCTATTTCGTCACTTAAAGCTCTTGAGACAGTAAGTTTAACTTGTCTTTTATTACCACTTAATTTTGTCTTTTTATCATTATCATTATCTGTTTTTAATTTTTTTGTTGCACGCTGTTCAGCTAATTTTCTTTTTTCAAAATTAGATGCGGCTACTGTGCTCTTAGAAGAAAAATTTGGATTTAAATTTTGACCCTTTTTAAAATTAGAGAAAGATGATGGTTTTACAAATCCAGTTCTGTTAGATGTTTTGGTTGTTTTTTTATCAATTATAACAGTCTTTTTTTTAAATGATCCTGGGGTATCAAAATTTTTAAATGACTTTTTGGGACTGCCTGAAATAGTAAGTTTTGTTTTTTTTTTCTCCATTTCTCATCCCTCAATCTTTATAAGCTATTTGTCTTGCAGACATAATAAGGTCATCTGCCTCTTCTTTTGTTAATGCAAAATCTTCGAGGTATCCTTGGATCTTCATTCTCTCTCCTTTTACAATGTCAAAACCTCCAGTTAACTCATCTGATGCAAGATCCGCGAAGTCCACTAAATTTAAAATATTTTTTTCACCCAGTGTTACTAACATACCAGGTGTTAACCCCTTTAGGTTTATCAAATCATCTGAAAGACCTAAGTCCTTTATTCTTTTTGATATATCTTGTTGATCTTTTTCATGAAATTCTTTTGCTCTTTCAATTAATGCTTTAGCAGTATCATCTTCTATTCCCTCTATCTTTGAGAGTTTTTCAGGTGAACTATCTTTAATATCATCAATGGATGAGAACCCTTCGGCTACTAAAAGTTGCCCAAGTGTTTCGTCTAGTTCAAGATTTTTGACAAAATTTTCAGTCTTTTCTTTAAATTCTAGTTGTCTTCTTTCGGAGTCTTCTGCATCAGTCATTATATTGATTTCATAATTAAGCAACTTTGTTGCTAATCTAACATTCTGGCCTCTTCTTCCAATTGCCTTACTTAAATTTTCCTCTGTTAAAATTACATCTAATTTTTTTCTTTCAGAATCAACATTAACTCTTTGGACTTCTGCGGGCGATAATGCATTTGAAACTAAAATTGCAGGATCTTCAGACCAATTTACTATATCAATTTTTTCTCCCTGTAACTCATTAACTACAGCTTGAACCCTTGAGCCTCTCATTCCAACACATGCACCCACAGGATCTAATGAAGTGTCAACAGCTTTAACACATATTTTAGCTCTGCTTCCAGGATCTCTCGATGAGGATTTAATTTCAATTAATCCATCGTATATCTCAGGAACTTCTTGTACAAATAATTTCTCCATAAATTTATTATGTGCTCTTGATAAAAATATTTGCTGACCTCTTGTTTCTCTTCTAACATCATAACAGAACGCTTTAATTCTATCTCCTGCTTTTATATTTTCTCTAGGTATCATTTCATTTTTTTGAATTATTGCTTCGGTTCTACCTAAATCAACTATTACATTACCAAATTCTAATCTTTTAACTATTCCACTCAATATTGTTTCTTTTTTATCTATAAAATCATTAAATTGTTTTTCTCGTTCAGCCTCTCTAACATTTGTACTAATCACTTGTTTTGCTGTTTGTGCAGCTATTCTACCAAAATCAAAAGATGGAAGCGGCTGTAAAATTTCATCACCAATTTTTTTATTCTTGTTAATTTCATCAAGATTAATTGCATCTTGAAGTTTAATTTCTGTATTTGAGTTTTCTGGATTTTCCGTAATAATTAATCTGCGAAATATTTCAATATCACCGTTATCTCTATTTATCAGGACCTTAATCTCGTTATCTTGACCAAACTTAGATTTAGCTGCTTTAGCAATACCTGTTTCCATTGAATTAATAATTAGCTCCTTATCAATAGATTTTTCTAAAGCTACTGCCTCTGCAATTCTTAACAATTCTAATTTATCAGATCTTTTGTTTAACATTTTAATTTGTCCCAAAAAAAAATGGGCTTAAGCCCATTTTGTAAACTCAATGATGTTAGTGGAATATAGTAAAGATTTATTTTAATTCAACTGAAACTATTTAGAAAAAATTGCTATTTTATCGGTTTTTTCCCATGAAAAAGACCCATTATCCTCTGGCATTCTGCCAAAGTGACCATAGGCTGCTGTTTTTTCGTAAATTGGTTTGTTCAAATTTAACATTTCTCTTATTCCTCTTGGACTTAGGTCAAAATTATCATTTATCTTTTCTACAACAAACTTATTTTTTTCTAAATCATCATCAAATAGATCAACATAAATTGATAAAGGTTTAGAAACTCCAATAGCATAAGAAAGTTGTATCAGGCATTTTTCAGATATTTTTGATGCAACAATATTTTTTGCAATATATCTTGCTGCATAAGCTGCAGATCTATCAACTTTAGTTGGATCTTTACCTGAAAATGCTCCACCGCCGTGTGGAGCTGCTCCACCATAAGTGTCCACAATAATTTTCCTTCCTGTTAGACCACAATCACCATCCGGACCACCAATAACGAAATTCCCAGTCGGATTTACATAAAACTCGTCTTCGTTAAAATTAACTAAAAATTCCTTAGGAATAGATTTTGCTATATATGGTCTTAATAATTCTCTGACATCCTTTTGATTTAAATTAGCTGAATGTTGAGAAGAGATCACAATAGATTTTACTTGATTTGGTTTTCCATTAACATATTCAAGAGTGACTTGACTTTTAGAGTCTGGCTCAATATCCTTTAATTTTCCAGACTTTCTATCTTCAGCCATTAATCTTAAAATTTTATGAGAATAATGAATAGGGGCTGGCATTAAAACCTCAGTTTCATCACAGGCATAACCAAACATAATGCCTTGGTCTCCCGCACCTTCATCTTTATTACCAGATGAGTCAACGCCCATAGCAATATCTTTAGATTGAGAGTGAAGATGACTTTCTATTTTGGTAGCTTCTTTCCATGTAAATCCCTCCTGATCATAGCCAATATCTTTAATACAATCTCTTACTTTATTAATTAATTCATCCTTTTTAATTTCTGGTCCACGAACTTCACCTGCTAAAACAACTTTATTTGTTGTAGTAAGAGTTTCACAAGCAACTCTAGAATTTGGGTCCCCTGAGAGATAAGTATCAACTACCATATCAGAAATTCTGTCGGACACCTTATCAGGATGCCCCTCAGAAACTGATTCGCTCGTAAAAAGATAATTTTTTAAATTACTCATTACTATTTTTATTAAATGAAAAAATTAATAAAATATACAATAAAATTAATATTATAAATATTTTATTTCCGTAAATAGAAAAAAGAGTTGAGTCTAAATCCCTTCGTTTCTCAAAATCAATAAAACCAGCTTTACCATAATCAATTTCTTTCTCTATTTCACCTAAAGGATTTATAATAGCTGACATTCCATTATTAGTAGATCTAATAACATACTTACCATTCTCAATTGCCCTAAATATACTATGTACAAAATGTTGTTTAGGTCCTATAGATTTTCCAAACCAGCCATCTTCTGAAATATTAAAAATAAAATTATAATCATAATCTGTAGTTAAATTTCCACTATAGATTATCTCATAACATATTAACGGTAATATTTTTAACGTACCTAAACTATTATCGATTTTAAAAATTTGCCGATTATTACCTTTAGTGAAAGATCCAAAATTATTTGTAATTACGCTAAATCCAATTTTTTTTAGTAAATTCTCAAATGGTAAAAACTCGCCAAAAGGAACCAAATTTATTTTATTATAATTATTAATTAAATCTAAATTGTTGTTAAATACTGCGAACGAATTGTAATAATCGTTTTTATTTTCATTAAATAATTTATTTGTAATTCCGAGACCAATCAAATGATTTTTACCAAAATTATTTTTAAACATATCCTTATATAAAACTAATTCATCCTGATAAGTGTTAGGTATTATTCCCTCGGGCCACAAAAAAAATATTTTTTTATCTGGCTGTGGAGAACTAAGCTCAATTAATTCTTTTATAACTTCCTCTGTCTGAGAATTATCATAAAATCTATTTAAACTAATATTTGAGCCTATAACTCTAATAATATATGGATTTTCTTTAATTTTCTTTGTTAAAAATTTTTTCTTATATAATGAACCGTGAAAAAAGAATATTACCGGTAATAACAATAACAATAAACATGTAATAGTCTCTACTTTTGATTTTTTTAAAATATAAATTGCTGGTGCTGTAAAAAAACTAATAGATATAAGATTAAATGAGTATGTCCCAATAATTGATAAAAGACTAATTAAATTCAGATTTTCAGAAAAACTGTAAATTATTAGGTTCCATGGAAAACCTGTTAAAATATTTCCCCTAATAAATTCTATTAAACCAAATAATAAACTGAATAAAAAAACAGAACTAACTACATTTCTAAAATTACCAAGATAAAAAATTAATGTTACAAAACCATAAAATAAAGCCAAAAAAGCTGGTATCAAAATTAAAGCGACAGGTATTAAAAAAGTTAGATTTTTATCAAAAGTCAGGGAAATACTTATCCAATACACGTTGGTGAGAAAATAGCCAAAACCAAACAACCATCCATAATAAAAGAAAGTTCCATTGTTAGATTTTAATTTTTGTCTTTTGAATAAGAAAATAAAAAAAAGACTAAAAGTGAAAAAATTTATAAAGAATAGATTTAAAGGAGGAAGGCTCAATGAACTTAACACACCTAGAGAAAATAAAAATAATGAGTTTAATATAAATTTTTTTTTCAATTTAATTAATAAATTTTTGCACGGATTTAAAAATTTTTTCTTCCTCTTTTAACATCTTTTTATATTCCTTATCTTTTTTATGGTCATAACCTATTAAATGTAAAAATCCATGTATAAAAATTTTGGTCACTTTATATCTGAAATCATGTTTGTTAATACTTTGAGGTTTGTTTATATGCTCAAAACTAATAATTATATCACCTAAATAAATTTCCTTTAAATTTTTTGTATTTTGTTTAAATGGAAACGATAAAATATCTGTATTTTTATTTTTATTTCTGAATTTTTTGTTAAGTTTTTTAATATTTTTATTATTAGAAAGTAAAAGTGTAACATAAATTTTTTTATTTATAAATCTAAATTCTTTTGGAAAAAATTTACACAATTGATTAAAAAAATATTCTTTTTTATTTATCTTTTTTGTCCAAGATTTTTCATCGGACAATACATTAACTCTGATCATTTTTGTTATAAGCTTTGACAATTTTTGATACTAACGGGTGTCTTACTACATCTGTATGATCAAAATCTATAACTGAAATTTCACTTAAATGAGATAGTATTTTTTTGGATCTATCTAAACCCGAAATATTTTTATTTGGTAAGTCAATCTGTGACGGGTCACCATTTACAACTATTTTTGAATTTTCTCCAATTCTTGTAAGGAACATTTTAATTTGAGTATCAGTAGCATTTTGAGCTTCATCTAAAATTGCAAATGAATTTTTAAGTGTTCTACCTCTCATAAATGCTAAAGGAGCTATTTCAATATCACCAATTTCTATCATTCTTTGAATTTTTTCAAAATGAAATAGATCATAAAGAGAATCATATAAAGGTCTTAGATAGGGATCGACCTTTTCTTTCATATCTCCTGGTAAAAATCCTAGTCTTTCACCTGCTTCAACTGCAGGTCTAGATAAAATAATTCTTTCTATCTTTTTTTCTAATAACATTGTTAGGCCTACCGCAACTGCTAGAAAAGTTTTTCCAGTCCCTGCTGGTCCTGTTGAAATAATTATTTCATTCTGGCGTAATGCTCTAACATATTCTTTTTGTTTTTCGGATCTAGGAATGATTGATTTCTTTGGAGTCTTAATAATATCTGTTACATTTGTGTTTTTAACTTTTTCATTAATCATAAATTGATCCAAAGATGAAAAAATATCTTTATGTTCAATGTTTCCATTATTTATAAATTGATTTGCTAAAAACTGTATTGCATTTTTAATTATTTCGTTTTTTTCTGGAGATGATTTAATTAATATCGAATTACCTCTAGAATATAAATTAGCACCAGTAAGTTTTTCTAATTCTTTCAGGTTTTTATTAAACTCACCAACAACACCCATAAGTAATTCATTTTCGTGGAAAATTACACTTAAAGAATTGTTATCTGAATAAACAAATTTTAGTAGAGTTTGGGTATCTTTTTTAACTGAATTATTCAAAATCAAGCCACTCTTTTTACAGATTTATTTAAACTTTTTCCAAAAAGGGTATTTCGGTTACTTTTTGTAATTTTTGCTTTAACAACATTTCCTACATCTGAACTATTACCATCAAAAATTACTGAAGTCATGTATTCAGATCTACCAAAAAACCTAGTCCCGTCATCAGTCTTATTCTCAACGAGAATTTCGATTTCTTTATTTTCTAAAGATTTATTCATTTCAATTTGATTATTAAATAATTCTTTTTGAACTTTTTCTAATCTTTGTGATGCTATCTTTTTGTCTATGAGACTCATTTTTGATGCAATTGTGCCTGGTCTGGGACTAAAAATAAATGAAAATGAATTTATAAATTTTACATTTTTAATTAAATCTACTGTAGAATTGAAATCTTTTTCATCTTCTCCTGGATAAGCGATAATAAAATCACTGGAGAATTGTATTGAGGAATTGATCTTTTTCAATTTTTCAACAATTTTAAGATAATCGACTATTAAATGTTTTCTATTCATCAATTTTAATATTTTATCAGATCCACTTTGTACCGGTAAATGTACTAACGGCATCAATTTTTCTGAATTAGAGTATAGCTCGATCAAATCATCTGTCATGTCATTAGGGTGGGAAGTAGTATATCTAATTCTTTTTATCTCTGGAATTTTCTCAATTTCAAGTATTATATTAGATAATCTAAAATTCTGATATTTATAGGCATTAACATTTTGACCTAAGAGAGTAATTTCACTGGCTCCACTATCAACCAAAATCTTTGCCTCATTAATTATTTCGTTAAAAGGTCTTGAATATTCAGGACCGCGAGTGTACGGAACAACACAGAAATGGCAAAATTTATCACAACCTTCTTGGATTGTTAAAAAAGTAGACGCTGTACTCGAGTTATTTTTTATCCTTTTTAAATAATTAAACTTTGCTTCTGCATCAAAATCTGTTTCTTCTAATTTTTTTCTATTAGATAGACATTCTTGAATTCTGTCAGAAATTTTGTGATAGGCCTGTGGACCTATTACAATATCGATATAAGGTTCTCTTTTGAGCATTTCTTCATTTTCGGCCTGAGCAACACATCCTGCAATTATTACTATAGGCTTCTTTTCAAATCTCAATTTTTTTTTTACTCTACCAATTTCATGATAAACTTTATCTTTGGCCTTATCTCTTATATGACAAGTATTTAACAAATAGCAGTCAGCATCAGTTAAATTTTTAGTTTTTTCAAAACCTTTTTCTTTTAAACTGTCAACAATACGATTAGAATCATATTCATTCATTTGACATCCAAAAGTTTTAACAAAGATTTTTTTACTCATTTATTTAGAGTTTTTTTTGACACCATATAGTTCAAGCTTGTGATCAACAAGTGTATAACCATATTTTTCAGCTATTTTTTCTTGAAGCCTGTTTATCTCGTCATCTACAAATTCTATAATTTCACCAGTTTTAATATCTATTAAATGATTATGATCATCATTTAGTTCATATCTAGCTTTTCCTGTCTTGAAATCATGTTTTGTTAAAATTCCAGCCTCTTCAAAAAGTTTTACTGTTCTATAA
>MDTD01186391.1_pt1 | contig 10406 bp, 7 predicted proteins | sample 811221 | NCBI WGS metagenome assembly MDTD01 (sample SAMN05326646, study PRJNA326480) | marine metagenome | isolation source: seawater | place: Pacific Ocean: South West | collected 2011
GATGTCGCGAAGCGACAGGGAGGTGAGTTTGTTGAGGTGGATGATTGCAAGTGAAGACGCAAAAAACCCACTGAAAGCTCGCAAGCAACCGAGCACTATAAGGATATGGCTTGCTATATCCGCCTGCAGGAAGGGGATTGTAGAGTGGAATCAGGGGAGTTTGCGGAGACACAAGTGCAACGTCCACCGGAACAGAAATCTAGAATCCCCCGTACATGTCGGCTAAATGATCCCTCCTCTCGAAAGGCTTGAGAGGAGGGAAGAGCCGAAGGCTCAGGGAGGAGAGTTTGTCGAGGCGTATGTTGCAAAGCGTACGAGGCAAATCAGCCCGACGAGGGCGCTTGCCTTGGACGCAAGTGCAACGTCCGCTGGAACCGATTTTAAGCTAAATCCCGTGTATATCGTTTGCCCCATGTTGTTGGGGCGTATATTGCAAGCGCACGAGGCAAGTAAGCCCGAAGAGAAGCCCCTTCAAGAAGGACTCTGCAGGAGGCAGAGTCCCGATTCTGTGGGTGTTCAAGTGCGGTTCAGCGTGCTGTGCTGGTGCAACGTCTGTCGGAGTCGCATTCGAGTCTATCCTACGCTTGTTGTCAAAACGCTTCTTTTTCAGCCAAAAAGGAGGGTGGTCTTTTGTGGGATTTGTGATATATTACCGTCTTATGCGGATATAAGGCTACTGCAAGAAAAAAAGTGTAGAGGAAAAAGAAATATGAGAGGTTGTGGATGAGTTCTACAGAGACGACGAATCGGCGCTTTGAGATCTTACTCAAGTTAGGAGCTGGGAAGTGTTCCTTCCAGGAGCTTATGGCTGAATTTGATGTGTCAGATCGAACATTGCGTCGGGATCTCGAAGCGCTCTCTGCGCGCTTTCCCATCGTGTTTGGTTCACATGAGAACGCTTATCAATATCATCTCGAAGATTGGTATCGCTTTCCAGGGATCGCCTTCACGCCTGATGAACTCGCTGCGCTGTGGGTTGGGAAAGAGCACGCCCTCAAAGCCCTCGAACAGCTCCCTTTCTTCGACTCTTTTGCCGCCGCACTTGAGCGCGTTGAACGCTTTCAAAAAGGCCAAAGTTGGCGGAAGGCACAGCAATTACCACAAGTCTATCAGACCGATTTTCCCACGCCACAAATACAAGCTTCTTTTCATGAGCTTCTTTTGCAAGCGACACTCGAACATCAGCGGCTTGAGTTGCTTTACTTCAGCGCAAATCGTGGCGAGGAGAGCTGGATAAAAGTTGAACCTTTCTTCCTTAAGTTGACGGTTCGCGGCCTACATCTCATCGTGTACCATCTCGAAAAACAAAAGTTTGTTTACCTCAACGCAAATCGTATTCGTCAGGCCCACGCGCTTGAGGAGACGTTCTCCCCCGAAGAAAGACGCTTTGATCTGGAGCAGTTTACAAAGGAAACCTTCGATGGGATGCGTTCTACCCCCGTACAAAAGGTGCGTCTCCTTATCAAGGGAAAGACCGCACATTGGGCCAAGGAGCTCTTTTTTCATCCAACACAAACGATCTGTGAGGTCGAAGATGGTGTCGAGATCGCCTTCGAGAGCGGTGGTGAAGCTGCGATCGTGCGTCGTATCCTTTATATTGGACCCGATTGTCATGTGTTAGAGCCACAAAGCCTTAAGCAGCAAGTATTGGAGGCTGTGAGCGCCTTCCTCCAACAACCTATGTGAAAAAAGTGTGTGCATGTATCTATCATGTTTTTAGGTGTTTATGTCACTATTGTTGTGTCGGGGTTTCCTGAACATCTGGTGGGTTTGACGCTATTTGTCACACCCTCTTGTTACAATTCGTTTTGAGACCGTTGAAATATCACGTTAACGTGAAAATGACATGATCTGTCAGATGTATATCTCTTCTTTCGTTGAAGAGGTAAGAACTTAATTTCTCTTTGTATGATCTAACGAGAAGGAGAAGTCACCTTGGAGTATACCGAATTCTTTCGCACGATCACAGGGCACGATCCCTACCCATACCAACAAGAGTTGGCGACAAATGTGTGGCCTGAGTTGTTGGATATCCCTACAGGTTTGGGGAAGACGGCCGCCGTGCTCCTTGCATGGTTCTTCAAACACCATCAAAAAGACACGAACAATCCGAAAAGATTAGTCTATTGCTTGCCGATGAGATCGCTCGTTCGACAAACACATGACGTTGCAAAAGATTGGTTTGAGAAGGCGGTTGACGTTGGTCTCATCTCTGAGGAGGAGAAACCTCTCGTCTCGATCATGATGGGGGGAGAGATTGATGATAAGTGGCTTACCCAAAACGAGCGCCCTGCGTTGTTGATTGGGACACAAGATATCTTGTTGTCTCGTGCGCTGAATCGTGGGTATGCGATGGGGCCTTATCGCTGGCCGATGCACTTTGGGTGGCTCAATAATGACGTGATGTGGGTCTTTGATGAAACACAGCTCATTGGTGTTGGGATCGAGACAGGTGCGCAATTACAGGCGTTCAGACAAAAAATGGGAGCGTTTGGTCCAACGCATACGATGTGGATGAGCGCCACCCTCGACACCCATCAAATCGAGACCATCGATTACAAAAAGCCCCACGGTGAGTACACATCTGTATGCCTCTCTGAAAATGATCTGACGATCGCTCAGGTACAGGCGAGGGTTGGGGCTCGTAAAAAGATTCAAAGGCTCGATGATGTTGTGTTTGGGTATTCCAAAAAAGATGAGCGAAAACAATACACCATTGATCTCGCAAACAAGATCAAAGAGCTCCATAAAGATGGGCACTTTACCCTCGTTGTCCTCAACAGGGTCGATCGTGCACAAGGTGTGTATAAAGCATTGAAGGCGCACTTCGATGAAGGCAAGCTCGCGTTGATCCATTCCCGCTTTCGACCCTATGAACGCAGAGCACTTGAATCATCCTTGTTTCCTGAGAAGCGCAAGGCCGAGATCGTTGTCGCTACGCAGGCGATCGAAGCTGGTCTCGATATCTCCGCAGATATGATGATCACAGAGCTTGCAATGTGGCCTTCTCTTGTGCAGCGATTTGGTCGATGCAATCGCGAGGGAGGAAAGAATACACATGCCTCGATCTATTGGATCGATCTCAACACAGACAAAGACACTATCGACGCGCTGAAGAAAGAAGAGAATACCCTTCGAGGCGAGTCTTTACCCTACACGCTAGAAGAGATGTTTGTTGCTCGTCACTTGTTGGAGAAGTTGGGAGATGATGCTGGACCTGGTTCTCTCAAGGCGATCGCAGATACATACAACCCCCCCAAAGTTTATCGGCCAGTGCTCCGGAGAAAAGATCTTCTTGCCTTGTTTGATACAACACCAGATCTATGTGGTGACCAGCTCGATATCTCTGGCTATATCAGAGACGAAGAAGATACAGATGTCCGTTTTTATTGGCGTGATTTCAAGGAGGCACCTTCAAAAGAAGAGTGTCTGCAGCCTGTACGCGACGAGCTATGTGCTGTTTCGATCGGTGCTGCCAAAGATTTTCTGAAGTCTCTCAAAGAAGCAGACGCCTGGACGTGGGATTACCTGGACAAAGAGTGGCGAGGTGTCGCACCTGATTGGACACCCAAAGAAGGTTACACAAAGCTCCAGCCTGGAATGACTATCATGTTGCGTCAAAGGGCTGGTGGCTACGATGCGTCGCTAGGGTGGACTGGTGAGAAACCCAAAAAGGGAGCTCCTGCTGTTGAGCTTGTGAGTCTTGAGGATGCAAAACGCTTCAATGGGATGGATGACGATCACGACACAAGCACAAGCCGCCCGAACAAAAAAGGTTGTTGGCTTTCGTTGACAGAGCACCTCGATGATGTGGTGAAGGCTCTTGAGGACATTCTCCCTCACTTTGGCCATCTCGATGAACTCGAACCATACAAATATGCGCTGAAAAGATCTGCACAATGGCACGATGTCGGAAAGGCGCATCATGTGTTCCAAGATCGGTTGTTATCTCCTTTTCGAGGTGATGACAAAACGGAGCTTGAACCTCCACCTGAAAGTGGAGAGGGGATCTTTTGGGCGAAATCCAATCACCATCGCGGTAACACAAGCAGAAAGTACTTCCGACATGAGCTGGCGTCGGCGCTTGCGTGGTTACAAGATGAGCAAGAGACCGAAAAGAAAGATCTCATTGCCTACCTGATCGCGTCACACCACGGGAAAATTCGGCTCTCGTTACGTGCATTGCCTGGTGAGAACGTCCCCACAGATGATACGTGTTTGTACGCGAGGGGCGTGTGGGATGGTGACGAGCTTCCTGCGGGGATTGTGTTGCCAGCCATCAACGGACTCTGTGAGGGGAGAACACTCGAATCCTTCAAGCTCGATCTCTCCGTGATGAAAATGGGAGCCGGGAGCTGGCTAGAGCGGATGCTCGCGTTGAGAGATGATGCTGAGTTGGGTCCATTTCGAATGGCATTCTTGGAGACGATTTTGCGATTGTCTGACTGGGAAGGTAGCGCCAACGCCTGCAAAGAGAAGGAAACTCCATGCAAATAAAAACCCCTATGTCCTCTAAAGCAAAGCGCCAACCTCACCCCGTGAGGGGTGCAACTGTTGGGGAAGGCAAGAACGAAGTTCGCGCCAGGGGGATTTTAAATGCCCCAATAGAAACAAACCCCCTTTTCCCACATGAGGAGTACGTCTGATGAATGACTTGAAACTGTCAGGGTGTCGTTCTCTGCCGCTCGCTCACTACTTGAAGAGTCTTGGTCTTTTGCGACTGCTCTCCGAACAACATTCATCGGAGTGTCGTGGATTCTGGAGAGATGAGACATTCTACCTGCGGACGGAGCTTACACAGGATCAGATCATCTCATTTTTCCTGGAGAGCTACAAACCAACACCCATCCTCGCACCCTGGAACGGTGGCAGTGGCTTCGCCCAAAAGGACAAAAACCAGCGCGCTGTACTCGATGATTTTGTGGGGTCTAACGCGCCACGTTTTGCGTCGATCAAAGACAACATCACACGGTTGCAAGACCTCTTGGAGTCGATGGGGCTCACGAACAAGCCCGAAAAAGAAGAAAAACCGATGGTGCTTCGTGCCTGTCGAAATGTCCTCCCTGATGAGAGCCTCGAATGGTTGGACGCTGCGTATGTCCTCACGACAAAAGGACCAAAGTTTCCGCCACTACTTGGGACAGGAGGAAATGACGGTCGCTTGGAATTTTCCAACAACTTTTTGCAGCGCATACAAGAGGTGTTCTCTCTTGAAGATGGAGCGCCAACGCCGTTGTCTGAGATGTGGCTTCGTGGTGCGTTGTTTGATGAGACGACCTGGGCGCTCCTGTCAAAGAAACCCATCGGCCAATTCTTTCCCAAAGCTGTCGGAAAATTCAACGCGACGACTGGTTTTGAGGCGGATTCCTTGATCAATCCCTGGGACTTCATCTTGATGCTCGAAGGTGCGATGTCCTTCGCGGCGTCCGCGGTCAAACGCTTCCAGAATGGGATGAGCGCTGTCAGTACACCTTTCACTGTTCATTCTTCTCATCTTGGCCACGGAACAGCGGCTTTGGGAGAGGGGAGTCGCGCCGAGATGTGGATGCCCATCTGGTCAGAAGCCTGCTCATACAAAGAGATCCACACACTGTTTTCGGAAGGTCGTGTACAGATCGGTCGACGCACGGCGGCCAAAGGCATTGACTTCGCGAAGGCTGTTGTGACGCTCGGTGTCGAACGTGGGATTGTCGCCTTTGAACGTTATGGTTTTCACGAGCGCAATGGATTGGCGTATTTTGCTGTGCCACTCGGTCGTTTCGATGTGAAGGCTGAGCAAAAAGATGCCGACCTCGTGTTGGAGCTGGATGACTGGATGAGGAAGATGGAGGGACGAGTCTCCTCCTGGCCTGAAGGCGTGCGTCGACTCTTTCGGTTGTGTGAAGAGTCGATCTTTGAGCTCTGTCGCGATGGTGGTTCCGAGCACATCACGAAAACGTTTATTTTGTTGGGACGACTTGAAAAGACCTTTGCGTTACGTACTGATTCGCTCAAGGGGTGTCAGCCTGTGCCACCACTTTCAGGACGTTGGCTCTCGGGTTGCGAGATGACACCTGAGCTTCGACTTGCCGCGTCACTGGCTTCCCTCTTCGATATTCCAGGAAGTTCTAGAGTCCCAATCCGCCAGCACTTTGAACCTGTTTCTGTCGGGTGGAGAGGGAGTGGAAAGGACGCCTTTGCAAAGTGGAATGAGAAGGTCGCTCGGCACGAGATTGTTTGGCGAGAAGGTGACATCGTCGGAACGATGAATGAAATATTGCAACGTCGTTTGCAAAAAGCTTCCACTTGGGAGACGAAAAGAGCACTTTTTTCCGGGAGAATTCACGTTAGAGAAGATGACTTGATCGATTTTATCGACGGAAATGTCGATGAGAGCTTGCTGTGCGATCTGCTCTGGTCATGTTTGCTGATCAACCCACATGAACTATGTGCATCAGCGCTCCAACATAAGAATGCCCCAAAACAAAATCTGCGAAAGACACCAATGTTTTATAATCTTTTGAAGTCGTGTTTTTCTGGGTACATACTCGACAAAGAAGAAGGAAAGATCACATTTACAAACATCCCAAAAAAGGGAAAAGACGACGAAAGTCAAAATAAGATCAAGGGAACAGCGATCCCGTTGGTTGCGGGAATTCATCGTCTCGCGATGCGTGGTCGAGGGGCTGAAGCGAGTGTGCGAAGTGTTCGTCGGCTGAGAGCGAGTGGATTTGTGCCTGCGCTTGACAGCCTCGCGATCTCTGGCGACAGGGCTGCGCGGATCGCTGCGGCGCTTCTATTTCCGATATCGGCATATTCGCTCATGGCGCTGGTCTCCCCTTTATTCCGTAAACATCCCAAAGAAGACAAAAGCGAAGAACAAACCACTATCACTGTCTGAGGAGAATAGACATGGATTTCACAACGTTTCAAAATGAATCTCGAATCTTGTTGGAAGCAGAATTGAAACCCCTTCAGGGAACGCGTTTTCAGCCGACTGGTTTTCCAGATCTTGGACCAGCCGCATACAAAGACGCAGATGGCAATGACATGCTTCTTGTCGAATCCGCACAAAGTGTCGCCAACAGGCTTGAGGAGGTCTGTTGGGATAACGCGGCACAGGACTTGATCGCGCCTCTGCAAGGGCTGCCGTACATCAATGTGTTCGATGAGAATGACGCGTGGCTGACATCTTCTGTGAAGGAGTCCCATCGTATCAACAGCCCCTACATCCTGGAGAGCAAAGACAAGACATTTTTCGAGCAGTTGGAAAAGGATTGTGAGCCATTCCAAACGGGACATGTTCGTATCGATGCCTTCGCGGATGTATTGAAGAAGTATGACTTCAATACTCTGTTACATGGTGTGTTTATCGCCAAGAAGGACTTGGCACGTGGACGCCTGCGTTTGCCTCGTGCGATCTCCGGTTTTATCGAGGCGAGTAATGTGAATGTCGCTGCGAGTGGTGGTGTCAAACTCGATCTCGTTAACCCAAAGGGGTCAGAGGGGCAGAGCGCGAAGGAAGGATTTGGTCACGTTCCTTTCCATCGTGATGAGTACACGGGCAAGATCACAGCATTCTTCAATGTCGATCTCGCACAGATCCGCAGTTATCGTCTCGGTGAGGCTATCGAACGCACTTTGATCGCGTTGGCGTTATTCAAAATCCGGGCATTTTTGGACAGAGGTTTGCGGCTGCGTACTGCTTGTGACCTTGAGCTTGTTGGTGAGCCTACCGTCAAACGTCCAAAAGATCTTTCTCTTCCATCTCTTCGGGAGCTTGAGGAGGCATTGCCTGGTTTGATCGCGGCGTGTGAGTTTGGTGGTGAGCCTGTGACGAAGACGGTCTACAAAAAGTGAGGGGGGATATATGTTTGCGATCAAATTTCGCTTTTTGACGGGTCGGTATCACGCGACGCCCTGGGACCGTCAGGTCAACGAAGGTGCGATCGAGTGGCCGCCTTCACCCTGGCGGATATACCGTGCGTTACTCGCCTGCTGGCATCTCAAAGGTGGAGACATTGAAGAGGCGCAGATGAGGGCGCTGATCGAACAACTCGTCTCTGTTCAGCCTCACTATCATATTCCAGATGGTGTCGTTGCACACACGAGACATTATATGCCCCTCGGCGCTCTCGATGGTAAAACGTCACAGGATAAGACGACGAAGATTCTCGACGCCTTTTTGCATGTGAAGAGAGAGGAAGGTAATGAGTATCAACCTCTATGGATGTACTGGCCGGACCTCTCTCTCTCAAGTGCATTGCAAGACACTCTCTCTTCATTACTTGAGAAGATGGGGTATCTTGGGCGAGCAGAGTCATGGGTTGAGGCGTCGTTTGTTCCGATGCCATCCAATATCCCAGAGATGAATGTGTGTCCTGTAGAGGATGAGGGAGCGCTTCCTGAAGGTGATGAAAAGATTCGTCTTTTGCAGGCGATGACGCCTTCTGATTATGGGTTATGGCGTGAACGTGTGAAGGAGAGGAGAGAGGCACAAGATCTCTTCATCAAGCAACAAAAAGCCTATGAAAAGGGGAAGGATGTCTCCAAAGTCAAGCTCACCAAGAAGGATCTGCAGAAGATAGAAGATGCTTTACCCATTGGGATGTTTGAGGCGCTGCAGCTCGACACAGCAGACATTCACAAGGACGGTTGGCAGTGGCCGCCAGGGAGTGTGTGGGTGGATTATCGACGGCCCAAAGAGGCGATGCGTCCCAGGCGCTCTTATGCGCTCGCGAATCGGAAGAGAGTTGTCTCTCCGACTGTTGCACGTTTTGCTGTGGCGGATCAGGTGTTGCCGCGTCTGTTGGAAGCCATCGAGGTTGGGGGAGGATTGCACAGGGCGTTCGTGTCTTATGCGGATAAAATGGTGGAAGGGGGCAGCATCAAAACCATACCCACGGTGCTCTCTGGATGTGATGATGATAAGAACGCGTTGAAGGGGCATCGTCATGTGTTTATCTTGCCGGAATCATCAGGGAGGCAGCGTCGGGGTCACATCTCTCATCTTACATTGTATGCGCGGATGGGTTTTGACGAGGAGGCGCGGCGTGTGCTTGAACGCTTTTCGAAGTTATCTTGGTCTGGGAGGACGCTTCAGCTCGTGTTGTTAGGTGTTGGGCGGCCGGAGGACTTTGCGGGCTTCAAGGAGGAAGCTGGTCAATGTGTGCTCTTTGAAAAGTCGAAGGTGTGGACGTCTGTGACGCCTTTTGTGGCGACTCGCCACCCGAAGACGAAGAAGAGTGGTGCGCCTAAGTGTGATGAACGTGGTTGGCAAATTGGTTCGCCAAAGCACGACTTGGAGCGTTTATTATTGGCGTATCTTCGCGAGGATGAGCCGGCGTTATGTATCGAGTCGATCGAGGAAGAGGCTTGTGTCATGGGTGGCAAGGAGGTCGCCTGGTACAAGTTCAGGACGGAGCGCGTTCGTGGAGGGGGAGGGCGACGAAGTCGTGCGAGTCCCAAGGGATTTCGGGTGACCTTCTCGAAGCCGGTGCGAGGGCCACTTGCTGTTGGGTATGGCGCACACTTTGGTTTGGGGATGTTTCGTCCCATCGACACTGGCGATGAGTGAATTGCCTGACATCTGATTCAGCTGCATTCTTTGGGTGTTTGGAGAGCATTCTTTGGAGAACCAGAGAGGGTCGCTGTGTGACAAGAGAATAATCTATTTTCCCATTTGGTGGGGTTTTCTTTGATTTTTGGAGGCTGTGATGGAAGAGACGTCCATGTCTACACTACCGGTGCGTGCTGTGAATGCGTTCACTTTTTGTCCACGTTTGTTTTGGCTTGAGTATGTCGAAGGGCAGTGGGCCGAGATAGGAGCAGCTCCTGTTGCATTCTGATCGATGCGAAGCCAGAGGCGAGCGTACCTTTGGGATCTCCATGTAAAGTGACTTCGGGTGCGTTTTTGCTTTGGGATATCCATGTGAAGTGACTTTCATCGAGTCTTTGTTGTTCGCGAAATCATGTAAAGTCGCTTTCATCGAGTTGTTTCCGTTCGCGAAGTCATAGAAAGTCGCTTTCATCGAGTCTTTGTTGTTCGCGAAGTCATGTAAAGTTGCTTTCATCGAGTTGTTTCCGTTCGCGAAGTCTTTCGTTTCCATTTCCTTCGAGTTGTTTCTGTTCGCGAAGTCTTTCATTTCCATTTCCTTCGAGTTGTTTCTGTTCGCGAAGTCTTTCATTTCCATTTCCTTCGAGTTTTCGCCGTTCGCGAAGTCTTTCATTTCCATTTCCTTCGAGTTTTCGCCGTTCGCGAAGTCATATGAAGTCATTTTTTTCGAGTTTTTGCAGAAAATACATGCGTTTTTTGTGGCTTTTGATGACTTTCCCGAAAGGAAAAAGGCGAAGGTTGTCATTTGTGATGACTTGGAGAACGGAAACAACTCACGAGAAATGTTTGTGAAGGAGTTGGCGAACAACAA
>MDTD01005006.1_pt1 | contig 10405 bp, 9 predicted proteins | sample 811221 | NCBI WGS metagenome assembly MDTD01 (sample SAMN05326646, study PRJNA326480) | marine metagenome | isolation source: seawater | place: Pacific Ocean: South West | collected 2011
CGCATAGAGTAGTTTATTTTTGGCATAGGGTAGGAAATGGAGTTTTAACGTTACTAAGTAATTTTTTTACTGATCTTAATCTTTCAGATATGGAAACTTGTTATAAAGCTTTTAGGACTGAAGTCATAAAAAAAATTGAAATCAAGGAAAATAGGTTTGGATTTGAGCCTGAAATTACAGCAAAAATTTCAAAAATGAATCTTCGAATTTATGAAGTTGGGATTTCGTACTACGGACGTACCTATGATGAAGGGAAAAAGATTGGATGGAAGGATGGAATAAGAGCAATTTATTGCATCCTAAAATATAATTTGTTTTAAAATGAAAAATAAGGTTAATTTAATCACAGGAGGAACTGGCTTTCTTGGCTCACACTTAACTGAATATCTTTTAAATTGTGGGGAAGAAGTAATATGTTTAGATAATAACTTTACAGGGAGGAAAGAGAATATCTGTGATTTTTATAGCAGCCCTCGATTTGAATTTATCAAGCATGATATTACACTTCCAATATACTTAGAAGTTAATAGGATATGGCATTTGGCATGTCCTGCATCTCCCATACACTATCAGGCAAATCCAATTAAAACTGCTAAGACAAATTTTTTGGGAACTTTAAATATGCTGGGACTTGCAAAAAGAGTTGGAGCAAGAATATTGTTGGCGAGTACTAGTGAAGTATATGGAGACCCTGAACAACATCCTCAGAATGAAAGATATAAAGGATCTGTTAATCCTATTGGTATCCGATCATGTTATGACGAGGGTAAGAGGATAGCTGAAACACTTTGTTTTGATTATAAAAGAATGCACGGAACTGATATAAGAGTTATGAGAATTTTTAATACTTATGGGCCAAGAATGAATTTAGAAGATGGCAGAGTAGTAAGTAATTTTATTGTTCAAGCTCTAAAAAATGAAAATTTAACAATTTATGGTGATGGTTCTCAGACTAGGTCTTTTTGTTATGTTGATGATTTAATTGATGGGATGGTTAAGTTGATGAATGGAAGTCACAATGGACCAATTAATATAGGCAATCCAGATGAATTTACAATAAAAGAACTCGCAAAAATAGTTATTGAAAAAATCAATCCAAATCTCCAAATATCATATTCGCCACTACCACAAGATGATCCTTTACAAAGAAAACCAGATATCTCATTAGCTAATAAAGTTCTTGAATGGGAACCAAAAGTAAATATTGCGGAGGGTCTAAACAAGACTATTCCTTGGTTTAAAGAGGAAATCAAAAATAACTAAATAATAAAATCTTACCTTATTAAAACATTTTTTATACTTTCAATTTTTTATAAGTGCGAACTCTTTAAACTTGGTTTATCCTTCCATAATTATCCTCAAATCTTTCAATGTCATCTTCTCCTAAGTAAGAACCACATTGTATTTCAATAAGAAGCAAAGGAATTTCTCCTGAATTTGAAAGTCTATGCTTAGATCCAACTGGAATATATGAACTTTGATTTTCATGAAGGATTATATCTTCTTCGTCAATTTCTACTTTCGCTATTCCTCTGACTACAACCCAATGCTCTGATCTGTGATTATGCTTTTGCAAAGATAATTTTTCTCCTGGTTTAACGGTTATTAGCTTCACTTGCCATCCCTCTTCAATAGCTATAGATTCATAATTGCCCCAAGGTCGGAATATTTTTTTATGTTCTTTTCCCTCTGGTAGTTGTTTTTTATTTAATAAATTCACTAGACCTTTAACCTCTTGCGACTGATCTAATTTGGCAATTAAAATGGCATCATTAGTCTCCACTACAACTAAATCTCTAATACCAAGAGCTGCAATAAGTCTTTTTTCACTTCTCAAATAACAATTAAATGTATTTTCTGCTATTACGTTACCCTCTAGGAAGTTACCTTTATCATTTTTTTTTGCGATGTCCCATACAGCATCCCAACTTCCAATATCTGTCCATTTAGCTGATAAAGGAATAACAGTACCTAATTTTGTTTTTTCCATTACAGCATAATCTATTGAGATATTTGGGCATTTTGCAAATGAAGTTTTATTTAATCTTTGGAAATCTAAGTCATAAAGATCTTGAATAATTGATTCTTTACAATTTTTATAAATATCTGGACAAAATTTTTTAATTTCCTTAAGAATAATATTTGCTTTAAATAAAAACATCCCACTATTCCAAGTATACCTTTTATCTTTTAAAAAATTTTTTGCATTTCTTAAATTTGGTTTTTCAATGAAACTTTCTATGTGAGAACCTTTTAGAAAACTAGAATTCAGTGGTTCTTTTGATTTTATATAACCGTAGCCAGTTTCCGGAGAGGATGGAATGATTCCAAAAGTTACAAGTCTTTCTTCCAACGCATATTTTATTCCGGCTTTTATAGCCTTAATAAATTGATCCACCATGCCTATAACATGATCAGCAGATAAAATTAAGAGAATTGGATCGGTGTCTGTTTTTATTGCTTTTAAAGCTGCTAATGCAATAGCTGGCCCTGTGTTGCGACCAATTGGTTCTAGTAATATAGTATTTGGGTTGATATTTATAGCTCTCATTTGCTCAGCAACTAAAAATCTATGTTCCTCGTTACAAATGACAATTGGATCTTTAATCCAATCAAATTTTTGGACTCGTTTTAAAGTAAGTTGTAATAGAGAATTCTTTGAGTCACTCGTTAAAGATAAAAACTGTTTTGGATAGCTTCCTCTTGATAAAGGCCAAAGTCTTGTTCCAGTTCCTCCACACAAGATTATCGGGACAATATTAGGTAAAGACATTATATGTATATTTTTTTGAAATTTTAGTAAATTATATCCTAATGATCTAAGTTGTATTTCTTTTTTTAATTTTATTGAAAGTTTATTTAAATCTTTTACAAAACCTTAATCATGTCTCTTTTTTATTCTTAGGAATTAAATTTATTTAAATATCATTTTTTATTCTTTTCATCGTATAAAAATTTTAAAGTTCTGGATAGTGGTAAATATTCATATAAGTTCTTAAAAAGAGGGATTCCTTTTCTTATAGCAATTCTTCGAGAATCAGCATAACTGTTGGGCGTTCCTTGAGTTGTCAAAAAATTAATTATTTCATTTTTTAGACTTTCATCAATTTTTAAATTGGTAGATATCAATAATTGATGAATTTGATTTATCGAAAATAAACCAATTCTTACTATATCTTTCTTCAAGAATGGTGATTTTAAATAAGCTATATTTAAAAGCCCAAAAACATGACTTTGATTGTAACTCTCAAGGGAATTTATTAATCTTGAGATCCCTAGATTAATATTTTGCGAGTTTTTAGGATCATATAAGTCAAAACATGCTTCTAAATAAAAGAAATATTGGGGCAATAGATTTGAAATTGATTTAAAATCTTGAATCAAATCTTCACTAATATTTTGACATAATTTGTTACTAGTTAATAATACTTTTGATCTATATTGATTTAGAACTAGCTTGCTAAATCCAATTTCTCCTTTTTTGATTGCATGATATCTATTGTTAAGAGGAGTATAATCTCTCCAAAAATTTTTGAATTTAGCATTTTCTATTATTTTTTTTGATAAACATAAAAAATATGACTGGTAATGTAGTGAGCCCTCAAAATTACAGTTTAGGCTTATAAAGTCAAATTTCTTATTTTTAATATTTAAAGTTTTTTTAAATCTATTTTGGAAGAGAGCAGCATTCTTACCTCCCAAGCAAAAATTACTATCATTACATAACAATAACCAATCTACTTTATTGATTAGTTTGTATTCATTCAAAAGTGAAATAGTATCTTTCCAAGCCCCAAAATCTTGTCCAATATTTTCTCTACAAATTAAAAAGCAACCCAAATCATTAAGATTTTTTCTAACTTCTTTTTTAAGTTTTCCATTGTGGACATAAATAATATCAAAAAATGAATTTTTTAATAATTTTATGTAATTAATATTACTCTCGGGAATTTCGTTTGAAGAATGAAAAGCTACAAATATTGCAATTCTTTTTATGTTATTTTTATTTAGATCTCTCTTAAGTGTTTGAATATTACTAATGTAATTAAGCCTTTTTTTGTAGTTTGTACCTCTTAATTTCTGGAAAATAAAAAAAATACGAGATGAAAAATAATATTCTATTCTTAAAATATATCCATAAATTTTAAAAGTAAACTTTATTAAATCTTTCATAAAAAGTTTTAAAATCAGATTCTTCAGAACAAGTTTTTTTACCTTAGCATTTATAACTCATTATAATAATTTTCTGAGATGGATTTTGTTATAAGTGATTTAAAGATAAATAATTAAATTACCAGCAATTAGATTTTGCGGACTTTAAGGTTTTAAATTTTAAGTTTTTAGAATAAAATAATTTAGTCTGGTAAAGGAAGATGAATTCTAAAAAAGAAATAGTTTTACGTTTGGAAAATGTGTCATTGAAAATCCCAGTTTTTAGTAAAACTGAATTGTCATTAAAGAAATCTTTCTATCGTGCAGTTACTGGTAGTAAAGTTTCAAGTCTAAATAATATAAGTAATGTAGAAGCTTTGAACTCAATTTCCTTGAAAATTTACAGAGGAGAAAAAATTGCGCTTATTGGCCATAATGGATCTGGTAAGTCATCTTTTTTAAGACTTATATCAGATATATATTTTCCTACGTCAGGTCAAATAATAAAAAAGGTAACACCTTATCCTATGCTTTCGCCTTCTTTCATAGTTTCCGATGTCTTAACTGGGATAGATTCTGCGAAAGCTCATTACCTTTTTAGATATGGAAATTTAAAAGGATTTGATAATTACTTGAGTGATATTGTTGATTTTTCAGGTCTTGGAGATTTTATCGCTTTGCCAATAAAAACATATAGTGAAGGTATGAAAAGCAGATTCATCTTTTCAATTTTAACTTTTGATAAACATGAATTTCTTGCCCTAGATGAAGGCATAGGTACAGGAGATAAAGCTTTTTATAAAAAAGCTCAGAAAAGGATGAAAGAATTTATTTCAAAATCAGGAACTCTTGTGTTTGCAAGTCATTCGGCTGATTTATTATACAAATTTTGCTCTAGGGGATTAGTATTTTCATGCGGTAATATAGTGTATGATGGAAAACTTAAAGATGCATTAAATTTTTATGCTGAGAGTAATAAGTAAATACTTACGATATATTTATAAAACAAAATCAGTATGGTGGTATACAGCTTCTGCAAAAACGAGAGCTAGGTATATAAGGACTTTCTTGGGTAGCCTTTGGTTAGGTATTTCGAATCTTTTATTTATAAGTGTTTTAGGATTTGTTTATGGAGTCGTATTTCAAGCTGAAAACTTCAAGGAATATTATATTTATCTCGGATTAGGTTATTCCATTTGGAATACAATTGGAGGTTCAATTAATGCAGCGCCTGATATTTTTTCGAATAATTCAGCAAGTTTGTTAAATACAAATATCAATCCAATTTTCTTTGTTTTAGAAGAATGGTGTTTCGAAATTCAAACATTTTTGCAATCTATAGGTATGGTTATACTTTTTTTAGGAATTTTGGATAATTCTTTATTTATAAATATTATTTACACCCCAATTCATTTTATTAATTTAATAATTTTTATTTTTTGGGCACCATTAATAATATGTTTATTAGCGGCAAGATATACAGATATATATCAGTTAGTCCCAATAGTCACCCAATTAATATTTTTAATGTCTCCAATACTTTACCCAGAAAAAAATCTTGGTAAGTTAAGTTTGCTTGCTAATTTTAATCCTATATATAAAATTTTGGCACTATTTAGGAACTCAATGATAGAAGGTAGATTTTTCTTGAAGGAATCTTTTTCTTTGCTAATTTTAAACTTTATAATGTTTTTTATATCTTTAGTGCTATTGAATAAATACAAAAAGAGATTGGTTTTCTATTTTTCTTAATTCCACTTGTAATTTTTAACAAATCATTTATAAATTTGAATTAATATCTTATTTAAAGAATGTTTAATAGTTATTATAAACTGTAAAAATTTTCACTAGATATGTACCATTTTATAGTCTTTAAAAGTGCCTCTTCAAAAGAGTATTTTGGTTCCCAATCTAACTTTGATTGTATTTTAAGTGGATTTATTGAATATCTTTTATCATGACCTTTTCTATCTTCAATAAAAGTAATAAGTTCATGATGTTCAATTTCTTTTGGGCTAAGAACATCGAGAATTTGACATATATTTTTTACTACTTCTAAATTAGTTTTTTCCCCAAACCCTCCTATGCAATAAGTTTCCCCAATTTCCCCTTTTGTTGCTGCAAGTATTAAAGCTTCTACATGATCCTCTACATATAGCCAATCCCTGATATTTGAGCCATCTCCATATATTGGTATTTTTTCAGATTTATTTGCCTTTAAAATAGTGAGAGGAATCAACTTCTCGGGGTATTGCCAAGGACCAAAGTTGTTAGAGCAATTTGTAATTATTATTGGTAGGCCATAAGTATGAAACCAAGATCTTACAAGATGATCACTTGAGGCTTTTGATGCTGAGTAAGGGCTACGAGGATCATATGGTGTTTCTTCAGAAAATTTTCCATCTTCATCTAATGAACCAAAGACTTCATCAGTACTAATGTGATGAAATCTAAATTGTAATTTCTTTTCAATATTAAGACTTTCATAATATCTTCTGCTTGATTCGAGCAAATTATAAGTACCTATTATATTACTTTCTATAAATATCCTTGGTGAAGATATTGATCGATCAACATGACTTTCAGCCGCAAGATGCATCACTAAATCAGGTTTAATTTTTTCAAAAATAATATCCAATTCTTTGTCTTTGATGAGATCTAATTGATAGAAATGATAATTAGTTTTATTACTAAGTTTTTTATTAAAGAGTGAATTACTTGCATAACCTAATTTATCAATATTGAAAATTGAGAAATCATTATTTGATAATAATTTGTTTAACAAATTAATCCCGATAAAACCACAACCTCCAGTAACTAATATTTTCATTAAGTGGAATATGACAAATTATTTTTTATTTTAAATGATAATTTCAAATGTATTATTATAAATTTTTTTTATTAATAGATTTTATGATATCTTCTAAAGAATCTTTCCAATACTTCTGGTCAGTATCAAGAAACTTAAGGGTACTATCACAATCGAGTGCAGAAAATTTGGGCCTTTTTGCTTCAGTAAAAAAATCCTTTGATTCAATAGGTATTACTTCTGCGGATGAATCTAAAAGATGTAGCTTTTCTCCAATTAATCCAATTTCTTTTGAGAAATCATACCAACTTATAATGCCACTATCACTCCAATGAAAAATTTTATTAGAAGTTTTTTTCTCAACTTTTGGCTTAATGAATTTCCAACAAACCTCAGCTAAAGTCTTACAGCTAGTAGGACTACCAAATTGATCTGAAACAACTCTTAGTGGCCGTCTTTCTGAAGAATATTTTTTGTGAAGTTTGAGCATAGTAAGACAGAAATTCCTTCCATATGAAGAATAAAGCCAGCTGGTTCTCAAGATTATAGTGCCAGGATATTTTAGAGCTAACTTTTCGCCCTTTAATTTTGATTCGCCATAAGTGTTAATAGGATGACAAATATTATCAGTTTTGTAGGGCATTTCACTTTCTCCATCAAATACAAAATCTGTACTAATGTGTAAAAGTTTTCCTCCAATTTTCGATACAGACTCAGCTAAATTCTGGACTCCAAAAGCATTTATTAGAAAAGCTAATTCTCTATTTGATTCAGCCATATCAACCGCTGTATATGCTGCAGTATTCACTATCCAGTTTGGTCTGAAATCATTAATAATTTTTTTACAGTGGTTAAATTCTTGCAAATCAAATTCATTTTTATCAAGACCTAAAATTTCAAGTGAATTATCTCTGGAATCAAGGATTGACTTTCCTAATTGTCCCTCAATACCAGTTATTAAAACTCGCATCAAAATAAATCCTCACTACCTACTTGATTGATTTTCAAGCCATTTGAATCTTTTTCGCTTATTTCAAATTTATTTTGTATTTTTTCTAAAGGCCAATCAATATTTATATCTTTGTCATTCCATATTATGCTTCTTTCGCAATCTTTGTCCCAATACTCCGTGGTTTTATACACTACTTCTGCTTCTTTTGAAAGAGTTAGAAATCCATGAGCAAAACCTTCAGGTATCCACAATTGATATTTATTGAATGCGGAAATAGTGATTCCAAACCAATTACAAAAAGTTTCTGAATCTCTTCTTAAATCAATTGCTACATCAAATATCTCTCCACTTATACACCTTACTAATTTCCCTTGAGCCATAGGATTTTTTTGATAGTGCAATCCTCTGAGAACCCCTAATGAAGATTTTGAATGATTATCTTGTACAAACTCTTGACTTTTTTGATTACACTTTTTTAATAAGTAATCCCAGTTCTTTTTATTCCAACTTTCAAGAAAAAACCCTCTATCATCATTAAAAACTTTAGGGCTTAATTTTAATAAACCTTGAATCTCTAAACCATTTTTTGTATAGATTTTTTCAAAATTAAGATTCATTTATTATTTGATAATAGTGATAATAGATAGCTTCCATAGCCACTTTTGATGACTGGCTGAGATAACTTAATAAGTTTATCATTATTAATCCATCCTTCTCTCCAAGCTATTTCCTCTGGGCAGCCAATCTTAATACCTTGCCGATTTTCTAGAGTTTTTATAAAAGATGATGCCTCGTGAAGAGAATCTATAGTTCCTGTATCAAGCCAAGCCATTCCTCTGCTTAATAATTCAACATTAAGAGATTTTTCTCCAAGATAAAGGAGATTTAAGTCGCTTATTTCAAGTTCGCCTCTATCTGAAGGCTTAATTCTTTTTGCTTTTTCAACAACTGATGAGTCATAGAAGTAGAGACCGGTTATTGCAAAATTGCTTTTTGGTAATTTAGGTTTTTCCTCAATGCCAACAACTTTTTTATTTTTTGAGAAAGAGACAACTCCATAACGTTCAGGGTCAGCCACCTGATAAGCAAAAATTGTTGATTTGTTTAACTTACTTGTATTTTTAAGTACCTTACTGAATCCTTGCCCATAAAATAAATTATCACCAAGAATTAAAGCTGTAGGAGATTTATCTATAAACTCTTCACCTATAGTGAAAGCTTGGACAATCCCTTTTGGCTCATCTTGGCATTCATAAGATATTGATATACCAAAATTAGATCCATCTCCTAAAAGTGATTCGAATTTTTTTTTATCTTCCCTAGTAGTTATTATTAAAATCTCTTTTATTCCTGCAAGCATTAAGGTGGACAAAGAATAATAAATCATTGGCTTATCATAAACTGGTAATAACTGTTTACAAATTGCCTTTGTTATTGGAAATAACCTACTTCCTGTACCTCCCGCTAAAATTATCCCTTTTCTTTCTTGAATAGATTTTAAAGGCATATTTTAATTAAACTTGAATATAATAAATTTCGATAAATATTTTACTCTTAACAATCTCCATTTTTAAATTTTATTAAGAAGTAATCCCATAAATAAAAATATTGTTTCTAATTTCGATTGCCTAAAAACACCTGATTTCTTAAATTTATTGATTTTTCTTACTGGATTTCTTGATCTTATTGCTGCTGAAAAACAAGAAAGAATTTCCAAATTATTTTTTGTCATTAATTGTTTATTTTTGTATAGATTTTTTATATTTATCTCACACCATAGTTTGTAGTTTCCTGAGAAAAAGGAATAAATTCTTTTTATCTTTTCAAAGTAACTTGTATTTTTTCCTATTAAATTATTGTTATGTTGACGATATTTCAATGTTTTATTACGGTCATAAATTATTTCCCCCCCACTACCAGAAATTATTTGATAACACCACCAATCATGAGAGACAAATTCTTCACTTTTTAAGGTTTTTATTATTATATTTCTTGCATTTTTATTCAATAAAATAGTATTTCCACCAGCAATATTTTGTAGAAGTGCATTTCTGAAATCAGGCTTTTTTTTGAAAATTTTTGATGATCCTATTTTTTTTAAGCAATCTTCGGAATAGTAAGCTGTCCTAGAACAATATAAAATTGATTTTGAGGAATCAATAAGTTCTATTTTTTGCAATGCTAATTCAATTTTATTAACTTCCCAGATATCATCTTGATCACTAAAAGCATAGTAGTCAAAATTTGAACCTACATCTTTTAAACCAAATAAAAAATTTTTTGCATATCCAATATTTTGCTCCCTCTTAATGATTTTTATATCATGATTAAATTCTTTTTTGAAAATTTTTTCTTTAATTAATATTTTATCTTTAGAATTATCGTCAAAAATAAATATCTTTATGTTTTGGTATGTTTGAGAGGCAATACTTTGTAACTGGTCCAGAATAAACTTATTCCCATTATAAAAACCTAATATTACGGCAACTGAC
>MDTD01013245.1_pt1 | contig 10405 bp, 8 predicted proteins | sample 811221 | NCBI WGS metagenome assembly MDTD01 (sample SAMN05326646, study PRJNA326480) | marine metagenome | isolation source: seawater | place: Pacific Ocean: South West | collected 2011
TTAAAATGGTAATTTATCTTGGCTAATCATTTCTGATTAGCTCTAGCAACCAACCCGGATAGCTTAACTAGGAAATATGATCAATGATCACGCTATCCCTATTTGGTCTTGCTCCAAGCAGGGTTTTCCATGCCCTTTTTATTACTAAAAAGGCGGTGAGCTCTTACCTCGCCGTTTCACCCTTGCCTTGATAAGGCGGTCTATTCTCTGTGGCACTATCCCTAGGATTGCTCCTGCCAGGTGTTACCTGGTGCTTTTTCCTATGGAGCCCAGACTTTCCTCTCTAAAAATTAGAGCTACCATTCAACCAACTAGCGATCTTTATATAGCTAATTATCCTTAATTATCAACGTTTTTTTGATAATTTGCCGTTGTATAATCTAAACCATGGAAATTTTGGTCCAGGATCTTTTTTTCTTTTTGGTGCAATATCTTCATGGCCAAGAACATATTTCGAGTGAATTTTATGTTTTTTCATTAATATAGCTAAAAGCTTCAGCAAAACATTAATTTGCTTATTTGGAAAAGGCTCATTCCCTTTATTCACCAGTTCAATTCCGATTGACTTTGAATTTAAGTTTACGTCCTTTTCCCACCTTGATTTTCCAGCATGCCATGCAATATTTTGATCTTTAACGAGCTGGTAAATTTTACCTTTTTTACTAATCAAATAATGACAGCTAACCTTTGCAACTTTTGATTGTAATCTTTGTATAGCTAAAAGTTGGTTTTTCATTCCGGTGTAATGAATAATTATATATTTAATTTCTCTAGATTTTTTTAAATCATAATTTTTACTGTTTAAGAAAGTAACTTTTAAGTCCATATTGCCTTTTTTTATGCTAGTTTTAGCTACAAATTTCACTATATACTCAGCAACTTATAAAAAAATGAAATTTTTTTTAAAGATAATAATAATCAAGCTTTTGATAGTTAGTTTTTCAACTATTGCTTTATCAAATACTAAAGATTGCTTTGAAAAGGTTAACAGGGCTGTATTTACGTTTAACATGGGTTTGGACAAGGTTGTATTTAAGCCGGTTGCAAAAGGTTACTCACATTTACCTGGGCCTATAAAAAAAGGTGTTAAAAATGCAACGAACAATGTCTCGTATTTTGTTCAAATCCCAAATCAGTTCCTTCAAGGAAAATTTAAAGACGGAATAAAAGATACTGGTCGTTTTCTAATTAATACAACACTTGGCATTCTAGGAATTTTTGATCCAGCATCAAAAATTGGATTAAAAAAAAATGAAAACGAAGATTACGGACAAACACTCGGTAGCTGGGGTGTAGGTCATGGTTGTTATATTGTTTTACCTGTTCTAGGTCCAACTACACTCAGAGACTCTGTTGGCAAAGTAGGGAATGTTTTTTTGGATCCATTTTATCTTAGTACTGTTGGAAATAAAAATTTGCTTTTAGGTAATAATCTTGGTGACCAAACTTATTGGGGGGAAACTGTTTTAGATAAAACCAATTGGAGAGCAGAGAATATTCAAACTTTAGAAGATTTAGAAAAAAATTCAGTTGATTTATATTCTTCGGTTCGAAGTTTATATTTACAAAGGAGAGATTATTTAACGAACAATGGTTCAAATGCTGAGGATGAGTGGAAAGATTTTAAATAAATAATTTAAAATGTTTAAGAAACTATTAATTATAAATATCATTTTATTATGTTTTTCAGCGTCAAAACTGTATGCTTTTGAAAAAGATGCTGAACAATTAGTTCAGTCAACAACTGATAGTGCAAAAAGAATAATTTTAGACAGTAACATTGCTATAGAAGAGAAAAAAAAGAAAATAGAAAAATTAGCATTAGATGTAGTAGATGTAGATGGTTTAGGTCGGTTCACTCTTGGCGCTTTTAAAAGCAACCTCAATAAAGATCAGCTTAATAAATATACGCAAACATTTAGAATTTTTTTTGCTAAAAATATATCTAGTAGACTACAAAACTATAGTGACCAAAATATCAAGGTTATCGGCTCAAAAAAAATCAGTGAAAACTATGTAATGGTCAAATCAAAAATGACTTCAAAAATTGATAAACAAGAAATTCAAATTAATTGGAGGGTTTTTAAGATAAAAGATAAATTAATAATTAGAGATTTAGTTGTGGAGGGCTTAAGTTTAGCAAAAACACAAAGGGAGGAATTTAGCTCTATACTTTCAAGTAAAGGCTTTGATGGCCTTATTGCTAGCTTAAATAATTTTATACTTAAAAATTAGTTTCTTTATATCCTAATTGTAAAACCCAAAGTCCAAACAATATGATTATTAAAGATATAAACATATTAATTGAAAAATTTTCACTTAAAAACAGCCAGCTAAAGTACAAGCCAAATATTGGTATCAGCAGTGATACTTGAGACATAAAAATCAAGCCATTTTCAAAAATCAATTTAGCTCGTATCATGAAGGCTATTGCTGTACTTACAACCCCCAAATAAATTAAACTTAATAAACTAGTCATCTCTATTTTATGAAAATCTAAGTTATTTAATTTTAAAATACAAATTGGTAACAAGATTAATGTTCCGCATATCATAGATAGCGCTGCTATTGTCTCGTTATTATATTCGCTGTACTTTTGAATAATCAAACCTCCAATAACATAACTTAACGAGGCTGACATGACTATTAGTACAGAGATTATAGTTGTTGTTTTAGAAATATATACCTGGTCATAAAATAATATAAAAACACTTATAAAACCAATGACTGTCCCCAAAAATTTATATCTATTAAATTTATCATTTGTAAAAAAATGAGATAAAAGAATTGCATAAAATGGTCCAACGGACATCAGTAATGCAGCTAAGCCGCTAGTCATTCCTCTTATGCCAAATGCTATTAAGCAAAATGGCAGAACATAATTTGTAAAACCTATAAGAAAAAAAATGTAAAACTTTTTTGAAAATAAAATTTTAAAATTTATTGTTTTTAAAACTATGAAAGATAATAAACATAAAAAAATAGATGCAAAAAATATCCTACCACCCGCTAATAGTAAGAAATCGAAGCTATTAAGTACAATTTTATAGTTAAAGAATGCAGAGCCCCAAATAGCCGATAATACAAATAAAAATAAATAGCTTTTAAGATTAGGTTTTTGCATATTATTTGGTGGGCCCGGAGGGATTTGAACCCCCGACAACCCCGTTATGAGCGGGGGGCTCTAACCAACTGAGCTACAGGCCCGGATTTAATCTGCTTTACCATTAAGAGTCGGAAAAATAAATAAATATTCTTAATTATCTAAAAAACTTTTTAGTTGTCTTGATCTACTGGGATGCTTTAATTTTCTTAATGCTTTTGCCTCAATTTGTCTTATACGCTCTCTAGTTACTGAAAATTGCTGACCAACTTCCTCTAATGTATGGTCTGTATTCATTCCAATACCAAACCTCATTCGCAAAACTCTTTCTTCTCTAGGGGTTAGAGAAGCTAGTACTTTTGTAGTTGTATTTTTTAAAGCGGTTTGAACTGCAGCATCAACTGGAATTAGCGCATTAGAGTCCTCTATAAAATCTCCCAATGTACTATCCTCCTCATCACCCACTGGTGTTTCTAATGATACTGGTTCTTTAGCAATTTTTAAAACCTTTCTTACTTTCTCCAAGGGCATTGCTAGTTTTTTTGATAATTCCTCTGGTGTTGGCTCTCTGCCAAATTCGCTCATCATCTGTCTTTGGGTTCTTACTATTTTATTTATTGTTTCAATCATGTGCACAGGTATTCTAATAGTTCTAGCTTGATCTGCTATTGAGCGCGTAATTGCTTGTCTAATCCACCAAGTTGCATAAGTTGAAAATTTATATCCTCTTCGATATTCAAATTTATCAACCGCTTTCATTAATCCTATATTGCCTTCTTGTATTAAGTCCAAAAATTGCAAACCTCTATTAGTGTATTTTTTTGCGATAGAAATGACTAATCTTAAATTAGCTTCGATCATTTCTTTCTTAGCAATTCTTGACTCTCTTTCCCCTTTTTTTATTTTATTAACTAAAATTCTAAAGTCGGAAATTGACATTCCAATTATATTACTGAGATCAATTAATTTATTTCTTAAAATTGAGAATAACTTTTTTTCTTTTGTAAAAAAAGCTAACCAACTTTTTTCGTCACTTAAAAACTTTTCAAAATTCGGATTTATCTCATTACCAACGTAAAACTTTATAAAATCATCCCGAGATATACCATATTTATTTGCCGCCCTCATTAATTCTCCGTCATAAGATAAAATTTTCTTATTCTCAGCGTAGTTTAAACTAACTAGATCTTCTTGAGTAACTTGATTTAGTTGCAATTTTAGCAACTCTTCCATGATTTCTTTTTTAACTTTTTCATAGTTTTTCTTTTTACTTTCACTAAACATTTGGTTTTTTAGAACACAATCAAGTTTATCTCTTTGGTATGATATTAGTTTTTTATAGTTTTTTGTAATTCTACTAAATGCTTCAAGAATTTTTGGCTTCAATTCAATCTCTAAAGAGGCTAATGAAATATTAAATTCATCATCATCGTTTCCTGTGTCCTCAGACTCTGTATCTATATTTGGATTTTTTTCTTTTGCTTCTTTTTTACTTTTTTCTTTTATCGACTTAGCTAATTTTTCATCATCTATAAAATTTGTATCAAGATCAATTATATCTCTCACAAGCATCTCATTATTAATCAACTTTTCTTCCCATTCAAAAATTTTTTTTGCCGTTATTGGACTCTCAGATAATGAACTGATCATTACATACCGACCAGACTCTATTCTTTTTGCAATTGCAGTTTCTCCTTCTCTAGATAAAAGTTCAACACCACCCATTTCTCTCAAATACATTCTAATAGGATCATCACTTCTCTCTACAGTTTTTGTTTGTTTAGAGGTTTCTGTTTCATTTTTCTTTACTTTGAAATCAGATTTATTTTGAACTAAAGTTATTGCTTGGTCAAAAATATGGGTTAATGCATGACTTAAGCTTTCAATATTGCTATTTCTCTTCCCGAGAGATTTTTGCAATTCTTCGTAAGTTATAAAACCTCTGTTGAGGCCTTTATCAACTAGTCTTTCGAAGGATTTAGATATTAGTTTTTCCACAATAGTTGCAAGAATTTATATTTTTTTTTAAGAAAATAAATGGGAGATTTGTGACATTTTTAGCTATTTTTCAACAATATATATCGATCATACATATCTTGGCTCGGATTTTTAACTAATTCTGATTCCAGGTAAGATAATTCTTTATTTTTTTTAGACAAATTTAATTCTATCAAATAATCATCAAAAAAACTGTTAAATGAAATTTCAGTCAAATTGTTTATAATACTTTTGTTATTTGCGTATTTGTTTATTTTTTTTAATAATGTTTCATAATTTATTTCTAGTCTTCTCATAAGACTATCTTTTGCTTTATCGCTTTCGTTTGTTAATGAAGATATAAGTTCTGACAAAAAAACTTTACTATCTTTAAAACTAAAATCTATAGTAGACAGCTCTTCTATTTTATTTTCACTAAAATCTGGATAGTTTAAAACTAAATTTAAGAGGGACAGTTCAATGATTTCCTCTTTTGTTAGCATTAATCTCAAACTTGCTTTTTTCAACTTGTCTTGATGAAGTAAATTATTATTTTTATTCTTTATTAATTTTTCAAAAATTTTATTTTTAAAAGCGTTCTTAATATATTTTTTAGATATTTGATCATCTATTTCCTCCGCAAGTTTAAAAAGTCTTTTTTCTAAAAGAGCAACTTCTGAAGTTTTAGATCTATCTACATTTGCTGCATGATAATTAAAAATAATTTCAATTAGATCGCTACTTTGATTAATTAATGAAGTGAAACCATGTTGTCCAAATTGGTTTATAAAGTCATCTGGGTCTTGGGAATTAGGTATTTTTGTAAAAAAAATGTCTTTACCAGGCTTAATAATTTTTAAAACTCTTTCAGCAGCTCTATAAGAAGCGCTCAACCCACTTTGATCACCATCAAAGCATAGAATAATTTTATCAAAATTTTTCCATGCTAAATTAATTTGAGCTGTAGTGATAGCTGTACCTAAAGTAGCTGCAACGTTTTTGACTCCTTTGTTATGTAATGAAATTACATCCATGTATCCTTCAACTAAAATTAAGTTGTCTGAATTGGTGCTCTCCTTTTTGGCGTTATTTAAGTTATATAAATTAAAACCTTTTTTAAAAAAATCCGTTTCTGGGGAATTTATATATTTCGCTAAAGCTTTATCTAAGACTGATCTTCCACCACAACCAATATATTGATTATAATAGTTGAGTATTGGAAATATTATTCTGTTTCTAAAACGACATACCAATTCTTCCGATTGATCCTTTTTATAATACAAGCCGGACTTAATTAGTTCTTCTGAAGTGAAATTATTGCTAAAAAGTTTTTGTTTAATTTTTTTACTATCCTCGCAATAACCAATTTTAAAATTTTTGATTGTATCTTTTGATAAACCTCTATCGGTTAAATATTTAAAATGAGAATTTTTATATGCACCTTCAAGATCCATTTCACATATTGAAAAAAAAATTTCAAAAAGCTTTTGGATTTTTTGAGACTCCTTTTCTTTTTTTTCGTCTTCAATTGTAAAATGATAAGGTTGCATACCCGCTCTTTGCGCTAGAGATCTTACCGTTTCACCGAAATTTTGGTTATCTAATTTCATTAAAAAATCAAAAATATTTCCGTGTTCACCAGTACTAAAACAATGATAAAATCCCTTATCATCATTTACAGTAAAGGATGGAGTCTTTTCATTTTTAAATGGAGACAGGCCTATAAACTCTTTTCCTCTTTTCTTTAAATTCACTTTCAATCTGACTACATCTGAAACCTTTAGCCGATTTTTAATTTCTTCAATGTAAGATTTTGGATATTTCATTAACCCTTGAGTTTTTCCTTTAAAATTTTGCCGGCTAATGAAAAATCAATTTTTCCAATGTACTTACTTTTAAGAATTTGCATGACTTTGCCCATATCTTTCAAACTTGATGCTCTAGAGTCTGAAATAGCTTCTGTGCAAACTTTTTCAACTTCTTCATTGCTTAATTGTTCAGGTAAAAACTCTTTAATAATTTCTATTTCGTTTTTCTCTTTATCTACTAAATCTTGCCTTTTGGCCTTCTCATACATTTCTACAGACTCATTTCTTTGTTTAAGCATTTTATTTAAAATGGAAATCATGTCTTCGTTAGTTACTTCTTTCTTATCTGTGGTTCTTTTTTCTATTTCCTTGTCTTTTTTTGCAGAAACTATAGCCCTTAATGTTAAAACCCTATCACTTTGCTTGTTTTTTAAAGACTCGCTTAGCGCTTTGTTAACATTTTCAAAAATACTCATGACGATTATTTAATTTAGTTTCTTGACGAGTGTAAGACTTTTTCATAATTAACGCCAAAGTTTTTTTTAATTTTTGATTCTTAACCTATGAGTTGTATTTTTGTTTAATAAGGAAAAAAAGGCAAATTCAAATTTTTTATCATCACAACCCACAGGTATTCTAATTTTTGAAAATGGATTAACTATTCCTGCAATAGGTATAGGCTACAAAGGTCATTCAGTTGGAGAGATTTGTTTTAATACTTCAATGACTGGTTATCAGGAAATTATAACTGACCCATCTTACTCTGATCAAATTATAAACTTTACTTTCCCCCATATAGGAAATGTTGGCGCAAATTTTGAAGATATAGAGTCAGAAAAGGTTTGGTTAAAAGGTGTAGTATTTGCAAAAGAAATAACTGAACCCTCAAATTACAGATCATTTGAAAAACTTAATCTTTGGCTAGAAAAAAATCAAATTGTTGGAGTTGCAGGTGTGGATACACGAGCTATTACAAATTTAATCAGAAAAAAAGGTGCTTTGAAAGCAACAATTGTAAATGGCAATATTGCTGATACGAAAAAATATCTTGAGGAATGTAAAAACTGGCCTGGTTTGAGAGGAATGGAACTTACAAAAAAAGTTACTACACAGCAAATTTATAATTGGAATGATGAAGGACTCTGGTCGAAAGAAAAGGGGTATAATAAAAATAATGAATACAAAAACCACGTTGTAGTTTTAGACTTTGGATGTAAAAAAAATATCTTAAGAAATTTCTCGAATTTAAAAACGAAATTAACAATTGTACCATGTGATACAAATTATAATAAAATATCAGAGTTAAAACCAGATGGAGTTTTTTTATCTAATGGCCCAGGAGACCCAGCTGCCACATCAGAATTTGCAAATGAAACCATAAAAAAAATATTAGAAAGAAATATTCCTGTATTTGGTATTTGTCTAGGTCATCAGTTGCTTGCACATTCTTTAAACTGCAAAACGAAAAAAATGCACCAGGGACATAGAGGTGCAAATCATCCAGTAAAAAATTTAAATAACAATCTTGTAGAAATCACTTCACAAAACCATGGTTTCGAAGTAGATAAAGATAATATTCCTGATGATGTAGAGGTAACACATTTATCTTTATTTGATCAATCTATCGAAGGAATTAAATCAAAAAGATATAAAGCTTTTTCAGTACAATATCATCCAGAGGCAAGTCCTGGTCCCCATGATAGTCATTATTTATTTATAGAATTTATCAAAGAAGTAGAAAAACATGCCAAAAAGAACTGACATCAATAAAATTATGATCATTGGCGCCGGTCCAATCGTAATCGGACAAGCTTGTGAATTTGATTACTCTGGATCACAAGCATGTAAAGCATTAAGACAAGAAGGTTATAAAATTATTTTAGTTAATTCCAATCCCGCAACAATAATGACCGATCCAAATGTTGCAGATATTACTTATATTGAACCTATAAATGATCAGTTTCTGGAAGAAATAATCAAAAAAGAAAAGCCTGATGCAATTCTCCCAACTATGGGTGGTCAAACTGGACTTAATGCAGCGATGAGCTTGGATCAAAATGGAATATTAAAAAAATACAATGTTGAATTAATTGGAGCTAATGCACAAGCAATTGATAATGCAGAAAATAGAGAAAAATTTAAAAAAAATATGACTGAAATTGGTCTTGAGTCAGCAAGATCACATATATGCAGAAATGAAAAAGATACAAAAGAGGCATACAAAAAAATTGGCGTACCTTCAATAATTAGACCTTCGTTTACACTGGGGGGTACAGGAGGAGGAATAGCAAATACAAAAGAAGAATTTTTTAAAATTATTAAGAATGGTTTAGATCTATCTCCAACAAATGAAGTTTTAGTTGAAGAGTCACTTGTTGGCTGGAAAGAGTTTGAAATGGAAGTTGTAAGAGATAAGAAAGATAATGCAATTATCGTTTGTTCAATTGAAAACTTAGACCCAATGGGGATACATACTGGAGACTCAATTACAGTCGCACCGGCCCTAACTCTAACTGATAAAGAGTACCAAGTTATGAGAAATGCTTCGATTGCATGTTTAAGAAAAATTGGAGTTGAAACAGGGGGATCTAATGTTCAGTTTGCCATCAATCCTAAAGATGGCAGGATGATTATAATTGAAATGAATCCAAGAGTTTCTAGGTCATCAGCATTAGCATCAAAGGCTACTGGTTTTCCAATTGCTAAAGTTGCCGCTAAATTGGCAGTCGGTTATACCTTAGATGAAATACAAAATGATATTACAAAGGTAACCCCGGCATCATTTGAGCCAACTATAGATTACGTTGTTACCAAAATCCCAAGATTTGCATTTGAAAAGTTTAAAAAAAGCAAAGCTGAACTTGGAACCGCCATGAAATCTGTTGGCGAAAGTATGTCAATTGGAAGAAATTTTAAAGAGTCGTTACAAAAAGCGCTGGTCTCGCTTGAAGTTGGATTATCTGGTCTTGATAAAATTGATTGCGATTTAAATACTATTAAAGAACAGTTAAAAAAAAATATACCCTTGAGAATTTTATATGCAGCTGAAGGATTTAGACAAGGCTTGAGTTTAGATAATATTCATCAACTCTGTAAAATTGACCCCTGGTTTTTAAGTCAAATAAAAGAAATTGTAGACGCGGAAAACGAAATTATTAAAGCTCCATTTCAAAAAGACACATTTAAGTTAATTAAATCTATGGGTTTTACAGATCAGAAGATTTCAAAGTTATCAAAAAAACCTTTGGATCAAGTTGAAGAGTTTAAAAAAGATAATGATATAAAAATTACATATAAAAAAGTTGATACATGCGCTGCTGAATTTTCTTCATTAACACCATATATGTACTCAACTTATGATCATGGTTTAATGTCTGATGGAGAATGTGAAGCAAGACCATCAAATAAAGAAAAGGTAATAATAATTGGTGGTGGGCCAAATAGAATTGGTCAAGGTATTGAATTTGATTATTGTTGTTGTCAGGCAAGTTTTTCATTAAAAGAAATGGGATTTGAA
>MDTD01040007.1_pt1 | contig 10404 bp, 11 predicted proteins | sample 811221 | NCBI WGS metagenome assembly MDTD01 (sample SAMN05326646, study PRJNA326480) | marine metagenome | isolation source: seawater | place: Pacific Ocean: South West | collected 2011
CCGCCTGCTCGATTTTGCGGTCAGCGGTGTTTTGACTCAGCACGCTCTGCTCTTTGATCTGGTTCAGCGATACGACCTGCTCGGTCGTGAGGTCGATGTGGTCAGTATGGTCGAGGAAGAATCCCGTCGCGCCGGTGTGGTAGAGGTGTGAGGCACCAGGAAAACCCGGCAAAGCCGAGTTCATCGCCATCCGGCTATCCGAAGCTCCAGAACCCCCGGACATCTCCTCCGAACCCATCTTCATCGCCCCCATCATCTTCATACCGCCCATCTTGCCCATGCCCATCCCGCCACCCGATTTAGGATTCGGCATGGCCTTGCCGCTCCCCATATCCCCGCTGCCCATCTGTGGCTTATCCCCCATCTTCATCTCTCCTTTGCCTCCGCCCGCCCCCATCGCCTTCATGCTATCGCCACCCATCTTCGACATACCACCCATGCCAGGCTGGTGCGATGAGGTATCCCCGGAGTCCGGATGGTCGGGTCGGCCGCGGTGATTGCGTTCAAGCGCCGCTTCAAGCCTTGCAACTTTCGCGCGCAGTTCCGCAAGGTCCTTGACCAGCGATGTCTCGCCCTGAACCGCGTCGCGGCCACTGGACTGATGTTCGGTTTGAGCGAAGGCCGCACTGGTCAAGAACATCATCATCAGCCCCGCAAGGCTGGCAAATTGTGGTGAACGACGCATAGGTAGTCCTTTCTAATAAAACGTTTGGGATAGCATGAGTGGATATCCCTTGAGGTCCGGCGTACATCTATCTAAACGAGTCCGATACCCCCACAGGTTCCATGAGTCGATATTTTTTCAGCCCGCCTCTCTGCGGAGGCTTGCAATGTTTCGAATCACATCCGACATGGTCCTGAAACCTCATGCCGGATGTGAACGTCACGACAACCTCACGAAAATGAGTGTTCACACCGTTTGAACAACTGTTCAAACCGCAATACTCTCTCTTTTCTCCGCGAAAACATATCTTTTCGCGAAGGAAACACGTCGTCGTGAGAAGGATCAGGCGGCCTGATTCTGCTGCCGGAGGAAGAGCCATTCACCGCCAAAGATCATCGCCATGCCGGCGAGTGAGACGAAGATCACCATGGGATCACTGCCGGCTTTGACCCAGAGAAACGCACCTAGCACGAGGACATCAAAGAGGATGGCGCACACCAATATGATGGCGCTCGCCTCGACATCCTTACGCAGGTGCCGCAACACGCCCCAATGGATCGCGATGTCCATGACGATGTAGAAGATCGCGCCCAGCGAGGCGATGCGGCTTAAGTCGAAGAAGATCGTCATCGCCATGGCGATCACGATGGTGTAAACGAGCGTGTGTTTTTGGATGCGGCCGGACATGCCGAAGTGGCTGTGCGGGACGAGTTTCATGTCCGTGAGCATGGCGAGCACACGGGAAACCGCGAAGACGCTGGCGATGACGCCGGAAACGGTGGCGACGATGGCTAAGCCGACGGTGAACCACACGCCATACTTGCCCACGGCGGGTCGAGCGGCCTCGGCCAGTGCGTAGTCTTTGGCCTCGATGATCTTGTCGAGACTCAGCGCGCTGGCGACTGCCCAGGCCATGAAGAAATATAACACCACACAGATGACGATGGAGATAATGATCGCCCGACTGACGTTGCGGTGTGGGTCTTTGATCTCCGCGCCGCTGTTGGTGATGGTCGTGAACCCTTTGTAAGCAAGAATGCCCAAGGCAATACTGGCGACGAACCCGCCCCCGGAAGCGTCGTTCGTTGAGGTCAATCCTTCCGGGGAGAAATCGGCGACCCACAGCCCGATGATGGCGAAGGCTGCGATGCCGACAATCTTGATCGCCGCCATGACCATGGAGAACGTGCCGATGAATCGGTTGCCGGAGATATTGACGATGTATGCGAAAGCGATCAGCCCCACGCCCAAGGCCGGTACGAGCCAACTGTTCTTGCCGACATCGAACAGTTGCAGTGTGTAGGTGCCGAAGGTGCGCGCGACCAAGCTTTCATTGATAACCATTGAAAAGTACATCAGCAAGGCGCATCCGGCCGTCATCACACCTTTGCCGTACGCCATTTCGAGATACATCGCGATGCCACCGGCCGAAGGGTAAACGTTGGACATCTTGACGTAGGAATAGGCGCTGAAGCCGGTGACCACGGCGGAAGCGAGAAAGGCGTAGGGAAACAGCCCGCCGGCCTGTTCGGCGATCTGCCCGGTCAGCGCGAACACCCCCGCGCCGATCATCACGCCGGTGCCCATCGCCACCGCGCCGATCAGGGAGAGGCTGTCCTTTTTGTACTGCCCGTCGTGGCTTGCCTGCATGTCACGGGAATCATTTGCAGAATCGTTCATGCTTTCCTCAATTCAATATTTCGATGAAGGCGGTAAGCTGTATCCGATGTCGGACACTTTTTGTCGGGCGTCCTAAAACGCGAAGCGAATGCCTGTGAGGAAGAACAACTGCTCCGTGTCTTCACCGGCCGTTTGGGAAAGGTTGGCCGTTTCACCGACGAGTAACTTGTAGCGCACGCCGATGTACGGTGCGAGGCCGCGTTTGATTTCGTAGCGAAGGCGCAGGTCGAGTTTTACATCGCTGAGCCCGGCCCCGATATTGTCATCCTCGATGTCCTGCACGTAAACAGCCAGTTCCGCGCGCGGCTGGAGGACGAGGCGTTGCGTGAGTCGAAGGTCGTATTCGAGTTCAAATTCGGCTGACACGTCGCCGTATTCGGAAACGTACAGCGATGAATCCACCTCGAACATGCCCGGCGCAAGACCCTGCAAAGCGATGACGCCGTACCACGTGTCTTCGTAGTCGGTCGATTCCCATTCGTTGGCGTAGCGCACGCCGACCTGCACACTCCAGAATGGGCTGATGAGGCGCGAATACAGGAAGTCATGTTCAGACTCGCCTTCGTCGGTACCTTCAAAGCCGGCTTCACCTTCGGATTTCCACCAGAACTTGTCGAAGTCGAAGCCGATCCAGCCTTGCGCTTCCCAGCCGAGGTGATCGGGGCCGTCGTCCTGAACGCGATACTCCAGTTGCTCAAAGAGCGTGAACATCCGCAGGGGATCGTCGTGGATCGCATCGGGAAATTCGTCGGGTTTGGGCTGCGCGGCCCGGTCCAGCACATCGTCGAGGGACATGCCTTCAGGCAGGCTTGGGGATGTGATCTCTTTGGCCGCGACGTGTTTCTCGTGCTGGGCGAATGTGGGCGCGGCGGTTGCAATTGACACAACAAACAGCAGGCAACAAAACAGCTTAAGCGTCGGCATTGATCGGTCCTTCCTCAAGCGAGCGAACGACGGCCACGGTGCGGAACATGCCCGCCTCCATGTGATAAAGCAGGTGACAATGAAACGCCCATTGCCCCGGCGCGTCGGCGGTGATGTCTACGGTGAGCAACTCGGCGGGCTGAACGTTGACCGTATGTTTGCGCGGGTTGTCGGCGTAGTCATGGCCAGCGTAGAGGTCCATCCACATGCCGTGCAGGTGGATCGGGTGATTCATCATGGTGTCGTTGATCATATTGATCCGCAGGCGTTCGCCGTAGACGAAGCGGATCATGTCCGACTGCGACCATTTTTTGCCGTCGAAGCCCCAGATGTATTTGTGCATGTTGCCGGTCAGATGCAGGTCGAACTGTCGCGTGGGCGGGCGGCGATCGTCGGGAGTGTGCAGGCAGCGCAACTGGCCGTAGGTCAACACGCGCCGATCGTCGTGCCCAAGTCCGACGCCGGGATCGTCGAGTTGGCGGTAGGCGGACATGGCCATGGTAATGCTGGCCGGACCATGTTCGTCGGGTCCGTGCATGACGCGATCGGGTAGGTTTTGGGTGGGTAGAAGCGCCGGGTGATGAGCGGGAACGTCGGGCAGGTCGTGATTCATTTCGTGTTCGCCATCCATCTTCATCGCGCCGTGCGTCATGCCCATGTCGGCCATAGTGAGCATGGGGCGGTGGCGGCACTCGGGGATCGCGGCGCTCATGCCTTGCCGCGGCGTGAGCGTACCGCGTGCATAACCGCTGCGGTCCATTGTCTCGGCAAATAGCGTGTACGCCCGGTCATCCGGCAGCGTGACGATCACGTCGTACGTCTCTGCCACTGCGATGCGCAGTTCGTCGGTCTCAACGGGTTTGACGTTCTGCCCGTCAGCCTGCACCACCGTCATCGGCAGGCCCGGAATGCGAAAATCGTAAAACGTCATCGCCGAGGCGTTCAGGAGTCGCAGACGCACACGCTGACCCCTTCGGGCGATCAATGTCGGATTTTCATGGGCGGCCTGGCCGTTCATCAAATAGGTGTACGTCGCGCCGGTTACATCGGCGATGTCGGTCGGGTCCATACGCATCTTCTGCCACGCCCATCGTTTCTCTAACACGCCGCCCACACTTTGATTCGTCGCAGCCGCTTGGTCATCAAGGTTCGCCAGCGTCGGACGTTGGAAGTTGTAGTAACCTTCGATGGTCTTGAGCTTGCGCATGACCGTGCGGGGATTTTCGAACGTCCAGTCCGACAGCACGATCGGAAACTCAACGTCATACGCGACCGGATCAGGCTCGGCCGGTTCGACGATGAGCATGCCGTAGTGGCCGAGTTGTTCCTGCATACCGCTGTGGCTGTGATACCAATATGTGCCGTTTTGCTTCAGGCGATAGCGGTAAGTAAACGTCTCACCAGGCGCGATGCCGGAGAAGCTGATGCCCGGCACGCCGTCCATCGTGAACGGCAGGAGGATGCCGTGCCAATGAATCGATGTCGATTCGTGCAGGCGATTGTGTACTCGAATGAGTACGTCCTTGCCTTCGCGCATGCGGATGACCGGGCCGGGAATCGAGCCGTTGATGGCGATGGCGCTACCGACTTTGCCGCCGATCTTCAATGCGCGTTTCTCCAGCACCAGATCAATTCCGCCCGGAGAGGACGCATCGAGTTCACCGAAGTTGCCGGCGTGGGGGATTGCCGCGAATGCAGCGGCTGACGGAAGCAGCATTCCATATCCCGCAAGCGCCGCGGCCGAGCCGAGAAACCGACGCCGCGACATGGGTGAAGGGTGAATTGCAGTTGTATTTCTATGGTGTTTCATAACTGTGCCTTTCGTAGTCGCAGCGCGTTGCCGATGACCGATACGGAACTGAACGTCATAGCCGCAGCCGCGATCATGGGGCTTACCATCCTGAACGAATCGGAGGGGGGCCAAAGGTTCCATCCGTGCCTGATTTTTTTTATTTCAGGCCGTGACGGACCACAGGCCCCATCTGTGGAGGACGCCAAATCCCTATCAATCAACCACTTGTTGCCACTCGCCACCGGCAGGTGTGCCAATCACATACCGCCGTGAGAACTCGGCATGCACAGGTCGCAGGCCACGCCTTCCGGCGCGCACTTGGCGCACTTGATCTTGGCTTCGCCGCCCTCGACATACGCGGTCATTCCCGTACCGCAGTCCGGACACTGGTGGCTTCTAATCACGCGGTCGGGTCCGTTTTTCCAAGATCGAGCGCGCAGCTGCACGGCCTCGTCATAGCATTGGCTGCACGCAATCACCTTGCCCTCCGTCGCGGCAACCTTCTTGTGCCCGCCGGACGTGCATCCCACGGACAGCAGTGCAGCCAGAACAAGCGTCAAAACAGTCAAGTGAAGTCGATACATGGTGCGTTCTCCTTGAGCGCGACGGCGTCCTCGATATGGGTCACCATTCAGTCGGCTCAATCATTAAGAACGACGACTGCCATGCCAAAAGTTCCATCATCGGGTGAAATTTCGCCACGGTGCTCGGCGATGTTTGGCTATCGCAAGAAAAGAATCAACCTATGGAACTTTTTCTGGTCGCCAATTCGTTGGAACAGGTGGGGCAGAAGTTTCGCAGGAAGAATTGGCCATGTCAGCATTCGCCGAAGAACTGGATAAAAAACTCGACGATGCCGCCAAGCGGCGCGGTGACTATCGCCGGCAACTTCGCGACAAAATGGTGGCTCAATCAGATGGTAGCCGGAAATTCGCAAATCTGGCTGGGCACATCATGGACACGATCGTGCGGCCCCGTATGGACGACTTGGCCGAGCGGTTCGATCACGCTCGCGTCGCTGAAGACATTGATACGGCCCATCCTTATCACTGCACAAGCAGATTTGGACGCACCGACCGCTATCCCGCTACAGCGCAAATCGAACTGGGCATCGGCCACGACGAGGCAATTGAAAACGTCGCACTGTACTACAGCGTCAGCATCATCCCCGTCTACCTTGACTTCGAGAAGAAGGATGAAATCCGATTCTCGATCGACACCCTCAACGAGTCATGGCTGGTCGCATGGGTTGAAGAGAAACTGCTGCGATTTCTCGACACGTATTTACGTCTGGAACAGGTCGAGCAGTACCAGCGCGACAATCTGGTCATCGACCCGGTCTGCGGCATGACTGTCAATAAAGCTATGTCTGCCGCCTTCGCAGAATATCAGGGTCAGGCGTACTACTTCTGCGTGCAGGGCTGCCGCGACCGCTTTGTGGCGGACCCCGCAGGCTTTCTCAATGACATCAACCCATCTTCGTAAAGGCGAACATGTCAAAGCGCAAATCGACGAACACGAAACCCCGCCGCAAACGTAATGCGGCCCGCAGCGACACCACTTCGGGGCAGCCCGGCGAGAGCATGGTCACATTCGATGCTGGATTTCCCGCGAGTACAACACGTCCCGCCCACGACCAGATCGCACTATGCGCCTACCTGACCTGGATCGCCGAAGGCTGCCCCGAAGGCTGTGCCGATGAACACTGGTATCGCGCTGAACGTGAGCTTCACAGTTAGGACACGACGCAACCATGACCAAGATCCGCCCTCTACTATTGCTGTCACTGGCCTTAATGACCCTAATGTCGCTTGTGGGTTGTTACGCGGTCGGCCATCAATTTCATACGCCGGCCGAGCATGAGCGGATCATGCAACAAATGAATGATCCTGAACCGCCCGGCGGGTACTGACGCCTGTAAGTCACATGCACTCCAACGCCGCGCAGCCCCGTTGCCTTCCCCCTAGCAGCGGGGCTGCGGCTATGATGGCGTTGAGCATGGATGCGAGGCGTGCGTCGGCCGCGCCGAGCCTTTTTTCTTCGAGATGGAACTTTTCATACCCGCGCCGACGTTATGGATAGTGGGGGAATGACAGACAAGCGGCTTGACGCCAGACAACGCGAACAGTTCAAACGCCTGGCATGGCCGCATCGAGCGGTACTTTTGCGCACTGCGCGATATCTGACGCGCCGAGACAATGAGGCCGAAGACCTCGTTCAGGAAACGCTTATCAAGGCCATGAATGCGATCGACACATTTCATGAGGGTACGAACATGAAGGCGTGGCTGACCACCATCCTTCGTCACACCCACATTGACCGTATCCGGGCCGACCAACGCCGCCCGGCAACCGTTTCACTGGACGCTTGCACACCGATGGAGTTGGCGGATGACGGCACTGAAGTCGGCATCCACGATGATCGCTGGGACAAGCCGGATGAGTTGCTCAATCGCTTCGAGGACCAGGCCGTCATTGACGTGCTCAAGACTTTGCCCGAGCACACGAGATGGTCACTGATTCTCGTGGATGTCGAGCAAATGGACCTTGCAGATGCGGCCGGTGTGCTGGAAGTGCCGGTGGGAACGATCAAGTCGCGCGTCCATCGCGGGCGGCGCATGTTGCGGGATCGCCTCTACGAGGTTGCGCAGCGCCGCGGTTGGTTCGACGATGTCAAAGCGACGGAAGGATCGAGCCATGAATCCTGACAGAGACCGAGACCGTTTGGACGAAGCCACGTCGCAACGTTTGCGGCAACTGGCATCTATGCCCGTGGATACGACATGTCTGGACCAGTGGAAGCAGACGCAGTTCGGACCCGACGACGGGCAGGCCGTACACCGCGTCGCATGGTTGCCGTGGCGATCGGCGACGAGCATCGCAGCCGCCCTGGTCATCGCTGTTCTTATCGGCGTCATGAGTCTGTCCGGCACGCGCGCCGTTGCCGCACCATTGGAACTTGGGCAGGTTCACGAACAAGTGATTGACGGCTCCCTCCCCGCACTTGCAGCCACTGATCTTGCCGATGCGAAGCGCCGGATTGAAGCGCTTGTTGACGGTGCGCCACGCCCGGACGGTGACTATCCGGGAAGTGTGCGTTGCTGCTGCGGCGAAGCTCTTGCCGGTGAACGTTTGGCTTTCATCAAAACCCGGTACGGCCAAACACCCGTCACGATCATTCTCATGCGCGGCCATCACGCCTGCGCCGGTAACGAACACGAAATGATCGACGAGCAGGGCCGTCGATTCGTCGTCCATCACGATCGCGCCGGCGTGCAGGCGACCTTGACCCCACGACAAGACCATTGGGTCTGCGTGATGGCCGCACTGCCTACTGACGATTTGCTTAAAGTTGCCGGCCAGATCGTTTTCTGATGTGGGGCCGCCGCCATGTCTCGATCGTCGAAAAAACAACAGGCAATACGCCGCCGAGAACGCCACCGCGGAGATAAAAAGCAGCGGCTCATGCGCTCGGAACGCTTGGCCGCAACGGTCGCCATAGCAGTGGCCCTTATCGCGACCTGCTCTCTGGTCGCCATCCTCAGCAGGGACGGGTCAGCATCCGAAACCGCCTCTTCGGCCTTGCCGCGTCCACAAGCGATGCCGATCCAGCTAACATCCGACGATCGTCATTTTCACATCCAACCGAAAACTCTGGCTGAAGGGCGGGCGAACTTCTTTGTCTATGACACAGACGACCAGTCGCCCGTCAGATTCTTCATTGTCAGACTTCCTGACGAACGCTATGCCGCCGCACTGGACACCTGCAAGGGGTGTTACAAACAAGGGCTTGGCTACGCCGTCAACGACCAGGTACTCGTCTGCCGCAAATGCGGCCACCGCGTCCCGGTGGCTATGGACCAACCGCAGCCAGATGACTGCCACCCCGTGAGACTGGACATCACCGCCGACCATGACATACGTATCCCCGTAGATGACATGATGGCTCTGGCCAGCCAATACACGCCAGTGGGTACATCTTCGGATTAGCGGTTGCACCGAAGCAAGGTCGCAATTTAGTATGACAACGCGGGTTAGGCTTAAGTGAATCAAGCAATTGGTTCGGCAACTCCTTCAGACAACGGTGCATGAAGGAGGCCAAGCATAGACGCTTCACAAATTGGGCGACTGATATGGGATATTGAACGCGAACTTCAACTTTTCGATGACTGCTTTGGACGCAGCGAAGGGCGCGAGCATCTGCGTTGCCACATCGGTGGGCGGATGTCCATGTCGCGTCATCCTCAGCAGGTTGTAGGCCGCGCCCGTGATCAACGCCTCCAGATCCATCCGCTTGTGGCCGAGGAAACGCGTCCGCGGCGGGCAACCGACGTCCTTGCCCCAGCCGATGATCTGTTCAATCCGCTTGTGAATGCGTTGGCTGATCTGATAGCCCTTGGTGCACATGCGACGTCGCACCCGCCGACGCGCCTCGCCGACGACGAGTTCGCCGCTTTGATCCTGCCCTTGTAGACCGCCACGTGCGGTGTAACCTGGTGTTTGCGTTTCGTCGGGTAACGTGCTGTCGTCATATCCAGCATCGAAGCCCATCGTCTTTGACCACAGCTCGTGACGGCGACGTACGTGCTTGAGCATCTCCAGCGCATGCTCACGTTCGGCCGTACCCATGGCGTGGCCAACGCAGAGGGGCTAGCCCATGATCCGTTGGACGAAGTGACCAAGCCATTGCGACAACGCTTTCAGGAAGAGAATCGGCAGCCCACACCACCCCGCGCGATTCATCGCCGCCATGCGGGACTTACACCCGGCGCAAGGGCGGACGAGGCCGAATGTGACGACTTGTATCAGCATCGACAGCCAATCGCCGGGTGGCAGTATACGATGCATGAACGACGCGCCTGCCGACGAGCTGCCCTGTCGCGCATCGCTATGGTCGCGCAGTTTATGATGGTGTGGTTTCATGTAATCGTGACCGTTGCACTGCCGCCGGTGGCGGACGCCTTGTAGCCGGACGGATCGAACCACACGTTCGTCGCGCGCTCGAAGCAGGACGGATTCTGGTTCGGTACAACGTGCGTGCCGTGGCATTCTTCAGTGATGTCAATGACACCGGCAAACGGGCAGTCGCCGCCGACAAGAGCGACGCCGAGTTTCAGGCCGGGATCGAGATCGTAATCCTCGCCCATGAAGAACTCGGCGACAATGGACAGGTCCCACAGACTCGGACTCTGCCAGTGCTGCGGATCAGTGCAAGTCGGATTACGCCAGAACTCGTACTTGTAGTACTGCAACACGGCGCGGTAGGCGTCGTAGTAACACGGCCAGCCACCGTCCTGCGGCAACGTGTAGGTGCCGTTTACGTCGGTGAGAATCGTCGCCCGAAA
>MDTD01048231.1_pt1 | contig 10404 bp, 10 predicted proteins | sample 811221 | NCBI WGS metagenome assembly MDTD01 (sample SAMN05326646, study PRJNA326480) | marine metagenome | isolation source: seawater | place: Pacific Ocean: South West | collected 2011
ATTTTATCAAGTTCAAAAAAATAGCTTAGAGAAATACTTATAATTAATATTAAGCCAATAACTATTCTGTTTAATTCAACCGCCAAATTTTCTTTCAATCAATCTATATTTTTTGATTATGTTATAAATATCTTTTTTATTTAGATCAGGCCAAAGTTTTTTTATAAAAAAAAGTTCAGTGAAAGCTATCTCAAAAAGCATAAAATCGCTAAGCCTACTATAACCACCTGTTCTAATCAAAATTTCAGGCTCAGGATAATTATTATTTGATAAGTTTTTTTTGAAAGACTCAAAAGTGAATTTATTTCTATTTAAGAATTTTTTTGAAGTTTTATAAATATCATATTGGCCACTGTAATTGATGTATATTTGTAAAGTATATTTTGATGTTTTGTTTAATGATTGTATCAATTTAATCTTTTTAATTTCTTTCATTGATAAAAAATCTAAATTACCTTTAAATAAAATTTTAAAATTATTTTTTTTATGTTTTTCTACATTATCCAAAAAAAAAATTAATACTTTCCTCAAAGTAGATATTTTTAATTTTGATCGATTTAAGTTATTTTTAGAAAGAGCAAAAGCTGAGATACAATTTAAATAATTATTTTTGAACAAGTAGTTAGATAAGTTAATTAGATTATAAGCTCCCTCTTTATAACCATCAAAAAGAGATCTATTATTTTTTTTTGACCATCTATTGTTGCCATCCATAATGAATGCAAGATGGCTTAAATTATTCATTTTATTAAATTTTTAATATCTCAGCTTCTTTTTGTTTAGAAATATTATCAATACCATTTATAGAGTTATCTGTTGCTTTTTGAATATCTTCTGAGAATTTTTTTGACTCATCTAATGAAATTAATTTGTCTTTTTCAAATTTTTTTACATCATCTAAATGCTTTCTTCTAATTCCACGAATTGAAACTTTGAATTTTTCAGATATTTCTGAGATAAATTTTACTAATTCTTTTCTTCTCTCTGCAGTTAATTCAGGAAATTTTAAAAGAATATTTGATCCATCTGTTTGAGGAGTTACACCTAAATTAGACTCAAGAATTTGTTTTTCAATATTTTGAATTAGGGATGAGTCCCATACATTTACATTTAAAGTCATATTATCCAAGTTATTAATATTAGCTAACTGAGTTAAAGGAACTTTAGAGCCGTAGCTTTCAACAACTATGTTCTTTAGAATTTCTGGAGAAACTCTTCCTGTTCTTATATTTTTTAATTCAGCTGAAAAGGCATCTGTTGATGTTTTCATTTCTCTTATGCATGACTCAATTTTGAACATTTAATTTATTAGTGAATACGATCCTTTTCCATTAATAATATCAATTATGTTTGACGGATCTATTATTGAAAAAATTATTATTGGTAATGAGCTATCCTTGGCTAAGCTAATTGCAGTACCGTCCATTACCTTAATATCTTTATTTAAATAATTTGAATAAGAAATTTTGGATATCTTGGTTGCATTTTCATTTTTTAAAGGATCTTTATCGTAAATTCCATCTACTTTAGTACCTTTTAGAATGACCTCTGATTTCATCTCAGAGGCTCTTAAAACTGCTGCGGTGTCAGTCGAAAAAAATGGATTACCTGTTCCTGAGGCAAAAATAACTACTCTATTTTTTTCTAAGTGTCTAGTAGCTTTATTTTTAATATAAGGTTCTGCCACTCTGTTAATACTAATGGCTGTCATTACTCTAGATGGAACTCCAATTTTTTCTAGATTTGATTGTAACGCCAAAGAGTTAATTACAGTACCGAGCATACCCATGTAATCAGATGTCACTCTATCTACTACCCCATTTGAGAAAGAGGCACCTCGAATAAAATTACCACCTCCCAGAACTATAGAAATTTTTACACCTTTATCTATTAAAATTTTAATATTATTGGCTAAATCATTTAAAATATTAAAATCAAATCCTTGTTGATTGATTCCTGCTAAAGACTCACCAGATATTTTAAGCATAACATTTTTGTACATTTAAATAGTATATAAATCCATAGACGTAATGTTAATATTTAAGTTATTATCACTTGAAAGATCAGAGATATATTTTCCAACTGTATTTTTAGGGTCAGTTATAAGTGCTTGCCCCAACAAAGTATTATCTTTAATAAATTTACTTAATTTTCCATTTATAATTTGTTCTTTTTTATCTTCAGGAGTATTTTCAATTTGTTTTAAAATAATTCCCTTTTCTTCATCTATAATTTTTTTATCTAGAGAAGATTCGTCTATAGCTATTGGTTTCATCGCTGATACCTGCATTGGTAAAATTTTAAGATGATCTATGATTTTTATGGTATCTTCTACATTATTAGTTGAAATTTCAACAACTGATACAATTTTTGAACATGAGTCATTATATTTATTATGAAGATATGTAATGAAGATTGAATTTTCAGAATTGTATTTCTTGTAAGAAATAATTTGAATATTTTCACCTATCTTAGAGATTAAATCAGTAAGAGCTGTGTTAATATCCTTATCGCCTAATTTTAATCCGTTCAAATCTTCTATAACACCCTCTTTCTTAATATTTGAACTTTCATGAATGGATTTAGTTAAGTCGTTTGCGAATAATAAAAAGTCTTCATTTTTAGCTACGAAATCTGTTTCACATTTAATCTTACATATAGTAAATGAGGAGTAAGAGATAGAATGATTGTATAATGAAATTACGCCCTCATTAGTATCTCTATCCTGCTTTTTTTGGGCTTTAAGGATACCTTTCTCTCTGAGCCATTTTACAGCAGCGTCTAAATCATTATTATTTTCAGATAAGGCCTTTTTACAATCAACAATACCACTCCCCGTGCTTTCTCTTAATTTTTTTATAAGATCCATACTACTCATCAGTCATATTACTTTCATTTTTTGAATTTTCATTTGAGTTACTAACTAAAACTTTTTTAAAATTATCCAAAATAAATTGAACAGATTTAACTCCATCATCATTAGCAGGAATGGGATAATCAATAATGTCAGGATCGCAATTAGTATCAACAATACCAATTATGGGAATACCTAGTTTTTTGGCTTCTAAAACAGCAATGTGCTCCCTATTGGTATCAATAATAAACAAAATATCAGGTGTTGTTTTCATGTCTACTATGCCACCAAGAGTTTTTTCTAATCTAATTTTTTTCTTTTCAATATCTGAAAGTTCTTTTTTTGTAAAAACTGTCTCCTCTGATGACAATATATTTTCATAATTATTTAATGTATTTATAGAGTTTTTAACTGTATTCCAATTAGTAATCATCCCACCAAGCCACCTAAAATTAACGTAATAATTTCCAGTTTCTTTAGCTATATCTTCTATTATTTCAGAATGTTGTTTTTTTGTAGATACAAACAAAAATTTTTTTTTAGATTTTGATGACTCCAGTGCAAACTTTAATGCATTCTCAATAAGGGGGAGAGATTTTCTTAAATCTAATATATGAGTACCATTTTTTTCACCATATATATATTTTTCCATTTTTGGATTCCATCTTTTTTTATTATGGCCAAAATGAGATCCATTTTTAAGTAATTCTTCTAAGGATATTTCTAAATTCATTTTTTTACCTCCGGTTAAGCTTTGATCAGTAAAAAGGAAACCAATTAGGCACCGGACGATTACTGATCTGTTTTTTTAGGATTTATAATACGATTTATTAACTATTTCAAATGCTAATTAAGAGAAATAGTAAGTATTTTGTGACGATTTAGTACTCTAATTTCATTTTTGTTGATTAATTCATCCATTTTTATCAATTCATCAAATGTTACATGGGTTATTTCATCTAGAAGATTTTCATTCTTAATGATTTCTATTTTTTCGATATTTACATTATAAAATTCATTTTTAATAGAGGATTTAATTTTTGTTTTTATATAATTAGCTTGAAGTAATTTCATGTCAAATTTATCATCAAATAACCTTAAGTCAAAAAAACCACTTTCATTTATAACATTTATTAATATATATCTTTTTCCATTTTTAGTTGTTTTATACTGTGCTTTAACTACATAAAAGTAAAAATCTCTTAGCATTTCAATTTTATTATCGACATTATATTTGAACGATGAAGAATTCAGTTTAGATAAAATTGATGTCTGCTTTTTTTGTGAATATAAAAAACCATAACTTTCAAATTCTGCTTTAATATTATCTATCTCTTTATATTTTTGATTAAGAAAAAATTTATCGTCATTCTCTTCATTAAAAAGAGAGGCATCATCATTTTTTTGAATTATGAATTCAACATTAGCGAATAATTTTGAAATTGAGTGATTAAATGATTTCAAAGAATTAGCTAATATCAGTTTCTCAACTTGTCTTTTATTGAGAATAGATTTAGACAATCTCATATTTAAATCAAAAATTGATTTGAAATTACCTCTTAATTTTCTCTCTTCAACTAAATCTTTCATTGACTCCTCACCAACTCCTTTAAGAGCGGATAATCCATATGAAATTTTATTATCAATAACTGTAAATTTATAATCAGAAGTGTTTATGTCGGGTGGAATTATTTCAATATTTTGGGATAATATTTCATTTAGTATAATATAAATTTTATCCGTATTGTTGATAGAATTATTTAATAATTCACAATAGAATTCTCTTGGATAGTGTGATTTAAGATAAGCTGTATAGTAAGTAATGAAAGCATAAGCAGCTGCATGGCTTTTATTAAATCCATACTCAGCAAACTTTTCGATGAGAGAGAAAAGTTTTGTAGCATCTGAAGTCTTAATTTTTTTGTTAGTTGCACCTTTGACAAAACTTTCTTTTTGGCTCATCAATTCAGATTTAATTTTTTTTCCAATTGCCCTTCTTAATAAATCTGCTTGTCCAAGTGAATATCCAGATATAACTTGAGCTATTTTCATAATTTGCTCTTGATAAACAATAATTCCATATGTTTCTTTAAGAATGGGCTCCAACAAGGGATGATCATACGAAATTTCTTCTTCTCCTTTTTTTCTTTTAATAAAACTATCAATAAATTGCATTGGGCCAGGTCTATTTAATGCAAGCACTGCTATGACTTCTTCTAAGTTTGTTGGTTTTAATTTTTTAAGAGTATCTATCATTGCTGAACTCTCAACTTGAAAGACTCCACATGTAATCCCTTCTCCTAAAAGTTCAAAAGTTTTTTTATCGTCAAACGGTAACTCTGTAAGATCTATATTGATTTCATGATTTTTTTTAATCAGCTTTAGAGTTTCATCTATAATTGTCAAATTTGCTAGTCCTAAGAAATCAAATTTTAATAAACCTGCTTTTTCACAATCTTTCATATTAAACTGAGTGGCCATTATTTGAGAGTCTTCATCTTTAAATAAGGGTACATTACCGTAAAGTTTTTCAGAGGATATTATTATTCCTGCTGCATGTGTGGAAACATTTCTTAATGCACCCTCCATTGACTCAGCTTTATTCATCATCTCAGAATTTGCTAAATCACCTAATTGATCGCTATGATTAGATTTTAATTCACTGATTGATAATGGGTGCACAGGATTATATGGAATTTTATTTACCATCTTATCCACTTCTGAGTAAGGTATTCCTTCGACTCTTCCTATATCTTTCAAAATACCTCGAGATATCATTGTTCCAAAAGTAATAATTTGAGCTACATTTTGATATCCATATTTTTCTTGTACATATTCAATAACTTCGTCTCTACGAGATTTACAAAAATCAATATCAAAATCTGGCATAGACACTCTATCGGGATTCAAAAATCTTTCAAATAGAAGACCAAATTTAATAGGGTCAACGTCTGTAATTAGCAATGACCAGGCAACAATTGATCCTGCACCAGATCCCCGACCAGGTCCAACAGGAATAGATTGTGATTTTGCCCATCTAATAAAATCCGAAACAATTAAAAAATATCCTGAAAATTTCATTTTAGTTATTACATTTAATTCGTACTCTAATCTTTCTCTATAAATTTGAGATTTTAAATTAAATTCCTCAATAGATAGATCTTTAAATAATTTTTTAAGTCTTAAATCTAATCCACTTCTAGACTGTTTAATTATTTCTTTATCTTCGTCAGCATTTGAATCTGAACTAAACTTTGGAAGTGAGATAGGTTTTTCCTCAATAATAAAATTAATTTTGGATGAAATTAGTTTGGAATTTTTGACAAATTGATTATTTACAAAATTAGTATCCTGTGAGAGAGAGTAATTATTTTCTATTTTATAACTGGTATTCTGTAAATACTCACCATTTTTAACACAATGCAAAATTTTCATTGCTTGATAGTCATCTGAGTTTTTATAAAAACTAAATGAAGACATAAAACAATTAATACCCAATTTTATTGATAGAATATTCAATAAAGAGTTATCAAGATTTAAATCATATTCAAAATATATTTCTTGATTAAATATTTTATTCAAGAGGGATATTTCATTTTTTAACTTTATGAAATTTCTATTATTATAAGGGATACCATCAAAAATACTATTTAAACCACCTAAAATTAAAATATTACCATTAGAAAATTCATTTAAATTACTCAATGATAAAATAAAATCATTTTCAGTATTTATTTTAGTGGATAAAATATTTATATTTTTAAAACCAAAATCAGATTTTGAAATTATAGTTATTCTTGAAGTATGTCCTAATGAGGAGGTGTAATCTACATCAATTCCTATAATAGGTTGTATACCTTTTCTATGACATTTTATTGAAAACTCAAGGGCTCCTGATAGTAATTTATAGTCAGTCAAGGCTATTGCTAATAAATTTTTCTTAGAAGCGTAATCAACTAAGTCTTCAATTTTAATATTTGACTCACATATTGAATAATTTGAATAATTTCTTAGGGGTATTAACATTGAACTAAATTTTTGTCTATTATTGATATTGATTTATCGAAATAAGCTTTAAAGGAAATATCATGGCTAGCAATAATTGCTGATAGTTTGAATTTATTTGAAGCTTCAAGTATTAATTTAATTACTAAATCTGCATTTTCTCTGTCTAAATAACTAGTTGGTTCGTCAGCAATTATAAGTTTTGGATTTCCTACTAAGGCTCTAGCTACACAAACTCTTTGTTTCTGACCGTTAGACAATTGATTTGGAAATTTATATACAAGATCTTCGATTTTTAAAAACTCGAGGATACTATGAATTTGATCAATATTATCATTCTTCAATTTTATGTTATCTTTGACATTTAATTCAGAAATTAAATACTGATCCTGAAATATGATACCCAAATCATTTTTGAGATGATTATTATCAAATTTATTGATCAAATTATCTTGATAGTAAATTTCTCCATTGTCTGGACTATCTAATCCAGCAACAATATTTAATAAGGTTGATTTACCACATCCAGATGGTCCGAACAAAAAAATATTTTGCTTGCGATCAATTGAAAGATTTAAATTTCTAAAAATTTCAATTTTACCGAAATGGGAATCATATGTTTTTGATATGTTCTTTAATTCTAATATTTTCATCTTAATACTAGATTTGGTTTTATCTTAAATATTCTGAAAATAGGTAAATAAGAAGCTACAAAAGTTGATAATAATGATATTAATATAATAAATATAATATCATCTTTGTGGATACTGTAAGGCATTGTCGATAGATATCTAATTTCATTGTTCCATAAGTCAAAATTTAATAAGAAAGATAAAAAATTTTCGATAATATCAATATTAATTGAAAATATAATTCCAAGGCTAGTACCAATAATTATTGAAAAAAAAGAAATTAAAAAAGAGTTTATAAAAAATAACAAACAAATTTCAGATTGTTTAATTCCTAATGATTTTAAAAGAATTATATCTTTAATCTTTTCTTTAATAAAAAAAATTTGATTAGATATAATAGTAAAAGAAGAAATAATAATTATAAAAAATAGTATCATAAACATTACATTTTTTTCAGTTGCTAATGCTTGTGCTAATGATTTATTTTGTTGTTCCCACGTTTGATAATCAATCCCTTTTAGATCTTCAATATCAAATAAATCGCCATTAAAATATAAATCATAAATAGTGATTTTTTTTTCTGAATAGAATTTATCAAAATTTGAATATATAAAATATTTGTCGTAATCATAAATACCTGAATTAAAAATGCCTTTAATATATAATTCATGAGAATTCAAAACTGGTCCTAAAATAGTCATTGATGAGCCTGGAATATTAATTTGAATAGTATCACCAACTTTGACATCAAGTGACCTTGCTAGTTCAATACCGATATAACTCCAATTATCAAGATCATATTCAATTTCAAATAAACCTTTATTAATTTTGGGTATTTTATAAATGTCACTATTTGGAATTGATTTCATTAAAAGGCCCTCAATTCCATTTGAGTTTGTCACTATAACTCTATCTTGTATACTTTTTACAGCTTTAAGTTTTTGGTATTTTGAATTAATTTTCTTTAACTTGGTTTCATCTAAGTTGAAAACATTAATATCTCCATTTACACCACTCAAAGAATTAATTAATTCTTCACGAAAACCATTCATTACAGACATAACAGTTATTAATATCGATATACCTAAAATTAGAGCTAGCGATGACAAAATAGTAGATACAGAGAAGGCTTTGTCTTTTTTAAAATTAAAAATATAAGAAATTGATAGTTTAAGGAGTGTATTTTTCAAAATCAAAATTCTCTATTTCTGCTTCGCTTAAAAATAATTTTTCACCATTAGATCTATTTATTATTTCAAATTGTTTTTTTTCTTCAAAGTTTTTAGCAATAATAATAGACCAAGGAAGTCCTATTAGCTCAGAGTCCTTTATTTTTCTGCCTAAGCTAAGATCTCGATCATCTAAACTTATATTATTGAATTTCTTAGTGAGTTTACAATAGAGGGAATTTACATTTTCTAGTAAATTGGTCTTTGAGTTTGTAATAAGATTTATTTTGAATGGGGATAAATTGAATGGCCATTTAATACCCTTTTCGTCATGAAATGCCTCAATTATTGCAGCAGTTAATCTAGATACACCGATACCGTAAGAACCCATATATGGTGTAACTTGTTTACCTTCACTATTCAAAACAAAACACCCCAATGGTTTTGAATATTTGGTACCAAAGTTAAATATATGGCCTACTTCGATACCTCTTCCAATTACAGCATTTGAATTGGATTTATCAATCATATCATCAGATGCAGAATACATTGAAGTAATTTCATCATAATCTTTTTCTAATAAATTTTGAGATACTAATTCAGAGTCGTAGGCTAATTCACTCTCACCTGTTTTAGCTAATATTTGAAATTCATGGGAAAGGTCACCTCCTATTGCACCAGTTGATGCTTTTACAGGAATTGGTTGTAAACCTAAATCTCTAAAAGTTTTCAAGTAACACATAAAAAATTTTTTATAAGTATTGACTGCACTGTTATGGTCTAAATCAAAACTATAAGCGTCTTTCATCAAAAATTCTCTTCCTCTCATAACACCAAATCTTGGTCTTATTTCATCACGAAATTTCCATTGTATGTGATAAAGGTATTTAGGTAGACCTTTATAAGAATTTACATAATTACTAAATAAGTCTGTAATAACTTCTTCGTTAGTAGGGCCATAAAGCAAATCATTCTCATGCCTATCAATAATTCTAAGCATTTCTTTACCGTAATCAGAGTATCTACCACTTTTAACCCATAAATCAGAAGACTGTATAGTAGACATTAACATTTCATTGCACCCTATTTCATCTTGATTTAAACGAATTATATTTTCAATATTTTTAAGGACTTTGAAACCCAATGGAAGCCAAGTATAAATACCTGAAGTATGTTGTTGGATCATTGAGGATCTTAGCATCAATTGGTGGGACATTATTTTAGCCTCTTTAGGAGACTCTTTTAATGAGTTAAAAAGTAAATTAGAAAATCTCATTTGAAATAATCAAATATAATATTTTCATATTTTATCAAAAAAAAGGAAATAATTATGGATATAAGCAAAGAAATCAAAAATTTAACAAATAAATAAGATTTTTTTGGAATGCCTTCTTCAAATTGAGATCTTTTAATTGGTAAAATTATCATAAATGCAATCCACCAATTTATGAATAAAAAAAATAGGAATTTCATATCATAGATATATGAGTAAAAAACTCTGGTTTTATAGAGAAGTTTCTATTGAAAGTTTTTTTAGAAATATCTTCTAATAAGTCTTTTAATATATCCTCATTTATTTCGTCCTTAATAAATAAAATCTTATTTAATAGACTTTCTGTAATTTCATCTTTAATCAAATCTTTATTAAAAGGAAATGGAAAACCCTTATCAAATATTTGTAATTTTAAAATTTCTAATTTCTTATTAAAAATTACATTTAAACTAATGACTCCATTATTTAATA
>MDTD01127878.1_pt1 | contig 10404 bp, 11 predicted proteins | sample 811221 | NCBI WGS metagenome assembly MDTD01 (sample SAMN05326646, study PRJNA326480) | marine metagenome | isolation source: seawater | place: Pacific Ocean: South West | collected 2011
TATGAGAGTAGCAACTAGCATACATTTAAACATATTAATTATAAATATATCATATAAATAAATTTCAAGTTTAATTATATATTTTCTAATCTTCTATGGTGGGTGCGACAGGGATTGAACCTGTGACCCCTGCCGTGTCGAGGCAGTGCTCTACCTCTGAGCTACGCACCCTAAATAAATAAATATTCTAATATTTAAATAAATCTATAGATAATCAATATAAATGAAAATTTTATTTAAAAGTCTAACAAAAAAACAGCTATCTGAAGCCTTAACAATTTATAATTTTTATATTTCTCACAGTTATTCTAATTTTGAAGAAAAAAAACTATCAATAGGATCTTTTGAAAAATTATATAAAAGTATTAGGTCTAAAAAACTTCCATTTATATTGGCTATCAAAAACGAACAAATTATTGGTTTAGCCTTTATAAATAAATTCAGAGAAAAAAGTGGTTATAGATTTACGTATGAGCACTCTATCTACGTTGATCCTCAGTTTGTTAAACAGGGATATGGATCGTTAATATTAAAAGATTTAATAAAACAATGTAAAAAAAATCAAAATATTAAAAATCTTATTGCTGTAATTGGAGGTACTGATAACAGCGCATCAATTAATATACATAAAAAATATGGTTTTAGATACATTGGAACTATTATTAAAGCTGGATTCAAAAAAAATAAATGGGTTGACTCAGTTTTAATGCAAAAAAGATTATGAAAAAAATAAATACAAAAATATTTAAAAAAACATTAAGTAAATTTATTACTGGTGTTACAGTAGTATGCGTTAGGGAAAATGAGACAGTTTATGGTAAGACTGTAAATTCTTTCAACTCTTTGTCATTAAATCCACCATTAGTTTTATTTTCACTTGGTAATTATTCTTCATCTATAGATATCTATTTAAAAAGTAAATATTTAACAATTAATATTCTTTCAAAAAAACAAGAAGATATCTCTGATCATTTTTCATCAAAGAATCCAAAAACGAATAAAATTAAATTTTTTGAAGGTAAATATAATACATCGTTTATAGACAATTGTTTAGCAAACTTAGAGTGTGAGTTAGTTGATAAAATAAAAAAAGGTGATCATGTTATTTTTATATGTAAAGTAATTAATGTTCAACATAATGATAATTTAAAACCTTTATCCTACTTTAATTCAGAATATAATTAAGTGATTTTAAATATTAAATACTTTATTACTATTTCATTAGTTTTATTTGGCTTTTATTTCTTCTACAAAGAATATGATATTATATTAAAATTAGATCTTATAGATTTAAAGTTTGAAGATATAAAAAGAGAGCCAATTATTATAGATAAAGTTGCCTATAGTGATACACAAAAAAATGAAAAAAATTTTCAAAAAAAAGAGTCTTTATTAATACAAAAACAGAGAATTATTTTAAAAGGTGATACTTTTTTATCAATACTTAAAGAATACGATTTATCAGAAAAAAAAATATTTGAAATAGTAAATAATATTGAGCAGTATTATAATCTAAAAAAACTTCAAGTTAATGATAAAATAAATATTTACCAGAATAATGATGGCGAAGTTGAAAAAATTGAAATGTATTCTGAAAATGATAAGCTTTTAATCATAAATGTAGAAGGTGATGTTAATATTGAAATTAAAAAATTAGAAAAAAATACTTATGAGCGTTCAGAGGAATTTCAAATATATGAATCTTTATATGCGGATGGATTAAAAAGTGGTTTACCGCAAGAAATTTTAATAAACTTAATTAAATTATTTAGTTTCGATTTAGATTTTCAAAGAGATATTAGAAAAAATACTAAAGTATCAATTTCATATGAATTTGATTTGATAATTGAAAATAATAGAATCGAGTATAAAGACATTAATTACGCCTTAATTTCAATTGACAACAAACCAATAGAATATTTCAAATTCTTAACAAACGATGGTCATGTAGATTACTTTAATAGAGAAGGAAAAAATGTAAAAAAATCAATTTTAAAAACTCCTTTAGATGGCGCTAGACTTTCTTCTAGTTTTGGTATGCGAAAACATCCAATATCTGGTTTTAATAAAATGCATAAAGGAGTAGATTTTGCTGCCCCAAAAGGAACGCCTATATATGCTGGAGGAAATGGTGTTATAGAATATATTGGAAGAAATGGGGGTTATGGAAACTACATTAGAATTAGACATAACAATAATTATAAAACTGCCTATGCTCATTTATCTAATTATAAAAAAGGTATTTCAAAAGGGAGTAGAGTAAACCAGGGAGATATAATAGGTTTTGTTGGAAGTACTGGTGTTTCTACTGGTCCTCATTTACATTATGAAATAATATATAATAATAAACAAATTAATCCTATGAAACTAAAACTTCCTTCTGGCAAAATACTTAAAGGGGAAGAATTAGAAAGATTTAAAAAAAATTACAAAAGGATATATGCTAATCACCTAAATCTACTTTATGAGTAGATTATTTCGTTGATCTAGATCTTTTTTCTTTTGATGGTTCAGCAATAAATGGAATTGATTCGATTGATTCATTTTCAGTTTTATTATTACTTGTTTCATTATTGTTACTTTGGGAGTCTTCTATTGTTTGTTCATCGGAACTTTGTTTAGTATCTTCATTTTGAGTGTTGTCTTCTATATTAATACCTAGCTCTACCATTAATCTGTAATAGTGATCTGTAAACTGATAATAATATTCAGATTGAATTCTGTCCCCTGATCTTGAATACTCTTTAGCTAGCTTCAAGTATTTATTATATTGCTGAGAAACGTTTCCCCTATTCCTTCCTTTTGAATTTTGATAACCACCTGATTTTTTGTAGATTGGTCTTCTACTTGATTTATACGTGTTTCTACTATTTTTTTTTGTGTACATAGATTTTTATTGGAAATTTTAATAATAAAATTTATTTCTAAATATCAATATATATATAATTAATAATTTCAACTTATATATTAGAAAATGTTAAAGTTCTAACAATATTTTGCAAGTCTCTCTTAGTTTTGATCAATTTTAAGTTAGAATTTTGAAAAATATTTGTACAGAAATTGAGTTGTTTATCACCAATCTCACAAATAAATAATGAGTTTTTATGCATAATTTTTGGAATTTTTTTTGCAAATATCTTGTAAAATTTTAGTCCATCTGGACCGCCTAAAAGTGCTTCTTTAGGTTCAAACTTCTTAATTTCATCTTCTGTGTTATTAAATTCAATTTCTGATAAATAAGGTGGATTAGAAACAATTAAGTCAAACTTTTCAAAAATACAATCAATAGATGTGTTTACTAAATTTACTTGTCTGGAGACATTATTTAAATCTACATTTTTTTTTGCTACATTAAGTGCTTTATCTGACCTGTCTAAGGCAATAATTTTAGAATTTGGGAATTCTTTTGCTATAGATATTGCTAAGCAGCCACTACCTGTTCCAAAATCTAGAACCTTGAACCTTCTATATTTATCAGTAAAGTGTTTCAAAACTTCTTCAATTATTAGTTCGGTCTCAGGCCTAGGATCTAAAACATTTTCATCGACATAAAATGTATATTTCCAGAAGTGTTTTTTATTTATAATTTTAGCAACAGATTTTCTTTGTAATCTTTTAGCAAGTAAATTATTAAAAAGAGGTATATCAATGTATTCATCATTGAAATTACTTAAAATAATATTTTTTTTTACTTTTGAGCAATGATTTAATAATATTCTTAAATCTAATTCTGGATTAGAAATACTTGCGCCCTTGAGTTTTTTTAAACTATCTAGCAACAAATTATTCATTTTTCATTTCAGCTAATTTTTTACTTTCCTCCTCTGCGATTAAAGGATTAATTAAGTCATCAATTTTACCTTCTAATACTTCTGACAAATTATAAAGCGTTAAATTAATTCTATGATCTGATACTCTTCCCTGTGGAAAATTATAAGTTCTAATTCTTTCAGATCTATCTCCTGAGCCTACCTGAGTTTTTCTTTGTTCAGATCTTTCTTTGTTTTTTTCTTGAATTTGATTATCCAGTATTCTAGATCTTAATATCTTTAATGCTTTAGCTTTGTTTTTATGCTGAGATTTTTCATCCTGCTGTGATACTACTATACCTGAAGGAAGATGAGTTATTCTTACGGCGCTATCTGTAGTGTTTACTGACTGTCCTCCTGGGCCACTAGATCTAAACACATCAATTCTAAGATCTTTATCTTCTATTTTGATATCAATTTCCTCAGCTTCTGGTAACACTGCAACAGTAGCTGCTGAAGTATGAACTCTCCCACTACTTTCTGTTGTAGGAACTCTTTGCACTCTATGAACACCACTTTCGAATTTAAGTTTTGAAAATACATTTGTTCCAGATATATTACATATAACTTCTTTAACTCCCTTTAAACCAGTTTCAGAAATAGATAGAATTTCAAATTTCCATGAATTAAAATCCGCGTATCTTTGATACATTGACAAAAGATCAGATGCAAAAAGTGAAGCCTCGTCACCTCCTGTACCAGCTCTAATTTCTAAAATTGAATTTTTGGAGTCGTTTTTATCCTTAGGCAAGAGTAATCTAAGTAATTCCTCCTCTAATTTTTTTATAATATATTTTTTCTCTTGTAATTCAGTTTCAGCAATTTTAGAAATTTCATTATCTTCATCTTTTAATAAATCATTTAAATTGAGTATTTCAATTTTTTCTTTTTTGTATTCTTCAATTTTTTCAACTATTGGTTTTAACTCAGCATATTCTCTATTAAGTCTTATTAGTTCATTTGAATTAGAATTTTGTGATTGATTTAACAAATTCTCAATTTGGCTATATTTGTCTAATATATTAGAAAATTGATTGTCAATTTTTATCATCAAAATATTTATCTAATTGATTTAAATTGAGTTTATTTTGGTTGCTGGATTCAAGATCTTTCAAAGTATAAAAATTACCTTTAATTTCATTTTCTCCTATAATTATTATTTTGTTTGCTTTTAATTTATTTGCTTTAGATAAAGATTTTTTTAAATTAAATTTATAATTCCAATTATATGATATATTTTTTGAATTAAAGAATTGAATTAATTTTAATAGATGAGGTGTAAAAGCTCTATCAGTTATAGCTATATGTACATCACTAGCATCATTTAAGTTATCTTGCATAAGCATTGCTATTCTCTCAATGCCTGCCGCCCAACCTATTCCAGCAATATCTGGGCCTCCAAGAACATTGACTAAACCATCATATCTGCCACCACCGAGAATAGTATTTTGGCTTCCAAGATTTTCAGTTTTAAATTCAAAAACTGTACTACAATAATAATCTAAGCCTCTTACTAAGTTTAAGTCTTCTATAAAATTTATTTGCAAGAAATTTAATGAGTCTATAATTTTTGCCTGATGTTCTTTAGATTCTTTTGATATGAAATCTTTTATTAATGGTGCGTTTTTTGAAATCTCAATATCTTGCTCATTTTTTGAATCAAGAATTCTAAGAGGGTTATTTTCTATTTTTTCAGTACTCTCTTTTGATAATTTGTTTTTTTTATAATTAAAATAATCAGTTAACGACTTTTTAAAATCAATTAAGTTTTCTTTAGTTCCTAAATTGTTAAGGTTCAAAATTATTTGTATATTAGGTAGTAATTTTTTAAGTATTTCATTAGCAACAAAGATCAGTTCAACATCGGCTAAATAATCATTAGAGCCTAAAATTTCAAAATTTATTTGATTAAACTGTCTATATCTTCCTTTTTGTGGTCTTTCTCTTCTGAACATTGGTCCCGCACCAAATAATTTTAAAGGAAGTTCATTGAGCAAACTGTTTGTAATTGCTGCACGAATCATTGGTGTGGTATATTCTGGTCGAAGTGTAAGATTTTCTTTATTTTTATCTTCAAATGAGTACATTTCTTTTAAAACGACATCTGTTTGTTCACCAAGCGGTTTAGCAAATAATTCACTAAATTCAAAAATAGGAGTAATTATTTCTGAAAATCCAGAGATTTTAGCTTTTTTTGAGACAACATTTAAAATTCTATTAAATTTTAATATTTCCTTACCATAAATGTCGTGAGTTCCTCTTACTGATCTAAGTATCATAGATTAGTTTCCTATACTTAATTCTTGAGATTTTTTTCTTATCAAATTCTCTAAATATGACTCGAGATCAACATTTTTTACAACATTGTTTTTTTTACCATCCACATAAATCATATGTGTATCATTTCCTCCTCCTGTGATTCCAATATTTGTCATGTTAGCTTCACCAGGACCATTTACTACACAACCAATTATGGAAACTGTAATAGGTGTAGATATATCATCTAGTTTTTTTTCTAAATTTTTAACAGTTTTAATAACGGGAAATTGTTGTCTAGCGCAAGATGGACATGAAATAATCTTAACTCCCCTATTTCTTAATCCAAGACTTTTCAATATTTCAAAGCCAACTCTTATTTCTTCTTCAGGTTCATCTGAAAGGGAAACTCTTATTGTATCTCCAATTCCATCTAATAATAAATTACCTATTCCAATTGATGACTTTATTGAACCTGTTCTTTTTCCTCCAGCCTCGGTAATTCCTAAATGTAATGGGTAGTCACAAATATTAGCAAGTTGTCTATAAGCATTTATAGACATAAAAATATCAGAGGATTTAACACTTATTTTAAAATTAGTAAAATCATAGTCTTCCAAAATTTTGATGTTTAATTGTGCACTTTCTACTAATGCCTCAGGTGTTGGTTCAGAATATTTTTCTAGTATTTGTTTTTCTAGACTCCCAGCATTTACCCCAACTCTAATTGAGCAGTTGTTTTCTTTTGCTGCTTTAACTACTTCTTTTATTCTTTCAGAACTACCTATGTTGCCAGGATTAATTCTTATACAAGATGCTCCATTATCAGCTGCCTCTATAGCTCTTTTATAATGGAAATGAATGTCAGCCACTATTGGAACAGTACTGTGTTTTACAATTTCTTTTAATGAATTTGATGAATCCTGATCAGGCACAGAAACTCTGATTATATCTGCTCCTAACTTAACTGATTTATCAATTTGTTTTAAAGTTTCTTTTGCATTAGAAGTAAGTGTGTTAGTCATAGTTTGAACTGCAATAGGATTTGTTCCACCTATTAAAACATTGCCTACATTTACAACACGCGATTGTCTTCTTTTAATTTTTTGATACGGTCTTAGCATAAAGCTAGTTATTAAAATTTTTATCAATATACAAAGTATCTACAACTTCACCAATTTTACCTATCTTTCCTCTTACGTTGTTGTCTATTAAAACAACTATATTACCTGCATTTCCAGCAGTTACAGTATATTTTTCAGACAACTTATAATTATACTCTTCATTTTTTTCCATGAGTTTACTTATTATTATATTATTATTTTGATCTCTTAATTGAAACCAGGTCGAATTTAAAAACTTAAGTGTTACTACACCATCATCCATTTTTTCAATTCTCGTAGATGCCACAGCACTTGTTGCTAAATAATCATTTGGTAGAATATTTTTAGTTATTATATCTTTATCTGTATTTTTTTTATCATCCAACTCTAGACTTTCTTTTTCAATAATTGGTTCATAAATTTCTGGAATTTGAGGTATTAATGCATATTCTTTTTCATTTATCTTTTTATCTATGAACAAGAAATAGAAAGAGGAAAATATGGTTATAATTGCAGTTAATGAAAAAACGTAATTTAAACTAAAATAATTGTTATTAAAAGATGGTCTTGGCAGTTTATCAGTTACATCAGAACTTTTAAATTCATTTTGTTCTTTAAATTTTTTAATAATTATTTTTTCATCTAGTCCTAAAAATATAGAATAGGACTTTAAATGTCCAATGTTAAAAACAAAATCAGAGTTATTATCTAAATTATCTTCTTCTATGTCTATTAATTTGTTAGTAGATATGTTTAATTCTTTTGATATAAAATTAATATCTATATTATTTATTTTTCTAGTTTCTTTTAAAATTTGACCAGCAGATTTCATATAAAATACTATTATAATTTATAAGCTTTATGTAAAGATTTTACAGCTGTATTTGTATATTTTTTATCAATTAATACACTTATTTTAATTTCAGAGGTAGATATTGCTAGAATATTAATTTTTTTGTCAGCAAGAGTTTTAAACATTTTTTTTGCTACTCCTGCTTGAGACATCATTCCCATACCTATTACAGATATTTTAGAAACTTTATCATCAGTTTTAATTGACGTATAATTAATTAACTTTTTATTTTTTTCTATAATTGAGTTTGTAAATTTTAGTTCAGTATTAGGAACAGTAAAAGTTATATTTGCTGAAACTCCGTCTTGTGAAATATTTTGAACAATCATATCTACGTTAATATTATTATTTGCCAAGAGACCAAAAATACTTGCTGATATACCAGGTCTATCTGCAATACCAGAAATTGTAATTTTTGATTCACTCTTGCTATAACTTACTCCACTTACAATTTCTTTCTCAATAAGTTTCTTATCATCCACAATAAAAGTACCTTCTTTTTTAGTTAATGATGAAAGAACTTGTAAAACTAGACTGTTTTTCATGGCGAGCTCTACTGATCTTGTATGTAAAACTTTTGCACCTGCCGACGACATTTCTAACATCTCTTCGTAAGCTAATTTAGGTATTTTTTTTGCCTTACTTACAATGTTTGGGTCAGCACTAAATACTCCTGCTACGTCAGTATATATATCACATCGGTTTGCATTAATTGCAGAAGCAATTGCTACAGCAGTCGTATCAGATCCTCCTCTTCCAAGAGAAGTAATATTCCCGTTTACACTTATACCCTGAAATCCTGCTAATACTATGACATCATAATCTTTTAAAAATTTATAAATCCTTTTTTTATTAATATTTAGTATTTTTGCTTTTTTATGATTTGCATCTGTTATTATTGGTATTTGCCAACCAAGTAGTGGAATTGAATTTATATTCATATTTCTTAAAATTGCAGATAAAATACCTATTGTGACATTTTCTCCAGATGTTAGTACAAGATCATTTTCAATATCATAATCTGAATTTATAATGTCTAAATGCTTCTGTAATTCATTAGTAACACCAGCCATGGCTGAAAGAACAACAATTAATTTATTATCTTTATTTAAATTTTGCTTAACAATTTTTGCAACGTTTTTAATCTTTTTGACATTAGCAACTGATGTGCCCCCAAATTTCATAACTGTAACGTTCATTGACTTAAATATAAATTAAATTAAATCATGCTATTATTATTTTTATTATGAACAAACAAGTTATATGATTAATAATTTATCAAAAAAAGACGAATATAATTTATTTAATAAGCTGGCAGATGACTGGTGGAATGAAGATGGTAAATTTAAGATATTACATCAGATCAGACCTTTGAGAATATCTTATATACTAGATCAATTAAAACGTAAAAATTTAAATGGCTTAAAGATTCTTGATGTAGGTTCTGGTGGTGGTCTTGTTACTGAATCTCTTTGCAGATTGGGTGCGAATGTTACTGGAATAGACTTTGTACATAGCAATATACAAATAGCGAAAAAACACGCTAAGTTAAATAAGCTTAAAATTAACTATATTTGTGCAGATATTGAAACTATAAATATCAATAATAAATACGATGTTATAATAATGTTTGAAGTATTGGAGCATATAGATGATTGGAAAAAATTTTTAAACAAAATTAAAATTAATTTAAAAAAAAATGGTATTATTATTCTATCTACTATTAACAGAAACCTATTGTCAAAAATATCTGCAATTATTATTGCAGAAAACATTTTGAAATGGATACCTGAAGGCACTCACACTTATGAAAAACTTATTAAACCAGAAGAAATAAAACTTGAGTTAAATAAAAATGGATTTGATACTACAAGTTTTAAAGGCATTTACTATAATCCAATTATAAATAAATGGAATTTCACAAATAATACATCTGTAAACTATTTTTGCACAGCATCCAAAAACTAGTTATCTTTTTTAGAATTAAATGGAAGAGGAGTAATCTCTATATCTTCATCAATAAGATCTTTGGTTTGTTCTAATGTAGCTTCACCATAAATTGGCCTATCTATCGCTTCACCATATTTTATTTTTTTAGCCTCATCTGAAAAATTACTTCCTAGGTATTCAAAGTTTTTCTCTACTATATTTTTTAATTTTTTTAAATCTGATGCTATAGTTTTTTTAATCTTTTGAGATTTAGCATTTGTCTTTTTTGTGACGTTTGGAGCATTTAAACTTTTTGAGATAATTGAACTATTACAAGAAGGACATGAAACCATTTTTTTCTTTTTTTGATATTCAAAATTTTTAGTGTCGTCAAACCAACCTTCAAATTCAAAACTACATGTTTTACAAATTAAATTAAATACAATCATTAATA
>MDTD01149551.1_pt1 | contig 10404 bp, 7 predicted proteins | sample 811221 | NCBI WGS metagenome assembly MDTD01 (sample SAMN05326646, study PRJNA326480) | marine metagenome | isolation source: seawater | place: Pacific Ocean: South West | collected 2011
GGTTAATCAATAGTGGAAAGTTACTCGATGCAACACCGGGTGCACTTCCTGTTTACTTTGAAAGTAACGTCGAAATCAAAGTCGAAAAATTGAGTGGTGCTATAATTGGCGGAAAATCGGAATCTACTTTTTGGTTAGATAATAGGAATATTACTGAAATGGTTAATGCACCAAATGAAGAAGATTTGCAGGCAGTCTTCATGATAAAAACATCTGCTGAATTGGATGACGAGACTGCTGAAGCAATGAAATCTCAGATTGTGACAAATCAAGAATTCTTCGGATTCTTCACAAATTTAGACCACTGGATTGACTATGTTGCTATTAGTCTATACTTGATTGGTATTTCTACACTATTAGTTGGATTGGTACTAATTGTAAAATCAAAACCGGAATCAGTTGATGAGAGTAAATGGAGCGAAGAGATTATCGACACAAAAACTGTGGAAAATAATGTGACAGTAAGCGATGAAAATCCCAAATCTTGATTCAAATCCATGTTGTTATTATTTCTCTAAAAGAAAGTTAACGCTTGGAAGTGATAATATAACTCCATCTCCTAGACTACATCATGCAACCTGTTCCAGTTAATCTACCTGTTACTAGTCAAGTTCAGTCGAACCAACCGCAATTCAAAGACAAGAAGGCAAAGTCAATCAACGGTTTTGTTGGACTAGGATTACACATTTTTCTAGGATTATTCAATATCGCATTATTGTTTACAGGGCCTGGTGCTGTACTCCTAATCATCACCGGTCCTTTGTGGCTATTGATGTGGAATTGCTATGTGATAGTTAACCCAAATGAAGCTGTTGTAACTCAGTTCTTCGGCAAGTATGTGTCTACTTTGAAAATTGAGGGTTTCAGGTTCTTTCTAAACCCATTTTACCACAAATCAAAAATTTCATTCAAAATAAATAACTTTGAATCAAGCAAACTGAAGGTCAACGATGTCAATGCTAACCCAATTGACATTGCTGCTGTGGTCGTATGGAGAGTTTACGATGCAGCAGAAGCGATGTTTGAAGTTGAAAATTATGGCCACTACGTCCAAATTCAAAGTGAGGCGGCACTTCGTGAAATGGCAACAAAGTACCCATATGACGCCATCGAAGAAAAAGACATCGGGGGAATTACACTTTCAAGTCACCAAGACGAAATCGCAAAGCAACTACAACAATCTGTAGAGGCACGTCTCGCCAGAGCGGGAATTCAAGTATTGGAAGCAAGGATTTCCTACTTGGCATATTCTACTGAAATCGCACAAGCAATGCTGCGTAGGCAACAGGCCAGTGCAGTTGTTGCAGCAAGACGAGAAATTGTGGATGGAGCAGTTGGAATGGTCGAACTTGCGCTAGAGCAATTGAGCGCCAAGCAAATAATCGAATTAGATGAAGATAAAAAAGCGACTATGGTGAGTAATCTTCTAGTCGTACTCTGCTCAGAGACCGATACTACTCCTGTTGTGAACACGGGAAGCCTGAATAATTGAGGTGAAAATATGCATATATCAGCGAAAATATTTCTCATAATTGGTGGATTGGTCACCGTAGTTGGTATAGTTGGAATATCAATCGGTGCTAGTCAAATCGATGACCTAGAGGATAGTTGGAATACTTTTGAAGTTGAGAATGGTAAAAATGGAACTTTCCAGGTCGTAGATGAAGACGGTAACGGCGATACTGGATTTACATTCTGGGTAAAGGGAGTTTATGAGGATAAAGACGGGAATGATAAGTGGGATGTTTGTGACAACCTAATCATAACCATTACAGAAAGTCCTGATGTGAACACATCTTGGGATTACGCCGAGGATTTGAATGGAGAGTTCTACGAAGAGGTTCTACCTTGGAAGGGATGTGCTGTCTCCGAAGATAACAAGAATATTGATCGGGAAGAAAAAGGGTTAGTGAAAGTTGGTCGTGCGTGTTACGGTTGCTTTAGCGGAAACTTTAGTTTCGAGTCAAACACAAATGTTTGGGTAACAAATGATGATGTGATTGGAAAGAAAGTTATCGAAGACGGTGTAGGTCTATTCCTTGGCTTTGCTGGAGGTTTCGGAGGAATTTGCTGTGGAGTAATTTTCCTAATTATTGGAGGAATTTTGGCTCTCACTATGAAGGATAACAAGAATCAAGCGATGATGTTCATGCCTCCTGCTGACAACCAAATGCTTGCAGCTCAAACAGCCGTAAATCCCAACCAGACACACATGTCTCAGCCAGATTTCGGTAATCCCCCCCAAGGCGGCTTGTAAATCAAAAGAGTTCTATTCAAATCGTTAAGTTCTCGACCCTATATATGTTCGAATTTTACAACTAATACCCCTGGCAAACCAAAGCATCCGCACATTAGGTGGCGTCTAAATGACCCACGCAAAGCCCATTCAATCATAAATTGTATTCGCATTGGCCAGGCTATGTCGTTTTTATCATCACCATTAGGTAACCAAAAAGTACAATCAATGGAACGACATAGATGTAGACTGCAACCGTCCTCTCATTTTCAGGAGTGTCCCCCTCAATCTCATCTTCGGAATTCTTTGTTGCTAACAAATAAGAAATAATTGAAAGTAGTACAGTCAAACCTACGAAAAAAAGGCAACCTAACCAAGCAAAACCGTAACCCAAGCACTCTAATCCGCCACTGTCTCCCTGGCCACAACCATCATTCCTGGCGGTTATCTCTAAGATAATGCCGCAGATGATTAAAAAAATAAGTATAAAACCAAGATTGCGCAAATCCTTGAAATGGTTGTTCTCGAATTTTCCCACAAATAATTGTCAATCCGATTGCACTTTAACAATTAACCCGGAACCCTTCCAAAACCCATGCGAAATACGTCCTTCGGAACGGTAACCCTCTGAAATTCAAAAACCCTATTCTATACTATATTCAGCAAAGAGTTCGCCGAAAATCGAAGCCAATGCTGTGAGAGCTTCATTTATTTTACAATCCTCCCAATTATTTGAATCCAAGCTTAGATTAGGAAGCTTGATTCTAATTCTTTGAACTCTTTCGTCTTGAACTGTCACGAAATCTTTCTCTGACTCTGTAAATTCAGCAGCCCATGCCTTTGCCTCTTCCATTTTTTCTTCGATTTCATAAAAGAATTCTTTAGCAATATCAAAATCGTTTATAGAATCTTCAATCCCCCATTTCTCTCCATTTTCAAAATACAATATTGCAGACATTCCAACAAAAACTCCCATCGAGTTTTTAGGTATTGGGAAACCTATGTTGTTGTACATTTCATCTGATGGATCTCTTCGATTGCTGTCCATTTGGGTTTCCTCACAAAAACTCTCAATGAAAACTTGGATTCCATTTGGTTTGAACCCATTAGGATAGACCCTTACAAATCGTTTGTAAAGGTAAGACCCTCCTTGAGTGTTTGGTCGATTTTTATTAATTGATAGTTTAGGAAGTCCATGATCCTTAAAAGCCCTCATTAGAATACTCTCAAAGCAATTTCCCAATTCTTTGAATTTTGGATGGCTGGCCCAATCTTTGTTTAGTTTATCAAAATAATTTTTTGTCACAGGGTTCCAACCCTTGAAGTGTGACGGCAAGTATACTTCATACAGGCTCCTACCTAAGTTATCACATTCTATTTCTTCACCATCGTCATCAATGTAGTAGTAATCTCCCGAATTGGAATCAAAAAATATTTCCCTTTCAGATTCAAGTCTCTTTGTGGGATTTTCCGAGAACGGGATAGAACCATCAGAATGGAATCCAGCATCTCTGTCTATCAATTCCTGCAAATATTTTGATTGTGTACTAACTCTCTCTACATCATTGTTTATACCTAATAGTATCTTATAGAACTCACTTCCATACTTAATATTTCGATATAGTGATGATACTGCAATCTCTCTATTTTCTCCATCTTCATTTTGTATTAAACGAAACAAAGCTTCAATAGAATTTCTAGTTGCTAATCTCCCAAGAACTTTGGCAGAATATTCTCTCACCACTTTTGATTTTTTTTCATTCTCTAATACCATAATTAAAGCTGGAACTGCTTTTTTGTCACCTATTTCACCTAATGATAAAATAGCATAAATAGTCCATTTTCGGTCATAGGATTCAATTAATTCGATAAGTGGAAGTACAGCCTTTTCATCTTTTAATTCACCGAGAGCTTCACATATACTCTCCATCACTCTCTCCCATTCATATATTTCATCTGAAATTTTCCAAAGTTTAGGATCATCAAGGAAACCCCTAACGGTGTCCAGCTCCTTGATTAACGGCTCTACAACCCTGCTAGCGTCTAAATCGTTAAGTTTTCCAATGACACGTCTTAGTTTTCGTGGTTCTTTTGTTTCAGATAATTCTTCGAGTAGAGCATCTGTTTCGTCCATGGGCAATGGAAACATTACACATATACAGAATTTGTTAATGACTTCTATTTTCCAAAATGGAAAACTAGGATTGTGTTTCAAATAATCGAATTTGGATAGTTTCAGAGGGCATGTCCGAATAACTATGCGAACGGACTTAATGCTTGAATGGACTCTCGCATAAACCTTCTCAACTTATCCGATTTTATTATTCAATTCGATATGTTCGAATGATGTTATTTTTTCACCCTATAATGCGGGAATAATGGGTAGTCCCACACATAATAAAAATATGATTTCTGACAAATCTTCACCTATGGTCGACAGCAGCAAAGGGGAACCTAGAAGATTGATGAGAATTCTCGAAGATGCGATTGCAGAAATTGACTCTTGGCCAGAACTGGATGAGTGGGATGGAATTCTAGCCGAAAGTCAACGTTGTGATGGCCTGTATCCTGAATTCGCAGATGCAGAGGAGATCGAGAAAATCGCAAACATGAACCCCTGTAGCCCAATAGTTGGATTCAAGAAAGCGATTATAGGTTTTCACACCGTCCCAAGAGAACACCCCGATTATCCAAAAATATTGTACCTCTGTCAAGATTGCCATGAAATCTGGGATTGGCAATTATGGGACGAAAAAGGGGTGCCTGCTAGGAAATGGTAGGTGCCCCAACTACCGAACAGAGAGGTTTTTCAGAGGGACCCTTGGTATTACCCGTGATAGGATGGTTAGGAATAGCGGGATAAAACCATTTTTAGGTTGTAATGAATCCATACATAAATTGAAGTAGAATTTTATTGACAAAGAAAATCATGGGCGCACAAAAAAATGTACTGGGCAGAGACATAGGTGAATGCTCCTGCAAACCATTAACAGGTTGGTACCGAGATGGTCACTGCAACACAGATGACAGAGACAGAGGTTCTCATACCGTTTGCGCAATTGTAACAGAAGAGTTTCTCCAATTCGCTAAATCAAAGGGTAATGATTTGATGACTCCTGCACCTCACTTTAATTTCCCTGGATTGAAGCCCGGAGATTCTTGGTGCGTGTGTGCAAGAACGTGGTTGGACGCAATGAACCACGGGCAAGCTTGTCCAGTTGATCTGGAAGCAACAAACATCAAGGCCCTAGAAATCATACCCTTGGAGTTACTTGAAGACAGAGCGATTTGATTATTCCGACTCGGATAATGAAATAACAATATGGCGATACTTTTCCGCATCTTGCTCCAGAAACGGCCTGTACATAGCAGGTAAAACAAACAAACTAGATATTAGCGCTAAAATTATCGCTACAACAAATACTTGTCCGAATAGTTGTAATGGAACAAGAGAAGAGAAATTCAGTACTGAAAAACCGCCTGCCGTCGTAAGCGCTGCACCAAACATTGCTCTACCGGTTGTAGCCACAGACCTTGTGGTCCATTCACTTGGGTTAGCAAAAGGAGCATGCTCGACCTCTTCTTCCAACCTAGTTGTCAGATGCACTGCATAGTCAACTCCTAAACCAAGTGTCAACGCACCAATTGTAACAGTTTGTGAGTTTAATTCATACCCTGTCAATCCCATAATCCCGTATACCCAAACCACAACTACCATCAAAGGAATCCAGGTAACAAACCCTCTTGCTGCACCTCTAACTATGTCTTTTTGTCTGACTGTATTAATGCTAATCAACATGAATAATATCACGAAAGCCACAGTTCCTGTCGAAATAATTGCAGAATCTGCAACATCGGCTGTGATCTGGGCAAGAATGAGTGAACGTCCAGATAATTTTACAATGAATTCTCCATCACTATCTTGTGCTAGTTCGTCTAAGTCTGAAGATAATGCGCTCTCAAAATCAGCGGTTGCCTGCCAATCTAAAGTAGCCGCTTGGAATGATATCAGAGTCTGGGATGCTTTAGAGTTCAGCGTACCTGATGTAAGATTTCTGCCATCATCACTAAGCAACCAAGATTCAAGATTTTTCCAAGATGATTCATCATTACTCAAATTCGACATTAAATTATCCAACACTAAATTTGAAGTTCTAGATTTTTCTAATGTCCCCCAAACACCTATGGGTACATCTGTTACTTTTGGATTGGCCATAAGACTTGACATAACCTCATCATATAGATCTCTACCTTCCTTGGAAATTATATCTCCTTCTAATACCGCATACAAAGGAGATGGACTGCTCTGGAACTCATCTGACAATGTTAGGAAGTCTTTCACTACTGGAACAGACTCATCAAAATTATCTCTTTGGTCGAACCCGACCTCCAATTGTTGGAAACCGATAAACATTGGAACTGATACCATTACTGTCACAACTATGACCTTCACAGGAGTGTTTACCAAGGAACCAATCCACTCAGAGATTGGTCCAATTTCATTCTTCGCAGATTTTTGGAGATGTAATTTCTTAGGAGGGATAATCATCATTAGAGCTGGTAAAGCAGTTATACTAAATATATAGATGAAAAATAAGCCAATAGCGATTACTGTACCGAATGAAACCAAGAATTGTTGCGATGAAAATCTGAAAGACAGGAATCCCACAATATCTGTAAAAATTGCCACCATCAAAGCAGCAGATGTTAGAATAGTTCCTTTCCTTATCGCAATTCGTCGTGCTTCGGTAGAGAAATCACGAAGTGTTTCCCTTCCCATCGGCTTTGACTTTTCTTGGTCTTGCATTTCCTCCCTTATTCTTGCAACAACATGCAATCCGTAATCAACACCAATCGCTAATAGTAAGATAGGAATAGAATTCATTGCAGCATTGAATACCATGTTAACTCCTAATAGTGTCAATAAACCCGCCATGCCGTAAGTAGACAGTATGGCAAAGACTGTCAAAACTAGAACGTTTGCTGTGTCTCTTTTACTGCGAAATTTGGTCCACAGGATAAATCCTAGCAAAAGTAGACAAATCGAATTTAATATGCCCAATTCCTTTCCAAGATTTGCGTTCTGTCCTGTCGCTAATTGTGCAAATGAGAAAACGGACAAATCAGAATCGCCGGTTTCTGATTCCGCTTGTTTCATCAAATCATCAGCCCATTCAGTAATTTCATCTTGCACTTCGTCTAATACCTCGTAATCGAATTCTTCGGGATCTGTAATTACCACGAAGGTGGTTAGGACTGGGCCATCAGAATCCCATGGGTTGTCATGGTCATCAGCAGGAAGATTAGACAGCATCAAGGAACGAAAATCGACATCCTGCATCCCGATAAGGGCGCCAATCTTTCCAATGATAGGTCCGGTAGCCACTGCTATTTCAGTACTATTCGGTCCTATTATGAGCGATGTAAGGCTTGAGGAAATTGCCTGTAAAGACTGGTTGATATTCTGATAGTTGTCAATTCTTTCTAGCCATTCTTCAGGGTCACCAGGTTGCCAATTCCTCAACTCAGACGAATTTACTAAGCCAGGTGTTGGAATATTATTAGAAGCTACAATTAAGCTGTCTAGAGCAGTTCCTAAGGTTGTGTTATTGGACTGTGCAACACCATCAATCGCTAACTCTAATTCAATAATCCATGATGAGGCTGCCATTGGGTCTTGTAATTTTTGCCATTGAATAGCGCTGCTAGCCATTCCATTGTTAGATTGGTTATTATAGAGGGGATATTGGTATTGTTGTAAGTTTTGATTTTCTAATAATATCGCCTCAAGTACAGCAAGTTGTGACCAAGTGGATTCTTCATACAGATCGCCTTTATCAATTTGGTCAATAAATCGAATGAAATCTATTGATGCCTGATACTCCTCTTCGATTTCATTCAGCAACTGAACGGTTTCATTGTCTGGAAAGAAAGCGTCTTGGCTATTATCGAATTTGATGAACATTGCATTTGGAGTTAATGATAAAATGAATATTAGTATAATCAGCATTGTTGTTTTTGGCTTTTCTGTGCTGAAACTTGTCATGCCATCGAACAACTTCTTCATACTTCCAACCTGATATAATGTGAATTTCTTCAGTTATATTTTCTTGTTTGAATTCTATCTTATTTTTTGATAGAATAATTTACCGGAATACCGGTTTATTAACAGTAGAAGCTGAGTTGTTATTATCAGCACACGTCCATAACGATAAATTTCATTCATTCGACCGGAAAATTTGGTGCCGGGAGCGGGGCTTGAACCCGCGACCTTCGGATGTCTCAGACACGTGAAGGGGCTTTGGTACGTCACAATAAGTTCGTTAGAACTGCCCTATGAGTCCGACGCGCTACCAACTACGCCACCCCGGCAAGCAGTCCGCCCACCGTACTCACCTCTTTGAATAATGCGGCAGATTAAAACTTCGATACACCGACTAATACTGTCTTTTCAACCACAGCCTTCATTCACTGGAAACCTACCGGCGGGTCAATGGTAGACATCAATACCGCCATGGCTGCGGCTGCTGCGGAAAGGAAAAACCGTGGTCCTGGAGACAAAGAGCGCAAAAAAAATCGCTCTGGAGCTGACATGGGAATCGAATCCTTTGACCCGGTTAAACACGTTTCCAAAGAGAAAGCAGATACAGTATCGATGTGGCTTGTAATCACATTTGCTGTGACAATATCTCTAGTTATGAGATATGTAGCAATGCCGGGCTCGCAAGGAAATGCAGATATGCTTTGGTTTATTCCTATGCTAGCAGTTTTTTTGTTACCATCTGTTCATCGCTCTCTACTACCAGAAAAATTCGTCGAACACTACACAAAAGGAACCTGGATTAAGGCGTCCTTTTTACACGTATTTACATGGTTAGCGTTGACATTTTTGCTAACCAACGCACCATTTGCAGATATCGTTGCCCCTCAAGTCGATGACGGCTGGGGCATGCTTAGTGAATCCGACGACGGTTATGAATTTACTAGATCATCTGATGACTCTGTCTCACTCACAGAAGGTTATTCAGGAACTCATTACATCGTTCTTGCATTCAGCGATAACAATGACGCAAAAGACTCGAAGTACTCGATATCTTTTGACGGAACAACAATGAATAACTCTTGGATTGAGATAGAAAATGAAGATTCAGACGCTCTAGACCCAGTCCGCTCTCACCAAGATATCGATTATCCAATTGCCGTTAAGGTACCTGATGGACTGGCTGCTGGGACATACGAGATAACAGTTAAAGTCACAGAGGACGGAGATCCTTGGGAAAATAAGAGAACCGTCAAGATGACCCTTGAAATTGAAGAAATAATTGAAGATTCAACCGAGTAATTTTGAAAGACGTGCTGTTAAAGCATCTAATTGAATCGCTTCTCCCCCGCCTTCAACCAACCTGAAATCTATTTCAGCCATTAATTCGGTCAGTTCTAATTTCTGTAATTCTGACAAAAAATCAGCCCCATAAAGTTCACGATGCAGTTGATTTACAAAATCTGTGCCTGCTAAACCATATTTGTCCAAAAGTTCCCGCAGCCTCCTTCGAGCTGCATGGAATCCATCCTGTCTACAGGCCATAAGATATCGATGTAATGATTCAGGTGGTGCGGTTGCGCTAGTCTCATAAATTAGAGGTCGTGTTACGTTCTTATCAAGGGCTGCAGCAACTTGAAGTGCAGTAATTGCCTTTCTTAGATCACCCTGGGAAATTCTTACCAAAGCCTCCGCTGCTTCTTCATCCAATTCCACATTTTCCGATTCTGCAACCGCCTTGACTTGGCTCAGCACATCAGCATCGGCCAACGGTCTAAAACGAAACACTGCACATCTGCTTTGTATGGGTTCGATTATCTTGCTAGAGTAATTGCACGACAGAATAAATCTACAGGTTTGAGCATATTGTTCCATTATTCTTCTGAGTGCTCCTTGAGCATCATGAGTTAAAGCATCGGCCTCATCAAGAAATATAATTTTGAATTCTGCATCTCCGTAAGGTGAGGTCCTTGCAAATTGTTTAACTTTGGTTCGGATACTCTCAAGTTTTCTCTCATCACTTGCGTTCATTTCAAGCAAATTATTTCGGAACTCTGGTCCGAAAACATCTCGAGTTAAGGCCATTGCTGCAGTGGTTTTTCCTGTACCGGGTGGCCCTGCAAAAAGA
>MDTD01023634.1_pt1 | contig 10402 bp, 4 predicted proteins | sample 811221 | NCBI WGS metagenome assembly MDTD01 (sample SAMN05326646, study PRJNA326480) | marine metagenome | isolation source: seawater | place: Pacific Ocean: South West | collected 2011
CTAAATTTATTGGCCATCCAAGCAAATTATTTCCATCATGGTCAAGACCGTACAAAACATCGCCCGATCCTAAAAATATTCCTAGGTTTTCATCCATGTTCAATAATACCGGTTCAGTCCAATCATAGGATTCACCTTCAACATTAAAGATAATTTCACCATACTCTGTAATGCCGTAAAAAATTCTATCTCGATTTGCAACTAAAATCAATTTCATTTGCCCATTATCAACAATTGTTGGTGCAGATTTAAACTTATTATCAAAAACTACAGGAAAATTCTCGGCAGTTTCACCATTACTATATATTAAATATAATTTTTCACCTTCAGTTCCAACCACGATATCATCCATACCATCATCATTAAAGTCTGCAAGTGCAACTCCAACAGAAATACGTTCACCTATTTGAATTGGAAATCCAGGTAAATCAGTTCCATCCATATTAATTGCATGTAATTGCCCAGAGCTACTAAAACTTCCAAATACAATTTCCAATTCTTCATCATCATCTAAATTACCAATTGCAGGAGTTCCCAATAGCCAGTAAGAAGCATCATAATCTAAAACTACTTCGCCATATCCATTTATGATATATAAATGTTCATCTTTTGATGTAATAACAATTTCAACCTCTCCATCATTATCTAAATCTGCCACAGCAGGCGCTCCCCATATTTGGTTACCTGTAATCACTGGAAATCCATCTAAAATTTCACCAATAGGACTAACCGCAACAATCTCACCATCAAAATTTGCAAAAATTATATCCTGCTCACCATCATCGTTAACATCTGCAATTACTGGTGCAGAATATATTCTTGTATCCAAATCATCAAATGGAAATCCTTCCTGATTATACGAAATTAAAATCTGCTCAATAATTTGCTGTTGATAATCATTGCCTTCAATATTAGTCATTGAAATATTAAAAACAAAATCAGTTAGACCAACCTGTACATATGGTGATAATACTATTTGGAAATCACATTGTAATTGTTCTTCTGCATATAAGTTATTAAACTCACAATCACCTTGAGTAATAATGACACCATTTAAATCAAGATCTAGTTCTATCAAACCATTCATAATATCTGCTTGACTTAAATTTTGAAAACTTAAAGTTAAGTCCATGATTTCACCGGGATTTGCAACATTATCATCATCACTTTCAATCTCTAATGAGCTTTCAACTGTTGCAATATAAGGACTGGAATAATCAAACTCAGTTGCACCCATATCGGGAGCTAAGCCACCATTCTCCATATTGTCCATCAAGAAAATATTATGATTATTTCCAGAATAAAACCAGCTTAAACTAGCTGAATCATTATTAATCCTTAATTCCCAATCTATGGTAGTAATTCCCCAAGTTATACTATTATATTCATAATTAGGGTCTGTAGAAGTAATTGTTAATTCTGAAAGACCTGCATCTAAAACAGGTGAAGATGGTAATAATTGATATGTATCATTTATTTCAGATTCAGGTACAAATTGAGGATTTAAACCCCATAAATCACCACCAATTAAATTAACATTATTAAAAGCAAAGTCAGGAATTTCATCATACCAATCATAACTAAAAATATTATAGCCTTGAGTAGTATACATTGAAGGATCTGTATTATTATTAAAAGCAAAAATAATATCACCACCTTGCTGCCCATTATATGTATTATCCTTAAATATATTATTAAATAATATGGGATAAACGTTATCATAGACCCCTATTGCACTATTTGAATTATTTACTAAAGTACAATTCATAACTACAGGCACACCGCCCCAGCCAAAGAACATACCTCCTGCATAATTACCGGGATTACTATTGCCTTTAATAATGCACCTATATATAAATGGTGAACACCAAGATGAAAACAAGCCGCCACCTACCCAGGTATTTGTTGCTGTATTATCTTTCATTAAAGTATGAGTAATAACAGCATTCATACTTGCATACATATAAATTCCAGCTCCTAAGTTTGCCACATTTTCATATACTTTGCAATGCTCAATCAATGGAGAGAAATGAATTGGAGTAGTTACTTGATCACCAAAACCATACATCATAATGCCCCCACCGTAACTTGCATTATTTGCAGTTGGATAAACATTATTACCATATACATGGCAATATGATATTGTTGGCTGTGCCTTTAAAATATAAATCCCCCCAGCTTTACGCTGAGATGTGAATGTTCCATCAGATAATAATCCTAACTCACCGGTACCTCCTGTAATGGATAGTCCATACAAAATAGAGCTACGGTCTTCGTTATTTCTAAAAGTAACAACTGTACCATTGCCATCTGCGTCAATTATAGTTTGATCAATATAATTTTCATTCCCAGTAGTTAGAAATAAAGAAGCAACCGTAATAGCTTTACCTTCAAAATTTATGTTTTCCTCATAAGTTCCAGGATGAACTAAAACAGTATCTCCATTACTACTCATATCAATTGCACCTTGAATAGTAGAAACATCTTCCGGAACATTATATACTACAGAAAATAAACTTGATATAAACAATATTAAAAAACCAAATATTCTCATAATTTTTCCTTATTTAATTAAGGTTATTTTTTTAATTGAAGTGGAGTGTTGATTAACAAAATGGATAATGTATAATCCAGTAGAAAATGTGGCTAAGTCCAAATTAATTTTATTTGTACCATTTTGTATAGAATTATCAGATAATTCATTTACTAGCTGACCTTGAATATTATAAACTAAAATATTTATGTTTGTTATTTCAGGCGAATAAATTTTAAAAGTAGTAGAAGGATTAAATGGATTTGGATAAGCTTCTGAAATTTCAAGATTCGTTGGTATGTGGATATTATCATTAACGCTTAAGAATCCATATTCAATTGCACCAATATCAGGTGCGTTATAATAGAAGTCCTCAGCAGATAAATTTAAAATTGTATCTTCATCAAATTCATAATAATCAATCGCGGCATCAATACATGGCGAATTTTCCATTAAGGAAAAATCAAAACTTTCAATATCAGTAAATAAAGGATTCAGATCTATATTCCCTTCACCTAAAATCAATTCATCCTCACCAATTTCAATTCCATATTCCTGATTCATAATATTTGAATATGCAATTAAAATTTCAACATCATCATCTGGAACAAATATTTGCTCTGGTTCATTTCCCCATATGTTAGAATTTAAAATAGTCAATTCACTGTCTTCATCTAAATATATGCCACCACCCTGTGCCATAAATGAATTAATCGTATTATCAATAATATTTGAATTTATGATTTCTAATTTTGCGCCATTACAGTGAATTCCTCCACCAGTTTCTCTAGCCTTATTAAAAGCAATTGTAGACTTCTCAATTCTTAAATTTGTTTGATATGCTGGATTAGCATTAACCTGAATTGCACCACCAAACCCTCCTGATCCTGTTTCATTACCAATTAATTTAGAATTTTTTATGGTAACATTGCTTCCTGGATGAATTACAATTCCTCCACCAAATTCTTCACCTTCATTCTCAAAAATGAATACATTTTCTAGATGAACTACACCTTCGTCAATATTAATAGCACCGGCATAATCACCTGAGCTATTTTCAATAAATTCTGTATTTATAATACTTACATCTGAATCAATTAAATTTAAAGCACCGGCATAATCCTCTGAATCATTTACCTCAAAAACTGAATTAACAATTGTGCCTTCAGAATCATCTAAATAAAAGGCTCCACCTTTATTTTCAGAAAAATTATGGTTTATATCCATATTATTAATATTCAAAGTTGAGTTTTTTAAATAAATTCCAGCTCCATTATCTACTGACCAATTATCTTTTATTTCAGAATTATCTGAAATAAATTCAGAATCTTTTAAATAAAGACCGCCACCATAATTAAGAGATACATTGTCTTTTATTTCAGAATTATTATTTAAATGCACTGTTGAGTTTTCAGAATAAACAGCTCCTCCATTATTATCAATTATACTATTTTCAATTTTACTATTTAAAATAGTAATAGTAGAATTATTCTCAATAAAAATTGCACCTCCATCTTCAGCTTCAGACTCTTCAATATATGAATTCCGCATCATCAAACTGCTGGATGTTAGATAAATTGCCCCACCATCTTCCGAACTATTTCGAGAAAGATATGAATCTTTAATTTCTATTTCAGAATTTAGCCCAAATATAGCGCCACCTCTGTTACTGCTCTGACTTTCTTTTACATGTATATTTTCAAATTCAATTGTCGAATTTTTAATATTTACAGAACCTCCACCTTCAGATAAAGGAGAAGCACTGCCATTTAATAAAATTGCTGATTCCAATTTGAAACCAAATACAGATTCAGCTTTTATTAAACAAGTATTTTCAGAACCATCTAAAATTGTAGGATTTTCATCTATATCATTTGAGCCTTTTACTATAACTCTATTTAAAGCTTGTAATGGAAATCCTGAGGAGCGATTACCAAGATAAGTCCCTGATTCTAAATTGATTATTAAATTTTCACCTTCTGGAACATAAACACGCTCCATAGCACTTTTTATTGTACCTAATGGACTATTCTCGGAACCATCATTCGACTCTAATCCATCATTAGAAACATATAAATCTGTAGATATTGAATTTGATAATCCAGAAATTGAATTAAATTGAATTGTTGAATTTCCATCAGACTTACACCAATAATCAGAAACTTTTCCATTAGCACCATCATCAAAAGCATAATCAAAAATACATCCAGTAAATATTAAATTCAGTTCAGAATCTAAATCGGTTTTAGATGAAATAGTTTTTCCAATATTGGCATAATTGCCTTCAAATAAATTTTCAATAAAATTTATTGTATTTCTATAATTTTGGTTTGATGAATGGAACAAAATAAAATCTTCAAAATCCATCCCGTCGCCATCATAAGCAAATACCCCTCCTCCCATTTCGACTTTCATATCATCATTGCCATTGCCATTATTTTGAAAAATATTATGGGTTATTGTAGCAGAGCTATTGAAAACTAGTAAACCTCCACCAAATTTATTGGTTTGTACAGTTCCGTCATCAAAATCTAATTCTTCTCTTAAAAGTGTTCCTTTACCATTTTTTATTGTGAATCCTTGAATGATAGGATTTGGAGATTCGCCAGAAGCTTGAGGTCGAATGATAATACAACTGCCATTAGGATTTGAAGAACTTGAATTGGAGGCATCGATGATTGTATTTAGAATTATTGAATTATTCTGCCAATCTAATAATTCTGAAAATAATATTTGGCTAGAAAGCGTAATGGATTTTTCAATAATTATAGTTTCTAAATATTCACCTTCTGCAACAAGAATAGTATCACTAGCAGTTGCAAAATCAATTGCAGACTGAATTGTTAAGTGGTCCTCAGGTACATTTATAATTTCAGATAAAGCGGTTGAAATTATGATAAATGTAGCTAATATTTCCTTCCAATTTTTAATAATATAGCCTTTTATATTCTATGTACTTATTTATAAGTATTAATTTACACCTTCATGTTAAACAATAAAAATACAATTATTTCTAATTCAACGAAGAGAAATTCATTAAATTGAAGCGAAAACTAGCTGCAATAATGTTTAGTGATATGGTTGGTTATAGCCGAATGATTGACAAAGATGAAAGTCAAGGCATTAAGCTTCTGGAAATTCATAACGAATTACTATCTGAACTAATATATGAGTCAAATGGTAAAATTGTAAAATTTATAGGTGATGGAATATTTTCAATATTTGATAGTGCTATTGATGCAATAGAATGTGCTATTATTATTCAAAATAAATTAGACAAAAGAAACTCTAAGGAAGATGAGAACAATCATATAAATATCCGTGTTGGGATCCATATAGGTGATATTGTAGAAAAAAACAAAGATCTCTACGGTGATGGTGTAAATATTGCAGCCAGAATTGAACCAATTTCTCTTACTGGTGGGATTATTATCTCTGAATCTGTTTATAAAAGCACTCAAGCCGATAAAAAATTTAACATTCGAAAAATAGGTTCGGTTAAATTAAAAAATATCACTAATCCTCATACTCTTTTTCATGTTTATAAAAGTAAAACTGATTTTAATAGTGAATCCCAAAAGGAATTAAATCAAAAATTTATTAATAGTGGTGTCAATATTATTGATAACAGCAATTGGGTAAGTAAAAATATTATGCCAATTGCAATTTTATATTTTGATAATTTAAGTGATGAAAATATAGATTATCTCTGTTATGGTTTAACAGATGATCTCATAATGGATTTCTCAAAAGTTGAGAATGTCCGTATTCCTATGATTTCTCAAGTTAAAAAATTATACCAATCTAATTATCAATTTTCAGATATTGCCCGTGAATTGAAAGTAAAATATTTAATCTCTGGGAGTATTTTTAAATCAAAGTCTATAGTTCGAATTTCTTACCATTTAATTAATGCTGACAATGGTGAAACAGTTATAGCAGATAAATGGCAGGATGTAGAAAATAACATCAATTCATTCCGGATAAATTTAGTCTCAAAAATTTTACCTAAATTAAAATTACAAGTCCCTCAACATATTACAAAAGACCTTGAAATTAAATCAAACCAAGATTCACATGCGTATGAATTATACCTCCGTGGAAAATATTTAATTGATCAGTCAAAAAGTAAAGAAGACATCATAATTGCACGGAATTTATTTGAAAAAGCGATGCAAACAGATTCCTCAATAATTGAAGCAAATATACTTTTTGCTATGACCTATTTCCGGTTGAACAACTTTGAAAAGGCCAAAAAAATTCTAAAAAATATTTTAAATAATCATTCTAATGATTTAAATGCAATGTCCTCTGTTTATAATTGTTTAGGGACAATAATGAACAAGTTAATCAATCCTATTGAAGCTATTAATTTTTTTGAAAAAGCTCTAGAAATACAAAAAATTAATAATGATAAATATAATCACGTTAAAACAATGAATAATTTGGGTAATAGCTATTTAAGGATTCCAAACCCAAATATTAATAAAGCCCGTTATTATTTAAATAAGGCATTAAAATTATATATTGACCACGAGGATTCAAGAGGAATTGCTATTGCTCAGGCCAATATTGGTAATATTGAAAATGAGCAAGGAAATATTAAAGGAGCAATTTCTAATTACCAGGATGCACTTCGCAAATTTACTAGTGAAAATATCATCCTGTATCAAGGGCGATGCTATTCAAAATTAGCAAATTTATATTTAAAAATAGGTGAGTTTGATATAGCTGAAAATTATATTGAAAACTCAATTAATATTGGGAATGAGTTTAATGATAAAATCTTATTAGGGAATAGCTATTTTTACAGAGGATTATTAAACAGAAAAAATAAAAACCCAATCCAAGCCATTGAGGATTTTAAGATTGCCTCTAAATTGTTTCAAAATAGATTAATCGCAAGAGTAATTGAAACTAAAATAGAAATAGCTGTTTCATACATTGAAAATGAAAAAACTGAAGTTGCAGTAGAATTACTAGAAGAAATAGTAAAGAACTTCCAAAAAGATTTGTTTAAGAATTATATGTCTCTTGCTTTAAGTATCCTTTATGCTGTTAACCATGAATATAAATCAAATTTATATTCACTTCAAGATTTAATAGATATTTACCTAAATGGTGAATCTTTTAAAAATGGATATAGAGTTGCATATTATCTTTTTAAATCTGCAGATAATAATAAATTAAAATCAGCTCAACAAATTGCTAATTATGCATTAATTGAAATTGAGAATATATCTGAAAATATTGAGGATGAAAAAACAAAAAAAATGTTTCTGGATAACTCAATAGAATACAAATATTTCATAGAAGCAAAAATTATCAAAAAAGAAAATTCAGAAATAAAAAAAGTTTATAAATTTTGCCCTGAATGTGGATTTAAAAATAAAAACCTATTTATGTTCTGCCCTGAATGTGGAAGTTCTTTAAAATTGTAAAATCAAGTTAAATTACAATTATCGAAAATTATTTCTTTATTTTCTGTTCTGTAATTTTTAATAAATTTAAGTTTTATTAATAATCACTAGAGATAGTAATATTAAATCTCTAAAACTGTATTAATCACAAGAACAATATCTATAACATCCAATCTTCCATCATAATTCAAATCAACAATAGATTCATAATCACTTTCTAAAATTAATGTTACTACCTGTACAATATCTAATATATTAATTATTCCGTCATTATTAATATCACCCATTAAAATATGAGTAAAATAATTGTAATCATATTTTTTAGATCTATGTACATTTACAAATTCACCAGTGTATTCCCATTGTATTATTCCTTCGTGATCAACTTCAAATATTCTATTGTCTACAAATGATGTTATAAAAGTATTTCCATTTGGTAATCTATATGCTCCTGAATGAGTTTGTGAATGGAAATTTGATTGATAAATCCATAAAAAATCATACGGTCCATATGATTCATCATTATTTAAAGGATAAAATCCATTATTTGATACAGGCGCTTGAAATTCTACTACAGCTGAAGATCCTTCCGAGTGATTATTATTAAATATTAAAATATTACCCTCTCCTGGAAAATTATTTTCTATCCAATTTACACCATGAGGAGAAAATAATTTTTTATCAGAAGTAGATCCTCTATTATAATTGGATGGGTTACCCCATCTATATAAAATATCTCCACCCATATTATAAATACCCCCGGAATGTCCACTTGCTTCATAAGTAGTGGTAGAATGATCAATTATATATATTTCATTTAACGAACGTGAAGATATTATTATTTGATTCAATTCAGGATTAAAATCAATACAATTAATATGTGTATAATCATTATAATTGTTAGTTAAATTAATATTTAACAATTGTGGGTTTTGAGCAATATCTCCATATTCAGGAGAATCTATATCAGTATCTTGTATTAAATGATCATAAAAATGCCATTCCCATATAATATTTGCATCACTATTTCCGACAGGTTCTATTTCAATTATTTTGTCAATATCTAAATTATTATCAAAAAATATATTTTCTTCATTTAAAATTGTTTCACGGCATAAACATAATATATTCCCATTAGGTAATATTTCTTGTTCATGATGTAACCTACATATATCCATTGCTAATAAATAACTCCATCGTTGATTCCCATCCCAATCAATTAATTGAATAAGAAACTCCTCATTATTGAATCTAGAGAAAGAATATAAAGAACTATCTGGATTTAAATATGATTTTATAAGACCAGGGATGTCCCATTGATTAATTATTTCATCATCTATATTAATTAATACTGCCTTATCGTACTCAAAATCAGAAAGTAATACTATACCTTCACTTATTTCAGAGAATAAAAAGTTAATACTATGCAAAATCACTAATATAGTTTTCACTTTCATATTTCAAATCTTAAATATTTAATTTCATAATTTTCAATAAAACATGTTCCCCATATAGTACTCATAATTGAGAATATCATAAAATTAATAAATTTTTGTTTATAATTCATATCTTTAAAATAGGAAGAGATTCAAGTTAGATCAAGTAACTCTAACCATACCATCCGTTCTAAATTCATAAACTATCATTATTTTATTACTTTAGGTTTATAGTTTAATCTGACCTCCCTAATTTTCCCTTTCTGATTTTAGGGGTTCAACTCTTTGTGTTGAACATAACTACTCTACGGTGACAAATTTAAGTGATACAACTACATCTGGTAAGTACGACCCGTGTTTAAGTTTTAAATACATATGCATAACTAATAGATTTGTTTATCAAAAAAAAATTATTTAGTCTGTAAAGTATACGGATTTTGATATTAATTTTGTGGAAGAGTATTAATCTACTTAACCAAAACCACCTTCTTCACATCAGAAAAATCACCACTATTTATTATGATAAAGTATGTTCCTGATGATAGATTATCACCATTCCATTCAATTTGATGATGTCCAATGTTCATTTTTTGATCTATTAATGTTGAAATCAGATTCCCTTTGATGTCATAGACTTTAAGTGATGTCTGTATTTGTTCAGGGATTGAAAATGATATTAATGTTGTTGGGTTGAATGGGTTAGGAAATGGTTGGTTTAGAGTGTATTTGGTTATTATTGATAGTTCAGATATTAACATTGATGAACAGTTTGTGGTGTTTTGATATCCTAAATCATTTTCAGATAAACAGTTAGGATAAGGTGGACAAAAGTTATTATTCTGTAAACCATTAGCTACTTGATTATCCAATTGTGACCAATCTAACCCTAAATCACATATACTATCAGGGATTAAACCAGAAAACTGATTATTACTTATATTAATAGAATATATGTTTTCTAAATCACTTAAACTCTCTGGAATTTGTCCTGAAAAATTATTTCCTTCTATCCA
>MDTD01033166.1_pt1 | contig 10402 bp, 8 predicted proteins | sample 811221 | NCBI WGS metagenome assembly MDTD01 (sample SAMN05326646, study PRJNA326480) | marine metagenome | isolation source: seawater | place: Pacific Ocean: South West | collected 2011
GTCCTGCTTTACTTTATTATTAATAAAATCAAAAATATCTCTTTGATATTCAAAAGAGGAAATGATTATCTTATCATATGAATCTATTTTACTTAAATTTGAGATAGATTTTAATTTAGGTTTGCCCTTAATTTCTAAAAAATCATTTTTATTTGGTAAATTAAAAAACGATATATCTAAATTTTTAATATTTTTTTCGAAAATCTTGCATAGAACTAAAGTATGATCAATTGAACCTATTAGTAAAATTTTTTTATTTTTAAAATTATTAAAAATTTTAGTCAATTTACTCTCTGAATTTTTAATTGCAAAAAAGATAGCTTCTTTCGTAAATTTTTTTTGTTTGCTTATAAATTCTGTTTTAGAAAGTGGTTTCATAAATTTTTTAATTATATCTTTTTCTTTTCTTAAAATTAATTTTTTTCTGAAGTCTAAAATCTTTTTAAGTGATATTTTTTTAATATTTTTTTTTTCAATCATAAAGTCATTAAGAATAAGACAATCGATTTTAGTTTGTAAAAAACATATTAATGAGTCTAAAGGACTTTCTACTATTGGTTCACCGGCATCGTTAAAAGATGTATTTAAAATTACTGGTACATCGGTTAGTTTATAAAATTTTTTAATTATGTTGTATAAATCAGAATTTTGATTTCTATTTACAGTTTGTACTCTTGCAGTTTTGTCAACATGTATTGCTGATGGTATTAATTTCGCTTTATGTGATTTAGCCACTAGTAGCATATATGGTGAAGGTTGGTCTAGATCAAAATATTCTTTATTTTTTTCCTCAAGCACAACAGGTGCAAAAGGTCTAAACATTTCTCTATGTTTGATATGTTTATTTAAATAGTTTCTCATTTTACTGTTTCTGGCATCTGCTAAAATACTTCTATTTCCTAATGCTCTTGGTCCATATTCACTTCTTCCAGCACATCTTCCAATGACTTTTCCTTGGCTAATATATTTTGCGATTAGGTTTTCATCAGTTTTTGAAAATTTAATTTTAAATTTTTTAAGGATTTCTAAAATGGACTCATTAGTATAATTTTTCCCTGTGTAAGCATTGTCAAATTTCACTTGATTTTTATCTACTTTTTTTTCTAAATTAAATAGCCCCCACAAAGCAGCACCAAAAGGTATTCCAGCGTCGGAACAAGCTGGAAAAACAAAAATATTTTTAAATTTTGATTTATCCAATAACTTCTTATTTGCCACTGAATTTAGAGCAACCCCACCAGCTATACAAATATTTTTTGATTTAGTATCCTTATAAATTTCTCTACCCAGGTGACTCATAACTCTTTCGGCAACATTTTGAATATCGTAAGCAACACCTGAAAAATATTTATCTAGATGATTTTTATTCTTACAAAACTTATGAGAAACTTTGATGGGATTTGGTCTTAAGTTGGGATTAATCTGATTTAATGTATCTGAAAGTGGGTTTCTTTTCATAAAGTCACTAAAATCATTTTTAATACCTTTTAATTTAAATTTGATTTTAATTTGATCTCTATATTTTTTACCATACGGGGCTAGTCCCATTGTTTTACCTTCTCCACCAGTACCAAGGTTTAAAATATGATTTGTAACAGCACCATAGGCTGTTCCAATACCGTGATCTCTATACTTTTTTAGTTCCTTAATTTTGTTATTTCGCCCTTCGTAAAAAGTTGTAGTTTCTAAATCAGAACCAAGTCCATCAACAATCAGAATTGCCGATTCATTAAATTTACTGGTATAATATACACTGGCTGCATGGGCTAAATGATGGTCAATTTGAATTATTCTTTCTTTGGGAAAATTGAACTTTTCCTTTAAATAATCAAACATAGAATAATTATAAGAGGGTCCAGATCGGTGCCATCTTTTAATTTTGATCCAATCCGAAATTATAAAGTTAATTTGATTGAGATTTTTAATGCTAAAATACTCCATACAATAGTTAATAGAATGAATAGGAAATGAATATGGATATTTTTTTCTGATTAATCTTTCTTCAGATATACAAACATATTCAATTTTTTTAGACTTAGTATTAAACTTTACTATAGATGCTCCACAATCATGGTTAGCATAGCTTTGAATACCTAAATAATATTTTATAGACATATTTAGTATAAATTGCTGTGCTCAAGACATTTTTTACATGAAGGATTTTCGTACGATTTATAATCAAAATGCATTTTTTGGAAATCTTTAAATAGTTTAGACTCCCAAATATTTTTAAGACTACTTTTGTAAATATTACCAACTAGTATCTCTTCTCCATAACCAACACAACAAGGTCTGACATTGCCATCTGCTTTTATTGAAAGTCTAAAATTTGGCATGTTACATCTAATTTTATCTTTAAATTCGTTAAAATTTATAAGTTTCTTTTTGTAGTCAGTTAATTTTTGGTAATGAATAGCATCTACTTTATTTGACCAGAAATTATCAAAATCTTTAATTTCATCAATATTTTCCTCTAATTCAATAAAACTTACTCTTACTAATGGAAATTTTTTTCCTAATTTATTTCTTAAATTTATAAAGTTTATAATATTATTTTTTACTTTTTCATATAAGCCAGGCTTTTTTACTTTTGTAAATCTATTCTTTTCATAAGTAGATGCTTTAAATGCATCTAATGAAAACTGAATTTTCGTAATATTAGTATCTAATAATTTTAAAGCTCTTTTTTCATCTAGCAAACTACCATTAGAAACAATAAATACATCCTCAAATTTTTTTGAAGTGGTGTATTTTAAAATTTCAAAAATATTTTTATTCGCTAAAGGCTCGTTAACTAAACTAAATTGAATTGAGTTAACACCGATATCTTTACATTCATCAATAATTTGAAATATTTTTTCTTTAGGTATCTCTTGTTTTTTTTGGTACCATTTTCCCAATTCAGAGTCTGGCTGACCGATTGGACAAAAAGAACATGCAAAATTACAAATATTATCAATTTCTAAATCAATGTGTATAGGATAGTTATATATTTTTTCAAAATTTGAAGCTTTCTCAAATTTATCTCTATATTCTATATATTTTTTTTTTTCTTCATCAGTTTTCAAATATTCTATCGTTTTTTGATGAATTGAACCTTTGACGTTTGTTCTATTGTTTAATTTTAATTCTTTCATAGAGTTTTATTATTTTTTAGAAAACTAACAATTTGATTTGTTGTACCAGAAAGCTTTTTCTTATTCAAATGATTATAAATCCTTTTAATATTTAGAAGATCCTTAGGAAAATCAAGAGTATATCGATAATTTGAAAAATCAAATTTAGGTTTTAAGATTTTAATTTTAAAACTTTTTTTTTTATAAAAAAAATTCGTCACATGTTCTCTGTCAAACTTACTTTTACAATTTTGGAAGTTTTTTTTTAATGCATCCATACTAAAAATTTCTATATCACTTCCATTTGGATACCTACTTTTGTTTATTGGCACAGTATTGCTTAAATAGTCGATTTTTGTTTTTTTATAAATTTTAATCATTTTTTTTATTAAACCAGGGTCTATTAAAGGACAATCTCCTGTAAGTCTAATAATATGTTTAAGTTTGTATTTTTTAGCGCAAAAATAATATCTTGAAAGGACATCTTTCTCTCTACCTCTAAAATTTAACACTCCCATTTTGTTAGATAATTTTGTAATTTTGTCATCTCTTGAATAAATAGTCGTGGCTACAATAATTTTTAATGTCTTTATTTTTCTAACTCTTTCTAAAAGAATTTCAAGAATACTTTTTTTATTAATTTGTTTATATATTTTTTTTGGAAATCTTTTTGAAGCAGATCTAGCTTGTAAAATAATACCAAAGTCTCTCATGTGAGTCTCTTAAAGCCCATAGACTTAACTTCTCCGTAAAGATAATTCTTATTAGTTTTTTGGGCAAAATAGATTTTTTTAAAAACCTTGTCACATGATTTTAAATATTTATCGATATCCTTTTTTTTATGTGAGTAGGATATATAAACACTATTTGTTGCTAAATATCCTTCTTTCAACATTTCTTGAGTAAATAAAGTATTAAGGTAATTGTTTTTATTTTTATAATTAAATTCGAATTTACTTAATGCCACAAACTTATTTGTTGATATTTCTAAATTATTTTTTTTAGCTAATTTGATCCAGTTTGAAATCAAATAATTTCCTATTTTTTTTATATGTTTATGTACTTTTCTTTTTTTAAAGAAATTTATAGTTGCTAATGCTGACACGAATCCAACTCTTTCTGTCCATGCAGTACTACTTATAAAAGTATCTTCACATGCTCTCATCAATTTTGATTTTCCAACAATAGCTGAAATAGCATATCCATTTCCAATTCCCTTTCCGTACACAACTATGTCAGGATTAAATCCTAAAGATTTGTAAACACCACCAATAGTTTCTCGCCAACCAGATGTAATTTCATCAATAATTAAACAAACTTTTTTCTTTTTACAAAAATTATTTATTTCTTTAATAAAATCTTTTTTTGGGTATTCAAATCTTGAACCCTCAACAACTACAGCAGCAAGTTTATTTCTTGATATTATTTTCTTAAAATCTTTTATATTATTGTATCTGAATGGTATAACAGTATTTTTGAGAGCTTTTGGAACCCCTAAAGGATTCAATCCTGGTAACAGATGTTCTTTTAAATTTTCCTTCCCTTTAAGATTTGTTGCTAAATACCAATCATGCCATCCATGATAACCACTAAATGCAATTTTATCATTTTTTGAGTTTGCTCTTGCAATCCTAATTGCGATTGACATTGCCTCACCACCACTTCTTGCAAATTTTACATTTTTGGCAAATTTATCATGTTTAAGAAATTCTTTGGCTAGCTCATATTCCTCTTTGCAGTTAAGGGTAGTTGATATTCCTTTATCAATAGCTTTTTTTACTTTTTTATTAACAAAAGTGTTAGAATAACCAAGTATTGATGCGCCAACTCCCATATTAGACATATCAATAAAATTTTTATTATTTAGTGTTTTTATATTTATACCTTTAGCCTCTTTAAAATACGTCGGCCAGTATTCTGGTAAGTATCTATTTGGTCTTTTTGATAATAGACCATTTCCACCTGGAATTAATTTTTTTGCCAAATTCCATAAATTTGGTGTTCTGTAAATTTTCATTGTTATTAAATATTATTTTGAGTATCTTTTGAACTGTTTAGCAAATTTTTCTGGTTTTTTAACACCGAATTTACTATTTCCTATAATTCTATCTATAAGATAAGCCTCTTTTCTCAGTTTTATGAATTTTTTTGGATCGATTGATACAGGTGCATCAACACAATTTTGATTTTGAAGTTTAAAATGCTTTTCAAAAATGTTTACACCCATTGCTTTTGCTATTAAACAAGTTTTGATATTTGGTGTGTGGTCAGATAGTCCAATTTCACATTTATAATTTGATTGCATAAATTTAATATTTTCTAAAAAAGAATCTTCTTCTTTACAGGGATAAGACGACACACAATGTAGTAAAATTAAATTTTTTAAATTTTTATTAAATAGTTTATAAACTTTATCAATTTCATTTTTATTAGCCATACCGGTTGAAATAATGCAAGGTTTGTTAGTTTCTTTTACAGCTCTAATAAGTTCTAAGTTTGAAATATCAAAAGATGCAATTTTAAATAAATCTACTTTAATTTTATTTAAAAAATGAACAGCACCCAAATCAAAAGGAGTTGAGAAAAAAATTATTTTATTTTTGTCACAATATTTTTTTATTTCAGCAAATTCTTCATAAGAAAGTTCACATTTTTTTAATATGCTAAATATAGGCGAGTTTTTTTTAACTCTTTTTTCAGTTGTGTAGGTTTGGAATTTTACTGCAGAAAAACCAATTTTTTTTGCAGCTTTTATCATTTTTAATGCAGTTTTAAAATTTCCTCCATGATTAATCCCTATTTCAGATATAAAAAAGTTTTTTTTAAAATTGATCATAATTATTTTAAAGAAAGACCACCATCAATTATAATATTTTGTCCAGTTGTATAATTTGAAAAATTACTACTCAAAAATGCGACCGCTGTAAGAAGGTCACTTGTTTTAGCCAATCTGTTTTTAGGAACATTTTTACTATATTTTTTTATAAATTTTTTTTTTTGTAAGTTTAAATTTTCTATTCCACCAGGGGAAATACAATTTACACAAATATTTTTATTCGCAAGTAAATTACCAAAGTATTTTGTCATTTGTATTAATGCTGCTTTAGAAGCACCATATATTTCAGAATTAAATCTATCTCCTTTTGAGTAAATATTAAAGTTTGGTGTTACAACTCCATAAATTGAGCTTACATTAATAATTTTTAAATCATCTTTTTTTTTAGAAATTCCACTTAAAAATTTTATTACATTAAATGGTGCATATAAATTAGTTGAAATTGTATCTTTAAAATTTTTTAAATTTCTGTCCTTAAAATTCTGAAAAAGAGATACTGCTGCATTATTTATAAAAATATTTATTGTTTTATGTTTAGAATAAATTTTTTTAATTGCATTACTTAAATCTTTATCCTTAACAATATCACATTTGATAAATTTTATTTTATCATTTTGAGGTTTTATTTTATCGATACCGTAAACTATTGAATTATTTTTAAAAAAAAATTCAGATAGTTCTCTTCCCAACTGTCCTGAGCAACCAGATATAACAACTACTTTGTTCTTAAAATTAAATAATTCAGATATTTTTTTTGTCATATAATTTTAAAATCATTAATAAAGCATTATTGTTAATCTTTTTTGAAAAATTTAATTTTATATTCTTTATATAGTTATTTATATAACTTTTGTTATTAAATTTTTTTAATATATTCTCTAGTTTTTGCTTTAGCTTTGATGCATGAAGCATTACAGTTCCGTTAAGTTTTTTAATTTTTAGAATATTTAATTCTTGGTGATTGTATTGTGGTATTGAAATATTAGGAACATTATATTTTAAGGCACAATATAAAATTAAACCTCCACTAATAATTGCAAAATTTGAATTTTTAAGGTGTAAAAAAAAATTTTTTTTATTTAAAAAAATGAAATTAAGGTTGTTAAAATCTTTACAAAATTTTTCATGTTTTTTTTCAATACAAATCTTTAAATTGAAATTTATTTTACTGAGTATATTTATTGTTTTTTTTAATATATTTTTATTATCATATCCACCAAAATATAAAAAAATCTTTTTTTCTTTTTTCTTAGTTTTTTTTATTTTATCTCCTGGTAAAATCAGATATTTAAGTCCAAAATTTTTATTTGTGTATTTGTTTTTTATGTGAGGATTCAGGTATAAATCAGAATCTTTTATGTATCTTGACATTGAATCTATTAAAACAATTTTTTTATGTTTTTTTTTTAATTTAATTAATTCCCTTTTTTTAATTTTATCAAGTCTATCAATAATTAGTAATTCTGAACTAAAGAGACTCAGTGTATTTATCTCAATTTTTTTTTCTAATTTAATATTACTTTCAGGTGAATATACTTTAAATCCCGCTGATTTTATTAAGTTAAAACCTTTAGAAAAATTATTTTTTTTTTTTGATATAAATAAAATATTTTTTTTTTTAATTTTTTTAGTTTCTAGGAATTTTGCAATTGTTAAACATCTATATATATGACCTGTGCCAATTTCAGGGACATTACCACCATCACATCTGAATATAACTCTTTTATTTAAAAAATTTTTTAAATTTGCTGATAATGAATTTAATTTCATTTTTTCTTAAAGACTCATAAATAGGTATGCTCAAAATTGTTTCGCCAACAGTATCTGCAATTAAATTTTTCTTTTTATTAATTACTTTATTTTTGTAAAATTTGTATTTATTTATACTTTTGTAATGTACTCCACAACCTATATTATTTTTTTGTAAATAATTTAGTAATTTTTCTCTTTCTTTATTACTTTTGACAATAATACTAAATAAATGATATGAGTGTTTTTCATTAGAGGGAATTTTTTTTGGAAGCACTATAGGTAAATTTTTAAATGCTTTCATATAAGCGTTCCAAATTAATTCTCGCTTTTTCCATGCTTTTTCAATATTATTGAGTTGGTGAATTCCGATACTTGCGTGGATATCAGACATATTAAATTTAAAGCCCGCTTTGACTATATCGTAATGTTTAAAACCAGATTTTCCATATCTTTTCCATGCATCTCTATCCATTCCATGTAAACTTAAAGTTCTTAGCTCATGAATTGCCCTCTTTTTTTTTGAAATTATCATGCCACCTTCACCAGTTGATAAATTCTTTGTCACATAAAAGCTAAAACATCCAAAATCACCAAAAGTCCCCGCACTTTTGTTGTTTAATTTAGTTTCGATAGCATGTGCACAATCCTCAATGAGAAATAGATTATATTTGTTACAAATTTTTCTTATAGATTTCATATCACAAATCTTTCCAGCAAAATGAACTATAATTAGAGCCTTTGTTTTTTTTGTTATGTTTTTTTCAATTTCCTGTGGATCAATATTTAAAGTTTCATAACTAATATCAGCTAATACAGGAGTAGCACCGACATGTATAATTGAACTTACAGTAGAACAAAATGTAAGAGGTGTTGTAATAACCTCATCCCCTCTTTTCAAACCCAGGTACTTTAAAGTTAAGAAAATTGCAGCTGTACAAGAATTTAAAGCCAAACTGTATTTAGATTTTGTATAATTTGAAAAATTTTTTTCAAATTCATAACTTTTAGGACCTGTTCCTAGCCAGCCACTTTTTAGTGTATTTGTTATCTCTTTCAACTCTCCAGGATAAAGACTTGGCTTACCAAAGGTAATAAATTTCATAATTTTTAATGCTTTATATATAAAATTGAATAATAATACAAATTAATGTTAGAGACTATCTCAATTTTCATTCATTTAGGATACTTAACATTATATTTAATTTACTTAAAATTTTTAAACATACTTTCAAAAGAAAAAATAATATTTATTTTGCTTTTAGCTTACTTTTTTTTACCAGGTAGATTTTCTACTTTACAAGTTTTTGATATATATTTTAGTAAAATATATATTTTTATTTTTTTACTTCCTTTATTTTTTAAAGAAATTATTAACCTAATATTAAATTTTAAAAACAATAAAAATATAAATTTTTCATTATTTTTAATACTAATTCCGGTTGCATATTTGATCTTATTTTTTTTAAAGAGCAAGACGTTAACAAATTTAGGTTTTAATCTTCATTTTAAAAATTATTTTTTAGATCTAGTAAATACAGTTATTTTTTTAATATTTTTATTTAATGATAAAAAACTAGATTTAAAACAAATAAGTAAACACGTAGATAAATTTATTTTACTTGCAAGTATTTTTTTAATATTTGAACTTTTAGTTTTTGTATTGTTTAAACTTAATGATATAAATTTTTATGATACTAGTGGTGCATTTAACTCTATATTTTTTCCAAGTTTTTTTGTGACCTCTCTTTTTACCGGTATAGCAATTTTGTTCGCCATTTATAATTTGGTTAAACACAAAAAATTTTGGTATTTACCAATTATATTTTTTTTGTCATCTATAATTTTATTTAATATAGAATCTAGAGCAATTGTTCTCAGCTTAGCAATTTCTTCATTAATTTTAATTTTTGTTTTGTTTAAAAAAAATATTATAATTAGATTTTCAATTATTTTTTTATTTCTTTTTATCTCAAAGATATCCTTCAATTTCGATCAATGTACTTATGTTGAAAGTAATTTTTTTAAGATTTTAAAAAATTTTCAAATCAACTCTAAAAATTTATGTGATTATGAAAGTTCATATTATAGACTTGGTCTATTACATAGAGAAATAGATGTTATTTTATCTAATTTACCATTTGGCGTTGGTCCAGGACTAGGAAAATTTCATTTTAATGATTTAGACACTTTGAATTACTTGTATTCCAACACTAACTATGGAGATAAATTAAGAGAAATTTATGCAGATATTTTAGATGTTCATTTTGAAAATACTCAAATTTATCCACCTCAGGCATCTAATTTATTTACAGATTTATTAATGTCGTATGGAGTATTCATAATTATATTTATTATTTATTTTTTTAAATTTGTTTCAAAAACATATGGTATTTCGAAAAATAATTTTGTGAATATTTATAGTATTGGTATTTTGTTTATTTTTTTAAATTTTATTTTTAACTCCACATCTGGATTAATAATGTTACAAATTTTAATGACTTTGTTAGCGCTATCTTATAGAAACGAAAAAAATGTTTAAAAAATTTAATTTATATATCTTAATATTTATAATATTATTTTCTCTATCATTATTATTCAATATTTTAAGTTATAAAAGATACTATTTAAACTTTACTATTTATTCCGACAATATTAGTGAAATTGACTCTATTGTTCATAACATGGAAAATTCGTCAGA